>Ga0182021_10000999_pt1 | contig 32255 bp, 22 predicted proteins | sample 612E3MmetaG_FD_120493 | JGI IMG/M metagenome (GOLD analysis project Ga0182021, IMG submission 120493) | Permafrost microbial communities from Stordalen Mire, Sweden - 612E3M metaG (Illumina Assembly) | ecosystem: Environmental > Terrestrial > Soil > Wetlands > Permafrost | place: Sweden... | reverse complement strand
TTGCGGGCCTGTCCCGCGCGTTTTGCGGGAACAGGACGTTGCGGGGCGGGAGATCTGCAGACTCCCTGCCCCGATTTGTTTGTACACCCGTCCCGCTGCCTTTGCGGGCCCGTCCCGCTGCTTGTGCGGGAAACCTGTCCCGCGCTCTTGGCGGGCCCGTCCCGCTGCTTGTGCGGGATGACGCGCGCCACCGAGCGCCACCGAGTCCCGGAGCCGTTGCTTCTTTCTGAGGAAGTTAATATACTCCCCATTATCATCAATTCGTGGAGGCCACTCATGGCCGAGAACAACAGTGGTTTGACGAAGGGTCTTCTGATCGGTCTTCTAACAGGCGGAGCGATTGGTGCGGTGCTGGCGCTCCTCTATGCGCCGAAGAGCGGAAAAGAGCTCCGGGCTGATATTCGCGAGAAGACAGGCGACCTGATGGATGATGCCGAGCAGGCTTTGAAAGAAGCAAAGAACCGGGCCGGGGAGATCATGAGCGAGGCGAAGAACAGGTCCGAACAGCTGATCTCGGAAGCAAAACGCAAAGCTGGAACGCTGCTTGATGATGCAGACAAAATCCTGACAGATGCACGCCAGAAGGTCGGCCCGATCGTTGAGGAGGGTGGTAAGGTTGTGGGTGCCGTCAAGGCAGGCGTCGAAGCCTTCAAAGAGGAACGCCGCCGGTCCTGAGGCAGTCCCTCCAATCCGGAGTCGCCCGTGGAAACCTGGGAAACCGTCCTGACTGTTGCGAAAATCCTTGCTCTCCTTTCCGTTGCCGCGCTCTGTGTCTACCTGATCGTGGTCCTCCTGCGAGTGAAGCAGATCCTCGGGGATCTGGAAAAGGAATTCAAGGAGTTGAGCACCCGCGCAATTCCCATTCTCGACAACACCGAATACATCACGTCACGGATGAAGAGCATCGCCGAGAGTATCGACGACCAGGTTCTCACCGTGCGGGATTCCATCGCGTCCGTCAGGCAGATCGCCGACAATGTGGTTGAGCTGGAGCGCCGGATCCAGGAGCGGATCGAAGGTCCGATCCTGGAGAGTCTGTCGTTCTTCGGCGCACTGGTGAAGGGCATCCGAACATTTTCCGAGCGCATCCGCTCCTGACTGCCGCATCCCTGGCTTCCACGCGAGCTCACCCTTTGCGGCGAACCCAAATGTTGGAGGATCGAAAACTGGTATGAAGGAATATACGCCCGACCGCATCCGCAACGTGGCCCTCATCGGCCACGGAGGGGCGGGGAAGACATCGCTTTCCGAGGCAATGCTCTTCTCCGCCGGAGCTACCACCCGCCTCGGCAAAGTGGAAGAAGGAAACACCCTCTCCGATTTTCACACCGACGAAACAACCCGCCAGATTTCCATTAACACCTCCCTCCTCTTCTGTGAATGGAAATCCACCAAGATCAACATCCTGGACACGCCGGGGTACCTCGATTTCACGGGCGAGGTGAAGGAGGCGCTGCGCGTCGCCGATGTGGCGGTGGTCGTCCTGAAGGCGGTCGAAGGCTCCGAGGTCGGCACCGACATCGTTTCGCGGTACACCTCGGAATACGGCTGCGGCATGATCTGCGTCGTCAATAAAACCGACCAGGAGAACGCGGACTTCGAACGGGTCGTGGAGCAGGTGCGGGACCAGTTGAGCCACGACATCGTCCCCGTGCAGTTCCCGCTGAAGGCGGGGCTGGGGTTCGATACCATTATCGATGTGATACGGATGAAGGCCATCGTGTATAAGGCCGGCGGCAACGGGAAGTTTACGGAGCAGGAGATTCCCGCAGCGGCAAAGGCGCAGGCCGATGCCATGCGCCAGCAGCTCGTGGAAGCCGTGGCGGAGACCGACGAGGGGCTCCTCAACACGTACCTGGAAGCGGGGGGCCTGGGAGAGGAAGAGCTGAGGCGCGGACTGAAGGCGGGGATCGTCGGACGCAAAATCTTCCCGCTGTTCTGCATTTCCTCGACGCAGAACGTGGGGGTCACGGGACTGCTCGACTTCATCGTCGACGAGTGCCCTGCACCCGGCGAGATGGGTGAGGTGACTGCCGCTGGTCCGGGCAACGGGCACATCCTCTCGGTGCAGCAGGACCCGGCAGGGACGCCTACGATGTTTGTCTTCAAGACGATGTCGGAGTCCCACGTTGGTGAGCTCTCCTTCTTCCGCGTGTACAGCGGCACTGTTGCGCCCGGGCAGGATCTGGTCAACAACACCAACGGGAAGCCCGAGCGCCTTGCCCAGCTGTTCGTGATGAACGGCAAGGACCGGAAGGAAATCGCCAGGCTGATGGCGGGCGACCTCGGCGCGGTCGTGAAGCTGAAAGACACCCACACCAACAACACGCTCAGCAGCAAGAGTCTCACCGTCGTCTTCCCGCCGATCATGTTCCCCGAACCGGTCTTCCACGCAGCCATCGTCGCCAAGGCAAAAGGGGACGAAGACAGGATCGCGACTGGCCTGCATGCCCTCCACGAGGAGGACCCCACGTTCATGGTCAAGGTGGATGGCGAGCTTCACCAGACCGTGCTGAGCGGACAGGGGGAGCTCCACCTGGATGTCGTCACGAACCGCCTCAGGGCCCGCTACAACGTCGACGTGGAGCTCGTGGAGCCACGGGTTCCCTACCGGGAGACCATCAAAGGTGTGGTGAAGGACGCCGAGTACAAGCACAGGAAGCAGAGCGGCGGACACGGGCAGTACGGACACGTCCATCTCCGTCTCGAGCCCCTGAAGCGGGGTTCGGGATTCGAATTCGTCGACGAGATCGTGGGGGGCGTGGTGCCGGGTAAGTTCATCCCCGCGGTGGAGAAGGGGGTGGTGGAGACCATGAAGGAAGGTGTCCTCGCCGGCTATCCTGTCGTCGACATCCGCGTGGCGCTCCATTACGGCTCCTACCATGATGTGGACTCGTCGGAAATGGCCTTCAAGATCGCCGGATCGCAGGCGTTCAAGAAAGGATTCATCGAGGCGAGGCCTGTGCTGCTGGAACCGATCTACACGATCGAAGTGAAAGTGCCCGAAGACGCGATGGGCGACGTGATGGGGGACATCTCCTCGCGGCGCGGCAAGATTGCGGGAATGGACTCTGTGGGAAAATACCAGATCATCCGGGCCACAGTGCCGGCCGCCGAGCTCCACAAGTACGCGACGATCCTCCGGTCGAAGACCGGGGGCCGGGGAGTGTACAAGGCGACCTTCTCCCACTATGAAGAGATGCCGAAGGACCAGGCCGAGAAGGTCGTCGCGGCGTCGGAGAAGAACAAAAACAAGGAAGCCGAGGCCTGACACGTCCGCCCCCCTGCTCCTCAGGAGGAGGGGGGGGGAGGTCCTGTGCGATGGGGCCGGTGATCGATAATCACAGGAGGATTGTCGATGGAGGACGGAGGAACGTTGCGGTTGACCTCCTCCTTCTCCATCTGCAATCCTCAATGTGTTTTTCCCGGGAGGTGAACCAGTGCACCGCATGTTTTCGCCGTGGCGATCGCAGTATATTGCATCGTTCAGGTCACCGAAAAAGGGGGGCCGCGGGGGCGACAGCATCTTCAGGGCAGCCCTGATGGCGGGGAACGACGAGAAGGGGCTCATCGTCTGGCGCTCGCGCCTCTGTTTCGTAATCATGAACCGGTACCCGTACAACAGCGGCCACCTGATGATTGTCCCGAACCGGCAGACGGCCGATTTTCTCGACCTGACCCCGGAGGAGCTGGCCGACATGATGGCCACGCTCCAGCGGGCGATCCGCGCGGAGATGGAGGCCATGGGTCCGGAAGGGTTCAATGTGGGCCTGAACCTCGGGCGTGTGGGGGGAGCGGGGATCGAGTCGCACGTCCATGTTCACCTCGTGCCGCGGTGGAACGGGGACACGAATTTCATGCCGGTGATCGGAGACGTGAAGGTCATCTCCGAGGACCTGAAGGCGACGCTGAAGAAGCTGAAAAAGGCCTTCCAGCACCAGGAAGAATCCTCAGCACAATCCGGGCAAAAAGTCCCCCCGAAGAAGCGCCGGAAGGGCAGCGGGGCCGGCCCCGGCCGCAGAACCGTCCGCAAAGCGTGATTTCCCCGCCGGGTTAAACGTTTTCCCCCGGCGAATGTCCAATGAAGTGAATGAATTCCCCCGACCGTTGAATGGATCCGCGACCCGACCAGCAACTCGTGGAGGAAGTTCGCAACGGCAACCGACAGGCGTTCACCGAGCTCATGCGGCGGTACCAGAAGCGCGTGTACTGGACCGCCCGCCGGATCGTGGGGAGACATGAGGACGCCGACGACATTGCCCAGGAGACGTTCGTCAAGGCGTTCACCGGGCTGGGCGAATTCAGGGGTGATGCCAATTTTTTCACCTGGCTGTACCGGATCGCCGTCAATTTGTCTCTCAACATGGTGCGCAAGCGGCAGCTTGTCACCTATCTCCGCGAAAGCGAGCTTATCAACAAGCTGATGCCGTCGACGGACGACCCTTCAGTCGAGCTGGAGTTCCGTGAAGCGGAGTCTCTCCTCGAACGAGCGGTCGCCAGGCTCCCCGAGAAGCAACGGGCGGTGTTTGTCATGCGCTACTACGATGGGCTGTCGTACGAAGAGATCTCGGAGATCCTGAAAACGACCGTGGGAGGTCTCAAGGCAAACTATTTTCATGCACTTCATAAAGTGCAGGAGTACCTCAAGCATGAAATTCCGACAGGAAAAACCTAGTCTTTCTGAATCGGATGAGCAGGCCCTGGCTCATGAAATCGCGGATCTCGCCGGTCAGAAGAGTTCCCTTGAGCATCCGGTGGTGTCCGAGACCTACTGGCAGAGTCTGATCGTCAGGACCAACCAGAGGATCGACCATGTGATCAGTCCCATGTCGCTCTCGATCAGCTGGGCGCTGCGTGTGGCGATTCCCGGAGTTGTTGCCGTGCTTTCGTTTGTTATCGGATTGCACTACTATGCTCCCGTTCGCCCTTCAGTCGAAGACGGCATGAATTCGGCGGTTCAGGCTCTCGCCGACCGGGATGTTGATTCGATGGTCACGAGTTCGGCCCTGGCCGATGGAACGCTCCAGGCGGCCGCGACGGTGGGCAATCAGGTCTTCGATGTCTCGAAGGACCAGATTGTGGACTACCTCATTGAGAACGAAAGAGAAACCACGCTCGTCGAATCGTTGGACGACCAACAGGCGAACGCACTTCTTATCGCACTGGCAAATGGTACTCAGTATTGACAGGCTGCCATGAAAACCACCATGCTTGTGTCGCTCCTCCTGACGGCCGCCCTGGCTTTTGCACAGGGACCGGGTCCCGGATTTCCCGGGGAAAGACCAATCGAGCGTCTCGAAAATCTCCGTAAGGTCCGGATGATCGAAATGCTTGATCTCAAGGAAGACCAGTCGGTCCGCTTCTTCGCAAGGTTGAACGATCATGAAAAGACGCGGAAAGACCTGCGGAAACAGAAGAACGACGTCCTGGACAAGATAGAGCGGCTCGTGAGGAACCATGCCGACGGACAGGAATACGAGCCCCTGTTCAGTGATGTGTTGACCCTGGATCAGAAGGTCGGGGACGAAAACAGGTCATTCTTCGAGAGCTTGAAGGATCTCCTTACCACAGAGCAGCGGGGTAAGCTGATCCTCTTTGAGAGAAAATTCGAAGGGGAGCTTCGAGAGGCGATGCGTGAAGGTCGCCAGAGGCGGGCCGCTGAGCATGAGGAAACCAGGTAGTGCTGGACCATTTTTTCTCATATTCTCAAAGTTTGGAGAGCTGTTCGCAAAAGTAACAATGAGGATGTGTATTTTTTCAGCATAAAAGGGACATAGAGTGTCCCTTTTATGCTCTTCCCCTTCAAGAACCGCAGAATTCATCGATTTCCTTCCATCCTGCCTCTGAAAAACCTCCCAAACTGGGAGTGATCTCTGGCACGTGCTTTGGCACTCTGTTCCCGGATAAGATCTGTTCTTCGGGTATTACCTACCCCGTCATTCCGTTCTTTGCGCCGCGTTTCGCGGACTCGCTCCAATGAGTTTCGAGATGTTCATGTGATCCTGGCTTCTGCCGCTCAGGGCAGCCGTTCCAGGGCACAGTTACATATTCACCAACTGGAAGGGGAGTACAATGAAGCGTCTTGTTTCTGTTTGCCTCACTGTTGCACTTATCGCCCTGTGTACCGGCGCAAGCGCCGTTGCGGGTCCGGTTCGTGTAAAACTGCTGGGGAAGGCTCTGAACGATTATCCCGGCACCTGGTCCATCGTCAATGGCCTCGATGTTGCCGGCAAAGGCGGGCTGATCTTTGCCATGCTGGACACGCTCGACAGCGGCGTCACGGGCACTCCGGCCTGGACGCTGACGAAGCCGGCCGGTTCCACAGCCGCCCTCGACAGCACGGGAAAGTTCCGCACCACATTCAAAACCGATTCGACCGGCTTCTACTTTCTGTCGGTCGCTTACGGCGGCCAGTCGGCCACCGACACCATTTACGTCAGCACCTACAAGGGTGTGAGCGACCTCAGCGGCTGCGTCTGCCATTTCCCAGGCTCCCCTCAGGACAAGGCATTCCAGTCGTGGAAGAACACCGGCCATGCCCAGATCTATAAGCAGGGAGTCAGCGGCATGCTGGAAGTCGCCACCAACCCTCTCGACGGGAAGATGTACGGCGCGTACACCAAGACCTGCGCCCAGTGCCATACGACGGGATGGGAACCCTCCAAGAACAATGGCAACTTCGGGGTTGTGGCGCACAATGTGCCCGCGCCCGCGCCCGCATCGTGGGATTCCACCTGGTGGCGGAGTCTTGGCGTCCAGGCAAACGGCGACCTCGCCGTTCCCTACGACACCAGCTTCGCAATCTACAATTCGCTTCCCGCAACGCTGAAGCCCCTTGCCACAATCGGCTGCGAGAGCTGCCATGGTCCGCTTTCGGGCCATCCCACTGGTGACGGGACCGGCAACTTCAGGCAGACCGTCGATGTGCCTCTCTCCGCCGCTGTCTGCAACCAGTGCCACAATGGCTCCGGCCATCACAGCATCGGGCAGAACTACAACACCTCCAAGCACGCGTTGCTGCCGACCGGCGGCGCGGCCGAGGGCGGGCGGTCCAACTGCCAGCCCTGCCACACGGGGAAGGGCTTCCTCTATTTCATGAACCACGGCAAAGACACCACGGGCATCGCGGCAGCCTGGGTCACTTCGCGCGATGCGAACACGCAGATCAGCTGCCAGATCTGCCACGATCCTCACGCCGCTTCGACCCTCAAGGCCGACGGCACCAAGGATCCGGGTCTCCGGCAGGTCTCCGTCGATTCGCTGCGCAACGGCTTCAAATTCAAGCCGGCGGGCGCGAGCCAGGTCTGCTCGTACTGCCATAGCTCCCGTTACAACGTGGTGGCCAAAGTGAAGTCGACCTCGGCTCCCTACTACGGCTTCAGCTCCCGCTTCGGTCCCCACGAGAATCCGCAGTTTGATATGCTCGTCGGCTCGAACGGCTATCAGTTCGGGGACACGTCGTTCACCGGCGCCTCGACACACACCGGCCTGGAAGACGGCTGCGTCACCTGCCACATGCAGACACGCACTCCCGGCAACGGCCTCGCCAATCACAGCATGATGATGACCGGCGACACCGCCAAGGGCTTCAATGCGACCGCGGTCTGCGGGAGCTGCCACGGCGAGGTCACGGACTACGGCGAAGTGAAGGCGTTCTACGACTACGACCGCAACGGCCGCATCGAAGGCGTGCAGACCGAGATCCAGGGCCTGCTCAACCAGGTGAAGGCTGTTCTCCCGAAGGACGGTACCGGCGAAGTGATCGGTTCGGGCACGGTGACCGCGGCGGACTCTGCCAAAGTCAACGGCCGGCTCGACCTCGTCGCAGGGATCTGGAACTACCGGTTCGTCACGGCCGACAAGAGCATGGGCATCCACAATGCAAAGTATGCAGCCCGCCTGCTCTACAAGACGCTGGGCTGGACCCCGCTCTTCGTGAATCAGGTCGCGGGTTCGATCCCGACAAGCTACGGCCTCAACCAGAACTATCCGAATCCGTTCAACCCGACAACGAAGATCCGCTTCGAGCTGCCGAAGGAAGAACACGTGAAGCTTCAGGTGTTCGACATCACCGGCGCTCTGGTGAAGACGATTCTGAATGAAGCGGTCCGTGCAGGCAACATGGAAGTCACGTGGGACGGTACGAATGGTTCGGGTGCAAAGGTCACCAGCGGCATGTACTTCTACCGCCTGGCAGCCGGCAACAGCTTCGTTTCCACGAGGAAGATGATTCTGCTTAAGTAACAAGGCGGCCGCCCGGCGTCGCATGGCCGGGGATGGCGTCTCTAGCACCATCGAAGGGGTCCAGCCGTCAGGGACCCCTTCACTTTTTTGTGCCTGGGCACTTGGCGGATCGAACGTCACAGCGGTCAGACCGGGCAGGCCCGAGCGTGTTGCTATACCTCTTTCGGCGAATGGGGGCTGGCAGCGGGGAATGAATGGGAGCTCTCCTCATGTACACCTGATGAACATGAACTGCACTTCAAGGACATCATCTTGTGCAGTGAGCCGTTGCACGGGAACGGTCATCATGCTGGCGTTGCTGCTGCTTTGCCTCCGATTCTGCGGCCTGGCCGGCGAGCCGACAGTGCGGCAGTGTGGAACGGTCCCGTCAGCCCGGGTTACCCGGACGGCGGCCCGGGCAGGCGGCATCTATCTGACCTCACGGGGGACACTCCGTGTGCTCCTCGTGTTTGCGAGCTTTCCGGACGATGAAACCCCAAATCCCTGGTGGCCGGCACACCAGGCCCCCCTGTACATGCATCAGTTCATCGATCCGGATACGACCACGCGATCGGATGCGCCCTTCAGTCTGACGGCGTATTTCAGGTCGATGTCCCTGGACCAGTTCCACCTGGTGGGGGAGGCGGTCTGGGTCGAGACGCTGCATTCGCGGGATGAGTACGCCAACGGCTCCTATGCGCGGGCCAATACCGCCGTCCTGCAGGAAAGGGTGGACTCGCTCGTCGATTTTTCGCAGTACGACGCCTGGACCAACAGTGCCCCATTCACGAACGACAACGTTCCCGACGGACAGGTCGACATGATCGTCATGGTCTGGCGCACGTCGATCTTCCCGTTCGTGGGGGAGGCTTCGCTCGGCCATGGCGCTGCCATTGTTGCCGATGGGAAACGCATTGAAATGGGGTATCCAGGTAACTACGCGGTCCCCCTGGGCTCTGGCGTGACCTGCGAATACCTCTACAGCGACGACCCCGCGAAAGCGATGCACACGATGGCGCACGAGCTGGGACACTGGCTTCTCGGAGCTCCCCACCCCTATAACGGCACCAAGGAGGCTGGCAAGCATTCCTACTGGGGGATTCTGTGCGACGGGCATCGCATCTCCTCATGCGCCAACGCCTACGAAAGGGAAATGCTGGGATGGATCACTCTTCCCGAAATCCCCGGCGACACGGTCATTGCACTCCAGGATTATGTCACGACCGGAGCAGCCTGCAAGTATCACCCTCCGAACGGAGAGGAGTCGGAATACTTCTACTTCGAGAACCATCAGAGACGCTCCGTCTTCGACGACGCAACGGCGAACACGAGCGACAGGGGCATCTGGATCCTGCACCAGCAGGGCCCGTACTCGGAGCTCGACAACCTTAGGGTACGCGCTTCGGACGGCGACTGGCACTGGGAAACTCCGGGTGACACCTCATCCTCTCTCCCGCAGGTGCCTCCCGTCTTTGTAAGGGGAATGCCGCAGGTCGGCCCCGGGTTATCGAACCGAGACATGATCCCGACCCCGAGGAACGCGGTGAACTGGATGTCGGCCTATCAGGATCAGGCGGGACTGTTGTCGGTCGGCGCATTCTATGCCGGCGAACTTTTCCACGGGGCGCTCAACGCCCAGGACTCGCCGCCCGACTCTGACGGTTCCGGACCCAACCCTGTCTTTTCCCCTTGCAGCAATCCCTCAAGCCACACCTGGGACAATACACCGAGCGGGTTCTCCCTCGAAATCATCGGCGCTCAAAACGGCGTCCTGACTCTCCGTTCCAGTTCCGATCTCCTTTCACTTTCCCCTGCACGGCGCTACCTGGGGATCGATCCAACGGTCCCTGCGCACGAACCGGGGCGCCTCGCTCTCGCCTGGGGATCCCAGTGGGCGGAGGGGCAGGCGCTGGAATCCGGCGTGAACTGGTCGGAGCTTGAATCCAGGGGCGGGAGTTTTGGGAGCTGGACTCCGGTCTACCAGGGTCCAGCTACGAGCATTGCGGGCTTGCCGAGCGACTCCCGGGGAACCGTCTTCTATCGCGCCCGGGTCCGCACTTCGCAGGGAAAATTCTCTTCCTGGTCGAACGTCTTTCGAGAGACGTTTCAGACCACGAGTGTGCCGGCCGGCGGGTCGGCTGGGACTATCGGCAGCAAGGCTGCACTTGAAGTCAACTATCCCAATCCGTTCAACCCCTCCACACTGATCCGGTTCGAACTTCCTCACTCCTCCGGAGTGAGGCTTTCGATCTACGACATCCTGGGCAGATGCGTCCGCAACCTCGTGGACGGTCACCGCTCAGCGGGAATGCACGCGGTTGTCTGGGACGGCACGGACAATCTTGGACAAAAGGTCCCGAGCGGCGTCTACATGTACCGTCTCTCTGCCGGATCCTCCACAGCGGTAAGAAAGATGATACTTACCCGGTAGCCGCGGCGCAGAAAGTTGACAGCTGCCTGTTAGTCCAGTCCATCGAGAAATGAAACTCACCCGGTGGGCCCTTGTCACGCGAAATGGACAGGAGCTCCGATCCGCGTGGACCTTCCTATCGACAGGAGAGGAGTTCGCAGGAGTGAAAATGATGTTGTAGTATTTATGAACAAAAAGAGGATTTGAGCAGTCGTTGTCTTCGATTCAAAGCCGGAACTCCTGAATCCTCCCTGTTCTCGCATGTTCGGCAATCCATCATCTCCTGCCGCTCCACCATGAGATTGGCACACCGTTTGGATGCCCAAGGCCTCCAGTGCCCGGACCTTCGGAACATCTGAAGAGTAACCATCCAGGCGTCGAATTCAGCTGCTTTTGTTCCACCTTGAGGGACAGTCTCATGAACCGCATTGCTAGTCTACTTCTTGCGGCCGCCGTGATCTTCATCGGCACATTCACCGCCGATGCCGGCGCGATCCGGGTAAAGCTCATAGGCAGAGCTCTGAACAATTATCCCGGGACCTGGTCGATCGTCAACGGTCTCGACGTAGTGGGGAAGGGGGGAAAGGTGTTTGCGACGATCGATACGGTGATGAGCAGCGTCTCTGGTGCCGCGTCATGGTCGTTGGTCGCGCCTGCAGGCTCGGCGGCAGTCCTGGACAGCTCCGGCACGTTCACGACCTCGTTCACGGCAGATTCCACCGGTTTCTATTATCTTGCGGTGAGCTACGGCGGACAGACGGCTCGCGACACGGTCTATGCGAGCACGTACAAAGGAGTGAATGACGTCACGTTTGCAGCCTATCCTCCCAACGGATGCGGGGGATGCCATACGGCGGGCTTGCCGCAGGACAAGGCGTTCCAGTCGTGGAAGAAGACGGGCCACGCCCAGATCTTCAAGCAGGGGATCTCGGGTCAGCTCGAAGTCACCACCTTCCGCGATGCAAACGGAAAGCTGGTCTCCCAGGGAACCTACGGCAAGACGTGCGTCCAGTGCCACACCGTCGGCTACGATGTGACCAAGAACAACGGCAACTTCGGCTACCTGGCCCATACGACGGTTGCTGACACCAGCCCTGCGACGAACCCGAACCAGCGCGGCTGGGACTCGACATGGTTCGCCGGCCTGACCGTGAGCGGCACGAGCATCTATGCGACCACCGACACCAGCTCGGCGCGCTTCAACGCCCTGCCGGTGTCGATGAACGGCGTTGCCGCCATCGGCTGCGAGAGCTGCCACGGTCCGCTTTCGGGCCACGCGAATCTCGGCGGGAATGTCGGCAACTTCCTTCAGACACGTGCGAAGAGCTATTCCGCCGACGTCTGCAACCAGTGCCATAACGGCTCCACCCGCCACACCATCGGCGCATATTATGAGAAGTCGCTTCACGCCCAGACACCTTCCGACGCCGCCCGCTTCTCCTGCTCGCCCTGCCACATGGGCGCGGGCTTCGTGAAGTTCCTCGAGAACGGCAAGGACACCTCGAAGGCCATGGGCGGCCGCTGGGTCGAGGGGACGGACAACTTCACCCAGATCGGGTGCGTGGCCTGCCACGATCCTCACACCGCCTCGACCATCAACCCGGACGGATCCCTCGACCCCGGTCTCCGGCAGGTCTCGGTCGATACGCTGCGCAACGGCTTCAACTTCAAAGGCGTGGGCGGCAAGAGCCAGGTCTGCTCCTACTGCCACAGTTCGCGCTACAACTCCAATGTTCGTGTGAGCACCAAGGCCCCGTTCTACGGCTTCACCTCCTCGCGCTACGGCCCGCATGAGAACCCTCAGTGGGACATGTTCGTCGGCGGCAACGGCTACGAGTATGGCGATGCGAAACTCTCCGGCATCGGAACGCACAAGAACCTGGAAGAAGGCTGCGTGACCTGCCACATGCAGGACCGGGTCCGCGTGACCAACCCTGCCACCGGCGCGACCAACAACAACCCCCAGGCCAACCACAGCATGTCGATGACAGACACGGCCTGGGGCTTCAATGCAACCGCGGTGTGCAGGAACTGCCACGGCGACGTTCAGGATTTCAATGACGTCAAAGCCTCGAGCGATTATGACGGCAACGGGAAGGTCGAAGGCGTGCAGACGGAGGTCCAGGGCCTCCTGAACAGGCTGAAGGCAAAGCTCCCGAAGGGTGCCGACGGCGAGCCGCTCGTTGGCATGGCCAACGCGACGGATTCGGCCGCAATCAGGAACCATCCGGAGGTTGTGCAGGCGATCTGGAACTACTATTTCGTGAAGAACGACAAGTCTCTCGGCATACATAATACCAAGTATGCGGTTGCGCTTCTCCAGAAGGGCCTCGGATTCTATCCGGACGAAGTCAAGACTCTCGGCAACCAGGTTCCGTCCAGCTTTGCGCTCAACCAGAACTACCCGAATCCGTTCAATCCCTCCACGCGGATCTCGTTTGCTCTGCCCACCGCGCAGAATGTGAAGCTCGAGGTGTTTGACATCCTCGGGAACCTTGTCAAGACGGTGGTCGATGGATCGGTCTCGGCCGGCGTGCATGAAGTAGTATGGAACGGCGTGGACCGGAACGGCTCGAAGGTCGCCAGCGGCATGTACATCTACCGCATGTCGGCCGGCACCTACTCGGCCACGAAGAAAATGGTACTGATGAAGTAATTCCCTCTCCACTGCGTGCCAGAAGCCGGTCCCATCCAAGGGGTCGGCTTCTGTTGTCTTGGAGGGGCCTCCACCCGGGTTTTTCGCCACGGGCGGGTTAAGCCAGGGGCGGGTACCGGCCTGGGGTGGGTTCCGCAAGAGGCAGGCGGTCCCGGGAGAGGGTTCTGCCGGGAGCGGGGTTGCCGCCAGAGGGAGGCTCCCAAGGGCGGGTTGCCGCCGCAAGTTGCGTTTCTCGATGGTTTTTCCTATGTTGACGAAGCCTCCCCCCACTGTGAAGGAGTCCGTATCGTTCCGTTCGTTATGGATTGGAGATGCGTTGTCAAGTGAGGCGTACCGGAACATCTCCACGTGATACGCGAGAATAGCAGCGACGTTGGACTCCTTCCCTCATAGGCTGTGGTCTGCCCTCCGCAGAACACTCTCCGGTGTTTCATACCTCAGTGTAGCCGGTGGTTGTGCCGTTATTCTTGCGGCCAATTCGCCGTGGGCCGTCACGCCGCTCCCGGTTCCTCCCCAGGACTCGCTGGTCTCCGGGAGTCTCCCGGGTGGATCCTCCCCGACGACTGTTGCCGGCGCCTCTTCACCCTCGCCCTCAATCGCCGTATCCGCCCCCCAGGACTCGCTGGTCTCCGGGAGTCTCCCGGGTGGATCCTCCCCGACGACTGTTGCCGGCGCCTCTTCACCCTCGCCCTCAATCGCCGTATCCGCCCCCCAGGACTCGCTTGTGCCCAGGAGTCTCCCGGGTGGATCCTCCCCGACGACTGTTGCCGGCGCCTCTTCACCCTCGCCCGTGATCCCCTCTTCCCCCCCCCAGGACTCGCTGGTCTCCGGGGTTCCCACGGGTGGACCCGTCCTGGAATCTCACGCTGGCGGCTCTTTGTCTTCTCCCTTGCTCGCCTTTTCCGCTCCCCAGGACACGGGCCGTCTCGGCGGAGGCCCCGACTCAACGAAAATAATGCCTGGACTGCCCGGCCTCCCGAACCTTCCCGGATTCCCAGGACCCAGAGGGCAGGATACCACCAGGCGCGACACCACGCGGAGGCCTGGCGTCCGCGACACCACACGGCGGGACACCACGCGCCGGGACTCCACCGGGTACGTCCGGTCGCTGATCACCGACACCACCTGGGTCGTCGATAAGGATTCCACCGCGCGCCTGAAGGAGTTCACCTATCAGCGCCACGACTCCGTCCAGGTCCAGCTCTTCCCCGACCGGACACACCCCCTCTTCGGCACGGTCCGTTCTTCGCTCTTCCGCCGCGATCTGGCCCTCGACAGCCTTGGCACCACGCTGACTGCCAGGGAGACCGTCGGCGGGGTGGACATCCACGAGCCGGTGAGCATTCCCCTGAGCCGGTACATCGCCGAGAGGAGGAAATTTGAGCTGCGCAAGCTGTTTGCCGACGAGGCCCGGAGGCCGAAGGCGCTTGTCGCACGGAACGACCTTGGCGAGCTGCTCAGCAGCATCACCAAGATCCAGATACCGCTGCCGCCGAATCCCATCTTCAGCATCTTCGGCAAGAACGTCATCAACCTGAATATCAGCGGCGCGGTCGACATCAAGGCGGGGTTCCGCAGCACCAAGTCCGATCAGACGACCATCTCGTCGCTCGACCAGACCCGGAACGAGCCCGACTTCAGCCAGGAAGTCCAGGTGAACGTGAACGGGATGATCGGCGACAAGCTGAACATCATGGCCGACTGGAATACCCAGCGCCAGTTCGAATATGAGAACCAGCTCAAGATCAAGTACACGGGATACGACGACGAGATCGTGCAGAGCGTCGAAGCGGGGAACGTCTCGCTTTCCACGCCGTCGTCCTTCATCGGGAGCAGCCAGGCCCTGTTCGGCATCAAGGCCAAATTCCAGCTGGGGCCCCTCACGCTCACGACACTGGCGTCCCAGAAGAAGGGTCAAATCAAGGAGGTGGACGTTTCGGGCGGAGCCAAGGAGCAGACGTTCGAGATGCGCGCCTTCGAGTACGCGACGAACCACTACTTCGTCGATACCACCAACTACAAGAGATACTACGAGTCCTACTACCAGACGGAACCGCCGACCGTCACCGGCGACATGCAGCAGACACAGATCGTGGAGGAGGAGGTCTGGGTGCAACGGCAGGGGGGGATACCCGATCCGAACGAGCGTCAGGGGATCGCCTTCATCACTCTTCCCCAGCGGGGGATCGGCTACGACTCCACGAGACGCTACGCAGCCGACATCCCCGGCTCGATCGAGACGGCTCCGTTCATCCGGCTCGACCGCACCCAGTACGAGATGGACGGCGACGGCTATCTGGGCGTGCTGTCGCTGAACGTGAACGTGGGGGACCAGCAGGTCGTGGGTCTCGCCTACCGCACCGCGCAGCAGGGGGTGCAGGTCGGCGAATTTGCGCGCGACTTCCCGGACACCACGGCAGGCAAGAAGCTGATCCTGAAGATGGTAAAACCCCGGAACCTGCTCTCCAACGGCCGCTCATACCCCCTTGCCTGGGAGCTGCTCCTGAAGAACATCTATCCTATCACCGGCATCGGGCGCAACCTGAAGAAGGAAGGGTTTTCCCTCGACATCTTCCGCCAGGTCCCCGGCGCGGAGGATCAGAACGTCGTCCTGAATGTCCCGCTGCTGCAGCTCCTCGGGCTGGACAAGTACACGGGGGACGAGGCGACGAGCCAGAGCCCGGACGGCAAGTTCGATTTCCGCCCGGCCCGCACGATCAGCCAGGCGAGGGCGGAGATCATCTTCCCCTGGCTCCGTCCCTTCGACACCGGCATCCTCAAATCCCTGGCCGCAAAAGGGACGGCCCTGACCGATACCTCGTATCTGTACAAGGAGGTCTACGACACCACGACCACCTTTGCCCAGCAAAGCCTGCGGAACCGATACGTCATCAGGGGGAAGGCGACGGGCGAAGCCTCATCGCGCTATTCCCTCGGTTTCAATGTCGTGGAGGGAAGTGTGCAGGTCCTGCTCAACGGGACCGCGATGGTCAATAATGTCGATTACACGGTGGACTATATCCTGGGCGAAGTCGTGATCAAGAGCGATCGAGCCCTGGTCCCCGGCGCCAACCTCCAGATCAAATTTGAGCAGAACGACCTCTTCCAGCTCGCCTCCAAGACGCTGCTGGGAGCCCGCGGCGATCTCGCCCTTGGCCAGAACACCAACTTCGGGTTCACGATCATGAACCTGAACCAGCAGACGCTCTCGGACAAGGTGAGGCTGGGGGAGGAACCGAGCAACAACACGATCATGGGGGTCGACGGCGCGACACAGTTCAACCTGCCGATCCTGACCCGCGCCCTGGATGCGCTGCCCCTCCTGCAGACCCACGAGCCTTCGCAACTCAAGGTGAGCGGCGAGGCAGCGTACATGATTCCCAACGCCAATACCAGCACGAGCACGATCGCGAGCGACAACGGGGAGGCTATTGCGTACATCGACGATTTCGAGGGTGCCCGGCGCACGATCCCGATCGGCATCGAGTTCTCCGCCTGGACACAGGCCAGCCCCCTGGCGGGCAACTACTTCTTCCCCGGTCTCCAGGACACCGCCGAAATGAACTCGAAGGCGAAGTTGATCTGGTTCAACAGGCTGCCGACCAATGTGAAGCTCACCGACCTTTACCCGCAGAAGGCGGTCGGCACCAACCCGGCGAACAACCAGGCCACCGTTCTTGACCTGCAGTATTTCCCGAAAGTCCGGGGCCAATTCAACTACAGCATCGATCTCGAGCACACGCTTACCCCGCGGCAGAACTGGAACGGCATCATGAAGACGCTCTCCGTGTCTGCCATCAACCTCCTGAAGGAGAACGTCAACTTCATCGAACTCTGGATGAAGATCGACAAGGCGCCGCTCGACGGTTCGGGCAAGATGATTATCGATATGGGGGCGGTCTCGGAGCGGGCTCTTCCCAACGGCCCCAACGCCCGCGGCAGCGCGCCCAACTCCGAGGACCTGGTGCTCGGGTCCTATCCGAACGGCACGCTGAACCCCGGAGAGGACGTGGGGCTCGACATGCGCTCCGACGATCAGGAGCGGATCGATCATGCGGACCTGATCGCCGCCCGCAGGACCGTGGAGCCGAACCTGGCCTCCGATCCCAGCGGGGACGACTACTACTTCAACTCCCAGTACAACTATACCGCTTCGGAGGACTTCTCGCACATCAACGGGACGGAGGGCAACGGGACCATCCAGGGCGGCAACATCCCCAACACGGAGGACCTGAACGGCAACGGCCAGTGCGACCAGACCAACGCCTACTTCGAATATGAGATCCCGCTGGACACAACCGTGGCGAGAAACCCGTTCGTCACGGGAGGCGGCAATCCCATTCCGGGTCAGGAGAACGGGCCCCGATGGTACCAGTTCCGGATCCCGATCCGCGACACCGCCCGCACGGTCGGCACGCCGACGGCGGAGAATATCGAGTACATCCGCGTGGCGTTCGTGAATGCGACCGATACGATCCTGGTCCGGGTGGCGGATTTCAACCTGGTGGGCAACCAGTGGCAGAAGGTCCAGAGGACGCTCAACGACAGCTCCTTCGACGTCGGGGTGGTCAACATCGAGGAGAACTGGCCGGCATACCAGAGTCCTCCGGGGGTCATCCGCGAGCGCGACAAGACGCAGCCAGACCAGAACGTTCAGGCGAACGAGCAGTCGCTGGCATTCTTCCTCACCGGCCTCGCCGACGGGCGGCAGGCGGAAGCGGCGCGCTTCTTCACCTTCAAGGCGCTCGATCTCTTCAACTACAAGACCATGAAGATGTTCGTCCACGGAGACGACAAGCTGAAATACGTGGACCCTTCCAACTATGACGCGGAGATCTACTACAGGTTCGGGCTGGACAGCCTGAATTACTATGAGTACCGTGCCCCCATCCGGCCGGGCTGGGACCCGCTGAACGATGTCGTGATCACACTGGCCGACGTCACAGCCCTGAAGCAGACGCGGGATTCCGTGAACCTGCCTTCAAAACCCCAGCCCGTGACCGGAGGACCGCCGGGGGCGACCTACAGGGTCCTGGGCAACCCGTCGCTGACCCAGGTGGTCTACCTGGCCATCGGCGTGCAGAACCCGGTTGGCAAGGGATCTTCTGCCCCGATTTTCGGCCAGGTCTGGGTGAACGAGCTTAGGCTCATCTCGGTGGACAATTCGCGCGGGTGGGCATACCGGATGGACACCCAGCTCAAGCTTGCCGACCTGGGCGCGGTCGCATTCAACTACCAGAGGGTCGACCCGAATTTCCACACGCTCGAGCAGCGTTTCGGATCGCGCCAGCTCAGCACCTCGTGGGGACTGAGCGCATCGATGGAGCTCTCGAAGTTCCTTCCGTCGGAGTGGGCGGGGACAACCATCCCGGTCTCCTTTTCGCGCACCGTCAGCACGGTCCAGCCGAAATACCTCCCGAATTCCGACGTGCTGGTGACCAAGGCGGCGGAGCTGCAGCGCGAGAAGATCCTCAACTCGGGGGGAACCGACCAGGAAGCCGCCGCCGAGGCGAATACCATCATCTACAATTCCGAGAGCAAGCGGACCACCGACACCTGGGCGGCTCCGTCGCTCCGCATCGCCCTGCCGTCGGGGTCGTGGGCCGTCCGCGATATCCTGAACAAGCTCACCTTCGGCTTCAGCTACACGCATTCGAGCGAGAGGAGCCCGTCGGTGGTGTTCCGGACCTCCTGGTCCTGGAATGCCCGCATCTCCTACTCGGTGAGCCTCTCGCCGGACTACTACTTCCAGCCGTTCCAGAAGCTCTTCGGCGGTCTCTGGTTCCTCGACGAATACAAGGACCTGAAGATCTTCTACGCCCCCTCGAACCTGAACTGGGCCGTGACGGCGTCCCGCTCGCGCGACAACTCCCTGCAGAGGTCGGAAGGGGCGACACTGATCACGTCGCGCAACTTCACGGCATCGCGCCAGCTGGGGTTCTCCTGGAAAGGAACCGAGGGGGGCCTGCTCAATCTTGCGGGTGACTACAGCCTGGGGGTCGAATCGACCCTCCTGAACATGGAGCTCGACCGGGACGGCCAGCAGCGCTCCTTCTCCAAAATCATCAGCGACATCTTCTTCCACGACAAACTGGTCAACTTCGGGCAGGACACCAGATTCCAGGAGACCAACAACTTCACCACGAAGCCGAATATCCCGAACATCTTCGGGATCAAGAAATATGTCGACCTCCAGTTCGGCTACTCGGTCAGCTACGCGTGGCAGGATGCGCTGACTTCGGGTGACCTCGGGAAATCCGCCGGGTTCAACAATACCATCAACTTCACGATGGGTATCAGGCTCAAACAGCTCTTCGATCCCCTCTTCGAGGAAGACAAGACGCAACCCTCCGGACCGCCGCCGGAAACGGGGCAGGTCTCCTCCGGCCGGCGATCCCGCGAGACCGAAGCCGGGCCTGACACGTCCGCGGTGCGCGCGGACAGCACCGGCGGGCGGAAGGGTCCGGCAAAGATCTGGCAGCAGCTGAAAACACTGATGAAAGTTTTCATCAAGATCCCTGTTCTGGATTACGACAATATCTCCATCAACTTCAATCAGACGAACAGCGCGCAGAACAGCGGAATCGTGGGACGCACGGGATTCGTGAATTTCTGGGGAAGGGTTCCCTTCTTCCAGAGTTCGCTTCCTGCAAACGGCCCTTCGTTCCTCTACCAGCTCGGTCTGATCTCGGACCCCAGCGGCCGCCTGACCAATTTCCGCTTCGTGCCCAAACCGCCGTTCATGGCCTGGGATGTGGAGCCCGGCATCAGGGCGGCGAACGGGGTTTTGGTGAACACCTACAGGGAGACGAACCGCCTGACCCTGAAAACGTCCCGCGCCCTCTGGGAAGGCGCCCGGCTGGACCTGAACTGGAACGTCGGGTGGTCCTACAGCCGCTCGGAGAATATCCAGACCGACTCGCTCGGCCGTCCCACCGTGGTGAATGCGACCACAAGCGGCAACGTGGACCGTTCCTTCATCTCGATGCCCGACGTGCTCTTCCTCGGCTTGTTCAAGACCAGCCTGAAGGAAGTCGCAAAACGCTACGGCGAGCTGAAGAGCAGCACCGACTCCTCGTCAAGCGACGATGAGAAGCTCAGCCAGGCCTTCGAACAAGGCTTTGAAGCGATGCCGTTCTTCCGCAAGATCTTCGGACAGTTCTATCCGCGTGTAAACTGGTCCATGCGCTGGGACGGGCTGGAGAAACTCCCGATGTTTGCGTCCTTCGTCAGCCGCCTGTCGCTCGACCACGCGTACACGTCCAACTACACCAGACAGTTCCAGAACCGCCCGGGCGGCGGGGGAGAACGGACAGACGGGCAGCGTGTCGCATACGGATTCGCTCCGCTGATCGGACTCAACTTTACCTTCAAAGAGCTTGCCAAGGGGAGTTTCGGGGCGACACTCCGGTATAACACCAACACATCGTACGACCTGACCACGTCGTCGCGGAACATCGTCGAAGCGCTTACACAGGAGATCTCCGTCTCGGCCAACTACACCAGAAAGGGTTTCGAGATTCCGTTCTTCGGTCTCTCGCTCAGCAACGATATCGACATCAGCGCGGCATACTCCGTGAGCAAGAATTCCCGGACGACCTACGACGTTTCGAAGCTGGAAGAGGATCTCACGGGGACGCCCCTGGAAGGGAGCACCCGGACCACCATGGAGCCGCGCATCAAGTACGTGCTGAGCTCCCGCGTCAGCGCAGCAGTCTACTACCGGTACACCAAGATTCAGCCGGACGCCTCCGGCTCCCGCATCCCCGGAACGACGACCAACGAAGCCGGGCTGGATGTGCACATCGCCATCCAGTAGAGCGGGGTTGTATCCCGCTCCCCCCCAGAAACCGGCGCGTTCAGCCTGCAATCCCCGGACACCGTCCCTGGCGTCGATCGGGTGACTGGCCCCCGTGCATGTTTGGATTGGGGGGAGAATTCTTCGGGCCGCCCCGGTGTTTTCACTATTGGTTGACTCTCAAGAATGAAATCGGTATCGTTTTTTCACGTTTTCAGAGGCATTCTATGGAAGATTCAAAGGGGCATATTCTCTGGGTCGATGACGAAATTGAGCTTCTCCGCGCGCATATCAGGCTCCTGGCCGAGCGCGGGTATGCCGTGGAGACCGCATCGAACGGGGAAGACGCAGTTTCGATGGTGAGAAGAAGCGGGTTCGACCTGGTCTTTCTGGATGAAATGATGTCGGGGATGGGAGGACTCGAAACCCTTGCTGAAATCAAGGAGATGAGACCGAATCTCCCGGTGGTCATGGTGACGAAGAATGAAGAAGAATCGCTGATGGAGGATGCCATCGGCGGGAAGATCAGCGACTACCTCATCAAGCCTGTCAACCCCAGCCAGGTGCTCGCGGCGTGCAAGAAGTTTCTGGAAAAGAAGCAGATTCTGGGAGCCGCGGTCTCCAAGGACTACATCCAGGGTTTCAACCAGATCGCTGCGTCCCTGGTGAGCACGCCGGGATATGAAGACTGGATCGACATCTACACGCGGCTCGTGGGATGGAGCCTGGAGCTGGATGAGCATCCCGAGCTCGGGCTGAACCAGATGCTGCTCGAACAGTACCGCGAGGCGAACCTGGCTTTCGGCAAGTATGTCGAGAAGAATTATCGGAACTGGGTGGAGCAGACCTCCCGCCGGCCGATCCTTTCGCTCGAGGTCGTCGACCGGTTCGTCATCCCCGAGCTGCAGTCCGGGCGCTCCGTCTTCTTCTTTGTGATCGACTGCCTGCGCCTCGACCAGTGGCTCGTGATGGAGAGCGTCCTGCAGGAGTTTTTTGACATCAGCAAGCAATATTACTATAGCATCCTCCCGACGGCGACGCCCTACTCGCGAAACGCGATCTTCAGTGGGTCGTATCCGAGCGACCTTGAAATCCGCTTCCCCGAACTCTGGGAAAAAAGTGAGGACGATGAGAACAGCAGGAACCGGTACGAGCGCCAGTTCCTGGACAAGCTGCTGGAGCGCCGGCACGTGAATCTCAAGCCGGAACCGAAGTACATCAAGATCCTGGATGCCGAATTCGGACGGGGGATCGAAAGCAATATCGCGTCCTACACGCAATCCAGGCTCACCTCCATCGTGGTCAACTTCGTCGACATGCTCGCGCACGGCAGGTCGGACTCGTCGCTGTTGAAGGAGATTGCGCCGGAAGAATCGGCTTACCGTTCCCTCACGAGATCGTGGTTCATGCATTCGTCTCTCCTGGGCATGCTGCGCGCTCTTTCGCGGCACCCGAACGTCACGATCGTCCTTACGACCGATCACGGGAGCATCCGCTCCCTGCGCGGCACCAAGGTGCTTGGCGATCGCGAGGCGTCCACCAATCTCCGGTACAAGTATGGCCGGAACCTGAAGTCCGAGGAGAAAGCGGCGATCTTTGTGAAGAATCCCCTGGAGTTCAAGCTGCCGCGGCGCGGCGTGGCGACCAACTACATCATCGCGAAGGAAGACTACTACTTCGTCTATCCGACCGACTATCACAAGTACCTCAACCAGTACCGGGACAGCTTCCAGCACGGGGGCGTTTCCATCGAGGAGATCATCCTCCCCGTTGTGCGGATGATCCCCCGTACCTGATGCAGACCACCACGACCTCCGCCGGGGAGACCGCGGCCCTCGGCCGCACGCTTGCCCGGCAGCTGAAGCCGGGGGATGTCGTAGCGCTCTCGGGTCAGCTTGGGAGCGGAAAAACCTGCTTCGTCCAGGGGGTCTGTGAGGCGCTGGGGGTGAGGACGCATGTGGGAAGTCCCACCTTCACGCTGATCAACGAGTACCCCGCTCCGTTCGGCACGGTCGTGCATATCGACCTGTACCGGATCTCCTCGATGCGGGAGCTGGCTGCTCTGGGCATCCAGGAATACTTTACTGAACGCTGCATCTGTCTGGTGGAGTGGCCCGAGCTGGCCGGGCCGCTCTTGCCGCCCGGGCACGTTACCGTCGGCTTTCGACATGGCGGGGGAGACACCGAGCGCGTGATCACTATTGACGGGGGGCGGCAATGACCGTCCTTGGCATCGAGACTGCCACGACGGTCTGCGGAGTGGCGGTCGTCCGTGACGGTACGGTGATCGCCGAGGCCGCCTCGGACGAGCGGAATTCGCATGCCGAGCGGATCATGGGATTCGTGGAACGGACGGTTGGACTTGCGGGCGGGTTGGGAGCGGTAGAGGGGATCGCGGTCTCCATCGGCCCGGGTTCATTCACGGGGCTCCGCATCGGCCTCAGCGTGGCCAAGGGACTCGCCTTCGCCTCGGGGCTCCCCGTCGCCGCAGTGCCCACGCTTGAAGCCCTTGCACTGCGGGCACTCCTGGAAGGAAGAGTGAGCGCCGGGGACCGCCTGCTGGCGTTGCTGAGCGCGCGGCGCGGGGAGGCGTACGCGGGATGGTTCCTGATCGGTCAGGAGGCGGTTGAAGCAGAAGGGGAGGTGCGCGTCGTGCCCCTCACGCAGCTTGCGGAAGAGGCTGCCCGTCCTGGTGTCATCGTGACCGGCGAGATCGAGCTCCTTCATCCCCCGGAGGGAGGTTCGTTCCGGACGGTTGGCGCGAGCACCTCGCGGTGCAGCGCAACTGCCGTTGCTCTGCTCGGGGCGAGAATGTTGAAAGAAGGGCGCGCCTCCGACCCGTCAACGCTCGAGCCGGGGTATGTGCTGGATTTTTTCCTATCCGTGAAGCCGGGGGGAAGTTGACGGCCTTGGGGCCAGTCCCCTTTCCTCCTGGGCTCCGGGATCATGCAGGAGCAAGGGCAGCGCCGGCGGAAAGGCTCGCAGGCGGCATGACCGGGCGAGGCATCAAGCTTCCCCCGGAACAACACGCAGAGGACTCACCGTATGTCCTGGTTCCGGCGCTCCAAAGAGAATATTGCTTCTGAGACCCAGAAGAAGGAAATGCCCGACGGTCTCTGGACGAAGTGTGAACAGTGCGGCGAGATCATCCACAAGACGGAGCTTGAAAAAGCCCTCTTCACCTGCCCGAAATGCTCCGCGCATTTCCGGATCGGGAGCAGGGAGTACATCGGGATCCTGCTCGATGAGGGCTCGTTCAAGGAATTCGACCGGAGGATGCGCTCGGGCGATCCCCTGAAATTCACCGATACGAAACGGTACCGCGACCGCGCGGCCGAAGCCATCAAGAAGACGGGTCTCTTCGACGCCGTCAGGTGCGGGTCGGGGAAGATCGACGAAAAGCCCGTGGTCATCAGCGCCATGGATTTTTCCTTCATCGGGGGAAGCATGGGGTCGGTGGTGGGGGAGAAGATCGGGAGGGCCATCGACAATTCGTGGAAGACCAAAACACCTCTGATCATCGTCTCCGCCAGCGGCGGCGCGCGCATGATGGAAGGGGCGCTCTCGCTGATGCAGATGGCCAAGACAAGCGCCAAGCTCGCCCGGCTGTCCGACGCCGGAGTCGCCTACATATCGGTGCTCACCGACCCGACGACCGGGGGAGTGACGGCGAGTTTTGCGATGCTGGGTGACATCAACATTGCCGAGCCCGGCGCCCTGATCGGATTCGCGGGGCCAAGGGTGATCAAGCAGACCATCGGCAAGGACCTTCCCCCCGGGTTCCAGCGGTCGGAGTTCCTCCTGGAACACGGCTTTGTCGACATGGTGGTCCACCGGAAGGAGCTCAAGGCGACCATCTCGCAGTTCCTGACCTATGTGACTCGCGCGTAACTCCTATGCCCACGGTGATCCTCATAGCGGCGACCATGCAGCGGACGGCTCTGGCTCTCCGAGCCGGAGGGAAACGGATCGCCCTCGTTCCGACGATGGGCGCCCTGCACGAGGGACATCTCGCGCTTGTCCGGCGCGCCCGGGAGCTCTCGGAGTGCGTTGTCGCCTCGGTGTTCGTGAACCCGCTCCAGTTCGCCCCGGCGGAGGACCTGTCGCGCTATCCCCGCCCGTTCGAACGCGATGTCGAGCTTGCCGGAGGAGCGGGGGCCGACGTTGTGTTCGCGCCGGCCGTTGAGGAAATGTATCCCCCGGGGTTCCAGACATCGGCCGTCGTCGGACCCCTGAGCACGGTGCTGGAGGGGGCTGTCCGGCCGTTGCATTTTCAGGGTGTCACCACGGTCGTCGCCAAGCTGCTGAACATCGTCCAGCCGCATGTCGCGGTCTTCGGGCAGAAAGACGGCCAGCAGGTGGCGGTCATCCGCCGCATGCTGGCCGACCTGAACTTCCCCGTCGAGCTTGACGTGGTCCCAACGGTTCGCGAGAAGGACGGGCTGGCGATGAGCTCGCGGAATGCCTACCTCACCGCGGGCGAGCGGAGCCAGGCGCCCGTCCTTCACGAGGCGCTCCTCCTGGCCTGCCGGCGTATCGGCGGCGGGGAGCGCTCATCCAGTGTTCTCATTGAGGAAATGAGAAGGACAATCGCGGGACGATCGTCCGGTGCGATCGACTATCTGTCGGTGGCCGATGCGGAGACCCTGGAGGAACAGGCGGAGCTCCGGAGCGGGCGGCGGATCATGATCTCGCTCGCCGTGCGTTTCGGCTCCACGCGGCTCATCGACAACGTCCCGCTCACCGTGCCGCCCTGAGCTCCACTGCACCCATGCAACCATCACAGACGCCAAGGACTATGTCTTCTCTCTCCGTTGTCATCATGGCCGCGGGCAAAGGCACGCGGATGAAAAACCCCGATATCGCGAAGGTCATGTATCCCGTGGGCGGGAAGCCCATGGTCGAGCACGTCATCTCCCTGGCTCTGAAGCTCCATGCGGAGCGCACGGTGGTGATCGTGGGCTGGCAGAAGGACGCCGTCATCGGCTATCTCACCGGGGCCGCGCCCGGCGTGGTCTGCGTCGAGCAGAATCCTCAACTGGGCACCGGCCATGCGGTGATGCAGGCGGAGCGCGCGCTGGAGGGGTTCCACGGCGACGTCCTTGTCCTTTCGGGCGACGTTCCTCTCCTGCGCATGGAGACCGTCCGCAGCCTGGCGGAAGTCCACCGGCACGACCAGGCCGCCGCAACGGTCCTGACCACCAGGCTGGACGATCCCACCGGGTACGGCCGGATCATCCGCGATGCTTCGGGGCGGCTGACGGCGATTGTCGAGCAGAAAGACGCCACGGACGAGCAGCGGGCGATCAGGGAGATCAATTCCGGCATCTATGTATTCCGGAAGGAGCCCCTGTTTCAGGGGCTCGAGCACGTCACTCAGGACAATGCGGCGAAGGAATATTACCTTACCGACGTCTTCGGCTACTTCTGGCGGAATGCGCTTCCGGTGTCGGGAATGGTCTGCGAAGATCCGCTGGAGATTCTCGGCGTCAACACGCTGGAACAGCTCGAACAGGCCCGCAGTGTGCTCGCGGAGCGGGGCAGATGAATCATGCCTCTGGCGATTCCCGCTGAAGCAGCCTTCGTCCCCGAAGGCAGGCTGTTTCTTCCACGGAGGGGACCGGAGTGCCCTATGCCCTTCCTTCGTTTCCGGGCGGGTTAAGGACAAGGCCGTATACCGGGGAGGCCGCGTTAAACCGGTTCGACGGCGGAAGCGTCCTACAGAAGGCAGTATGGATTGGGTGCAGGCCCCGCTTGCCCCCGGGACGGAAGAGGGTCGATGCGGAGGAGGAGTTTCGGGCCTGGAGGGCAGGAGCTCAGGAGCCAGCGCCGCTCCCGTGCAGTTGACTATCAGATGGACTTTTCCTATACTTTTCTGAGAAATCTGTGCAAAGGATGGCCTCTATGAGCGGGAAGAGAAGTGTTTTGCCCGTCGCCCTTCTGCTGATGTGCGTTGCAGCAGCATCGGCCCAGTTCAAGTCGCAGCTCGATGCCGAGGGACATGTATCCGACGGCATATCCTCCGCCGGTTCCCCGTCGCTGTTGATGGGATGGTTCGACCCGGACAAGTTTCACATGTCGCACTCCTTCAGCATGTCGTACATGACCGGCGGAGGGCAGGGGCTCAGCCTGGGGACCTACACGAACAGCATGACGTATCAGTTCTCCGACAAGGTCGATGCTCGGGCAGATATCAGCATGATGTACAGCCCGTTCAACACCTTCTCCTCGCCCTTGAAGGGGAAGAGCGATCTCAGCTCGGTCTTCCTGAGCCGGGCCGAGGTGAATTATCGGCCCTGGGAAAACGTGCAGCTCAAGGTGCAGTTCCGCCAGTCGCCTTTCTACAATCCCTATTACTCGCCGTTCTACTCTCCGTGGGACGGGGAATTCGGCTTCTAACTTGAGGAGGTTCCTTCTCATTTGATCGTCGGCGTGCAATCAGTTGACGACCGGACGACGCGCTGGGCTGATGCGCGGAGGTCCGGTCGTTGCGTTTTCTCTCATCCGGGACCCCCATGACGGCTGTGCAGACCAGTGAACCGGCGCGGCCGCCCGCTTCCGCACCCCGGCACGATCCCCGGCCGTTCCTCCTCAACATCCTCATCGTGGCGATGGCGATCCTCGTCGCCGTGCTCGCCTGGTCGCTGATCAGCCGGACCCTGTTGCGTCCTCCCGTGCAAACCCAGCGTGCCGGCACGGCCCCGGCCGCCGCGGGAACCCCGATCCAGCTCGATGTCCTCAACGGCTGCGGGACCCCGGGGGCGGCGGTCCAGTTCACGTCGTATCTGCGCGCCCGCGGGTACGACGTCGTGGAGGTCAGAAACTACAAGACATTCGACGTCAACGAGTCGATGGTCGTCGATCGGGTTGGCAACATGCAGAACGCCGAGCGCGTCGCGTACGCACTGGGCGTGAAGAAAGAAAACATCCTCCAGCAGATGAATCCGGATTACTATGTGGATGTCTCCGTGGTCATTGGGAAGGATTATCATGCACTGAAACCATCACAGGTGGAGGGTACGCATTGAGAGCTCCGGCACTGGCACGAAAAATCGCCGACCTGACGCTCGTAAAAAAAGCGCAGGATGTGGTCATCATGGATCTTCGCGGCCTGACTTCGATGGCCGACTTCTTCGTCCTCTGTTCGGCGGATTCCGACTCGCAGGCAAAGGCGATTGCAGACTCTGTGGAAGAAGGACTGGAAAAGAGGGGCACCGCCCCGTGGCACAAGGAACTCGGGAGCGTCAACTGGATCCTGCTCGACTATGTGGATGTCGTGCTGCACGTCTTTCACAGATCCACGCGCTCCTTCTACAATCTCGAGAAACTCTGGGGAGACGCCGTCATCGAGCAGGTTGCCGATGAGGCCCCCTCTCCGCGGGCCCGCGCCAAAGGCCGGTCCCCGCGGGCAACGGCCGGATCCCGCCGCAAGCTTGCATCCTCATGAGAGAGTACCTCCGCACTGCCGTCGAAGCCGCCCTCCGGCGGCTGAACATCACACTTGAGTGCCCTCCGGCGTTCGAGAAACCCCGGCTTGCGGGGCACGGTGACCTGACCACGAGCGTCGCCATGGTGCTCGCCAGGACGCTCCGGCGCAAGCCGCGCGAGCTCGCCGCTCAGATCATCGAGGCTCTCGAGATCGACCGGCGACTGGTGTCGGAGGTGGAGGTGGCTGGTCCGGGCTTCATCAACTTCACATTCACCGATCTGTTCTTCCAGGAGGGTCTCCGGGACGTCGTCCTGAAGGGAGATACCTACGGCCGCTCCAGCGCCGGCGAGGGACGACACGTCCAGGTGGAGTTCGTCAGCGCCAATCCTACCGGCCCCCTGACTGTCGGACACGGGCGGGGTGCCGTATACGGGGATACCGTCGCGAGGCTCCTGGAATGGACCGGGCACAGGGTGGAACGGGAGTATTATTTCAATGACGCCGGGAGGCAGATGCGGATCCTGGGAGATTCCGTCCGGCTCCGCTACCTGGAACTCCTCGGCGAGCATGCAGACTTTCCTGATGACTACTACCAGGGGGAATACATCAGGGAGATTGCGCGGCACCTCCTGGAACTGCACGGGGACACCCTCAGGGAGGAACCCGCAACCGGGCGTTTCAAGGAGCAGGCTGTCGGGGAAATTTTCGAGGACATCAAGACCACACTGAAATCCCTTGGAATCCAGTTCGACTCCTTCTATAATGAAAAGTCGCTCTATGAGACCGGCAAGATCTCCAAAACCATCGAAGACCTCCGGGCCCGCGACCTGGTCTACGACAGGGACGGGGCGCTCTGGTTCCGGGCTTCCCTTCTGGGGAACGAGAAAGACAAGGTGATCGTCAAAAGCACAGGCGAACCCACCTACCGCCTTCCCGACATCGCCTACCACCGTGAGAAGTTCGCCAGGGGGTTCGAACTCATGATCGATGTGTTCGGGGCAGACCACGTGGCGACGTACCCCGACGTGCTGGCGGCGCTCCGCGCCCTGGAGTACGACGCGGAGAAAGTAAGGGTCCTGATCCACCAGTTCGTCACGATCACTCAGAACGGGGAAGTCGTGAAGATGTCCACCAGGAAGGCCAACTTCATCACCCTCGACGAGCTGATTGAGGATGTCGGGGGAGACGTGGTCCGGTATTTTTTCCTGATGCGCACCGCGTCAAGCCACCTGAATTTTGATCTGGATCTTGCGCGGAAGCAGTCCGACGACAACCCGGTTTTCTACCTGAAGTACGCGCACGCGCGGATCGCCAGCATCCTGCGGTATGCCCTCGAGGAGGGAAGGGCCAGGGAAGGGGGGGAGGCCGATCTCGCGCTGCTGTCGGCTCCGGCGGAAGTGGACCTCATCAAGCTTCTGCTTGCGTTCCCCGGAACCGTTGAATCCTGCTCGACGACCCATGAGCCCCACCGGCTCGCGGAGTATCTCCAGGGCGTGGCAGGAGTGTTCCACCGTTTCTACCACGAGTGCCGGGTCGTGACCGACAACCCCGCTCTCACCGCCGCAAGGCTCACGCTCTGCAACGCCGCCAGGATCGTCTTGCGGAACGGCCTGTCGATCCTGGGCGTGGCTGCCCCTGACACCATGTGAGCGCCTGCGCGCCGGGAAATAGAGTAAGATCCTGCGCAAAGCCGCAAACAAGCAGGAATAGGTACCTTGAAAGTGCCCTGATGTGCTGCTGATGACTATCGGTAGGTATTCCCCGGGTGAGAGTGTCCGGGGGAAACTGTGCGGAAACCTCGACAACTGCCCTTCGCGGACCATTCTCTCCCTCCATTTAAATAGCCCGGCGATTAGTTGCCCCCATCATGGAAAACTCTTAAATTGCATCGGTTTTAGAGGCCGGGCCGGATGCTGCGATAGGTGTGACGGAGCGCACATGTTGTCTTCCGATTACATCTATATTTCAGACTCCGGTCATAGGCGCCGGCGGGCGCCCAGGCACAGGTGGAAGAGGACCCAGTTCCTCCAGCCCCACGTCCCCTCCCCCCCGAGACACTGGCATGGATGCCGTGAAGCCGTCGACAGGCGGCTCAAGTGTGGGATGATACCCTCAACTCTTTCTTCTCGCAGACAGCCATGAAGTGCTATCGACATAGCATCGCCCTGGTCCTCCTTCTTCTGGTTGGAGCTTCATACGGATTTGCCCAGGCCACCAACCTCAGCATCACATCGATAAACGGCGGATCGCCCGTGGCCGCCGGACCTCCTTCGACCTTTACCGTCACGGTGACGTCGCAGGCTGCGGGGTTAGCTACACCCGTCATCACTGGAACCACAGTTACCGTCTCCCTCAACACGGGCACCGGAACGCTTGGCGGAACGGTGGTCGGAACCATACTGGCAGGTCAGAGCTCGGTCGACATAGGGCCGATGACATACACTAAGGCTCAGTCCGGGGTCATATTGACTGCCACGGCAACGGGGGGCGATGTTCTTGCTCCCGCCAACAGCAGCCCCTTCACGGTAGTCCCCGGTCCTGTGGCGAGCATGCAGATCACAGTGCAGCCGGGTGCAAGCGCGACTGCCGGCAGCCCGTTTTCACCCCAGCCATCGATCACCCTGTTCGACCTGCAGGGCAATACCGCCGCAAATGACAACTCGACTCAGGTGACGGCGGCAGCATCCGGGGGGGCGACCGCCACATTGCAGGGGAGCTTGAATGCCACCTCAACTTCCGGGGTGGCCACGTTCTCAAACCTCTCCTACAATATTGCCGAGACCATCACTCTTCAATTCACATCGGGCAGCCTGGGCTCACTCACCTCGAATTCCATCGTTGTGGCGCATGCCGCCGCAAACAAGCTCGTCTTTATTACCAGTCCAGGCACAAGCACGTCGGGGTCGCCGCTCTCACCCTCACCCGTCGTTGAGGTGGAGGATCAGTTCGGCAATCCAGCCACGGGCGGAACCGCCTCCCCTGCCATCTCCATCACATTGCAGGGGGGAACGGGCACGCTGGGCGGCACGACCTCGTCGAATGTGAACACGGGGACAGCGCGGGCGACATTCAACAATCTCACGGTAGATAAGGTGGGGAGCGGGTACACACTCCAGGCGACCAGGGCAGGCGTCACAAACCCCGGCACAAGCGGCTCATTCTCGATCGTTGCAGGCTCCGCTTCAGCCATGTCACTGGTTTCGGGTGATAATCTGAGCGGACAGATCGGGAGTACACTGGGGAACATGACCGTCCTGGTCACCGACGGCGGAGGGAACCCGGTCAGCGGCGTTGCCGTCACTTTTGCCGTTTCTGGAAATCCCGTAGGGGCGAGCGGAATGAGTGTTGCGCCAGGGTCCCCGACCACGGGGCCCAACGGACAGGCAAGCAGTCAGCTCACGCTGGGAAACAAGGTCGGGGCGTACAGCGTGCAGGCCACGGTCAGTGGGCTCACCGGAAGCCCGGTGACATTCCATGCCAACGCCACCGCCGGATCCGCGACGACGATTGCGGCTTTCTCCGGGGACAACCAGAGCGGAGCTATAAGCACGCTCCTGGGATCTCCTGTCGTGGTCCTGGTCACAGATGGCGGGACGAATCCAGTCTCGGGCGTTACGGTAAGCTTTGCCATCACTGGCTCTCCGGCCGGGGCCACAGGGATGTCGCTCTCCTCGGCCACTTCCGTGACAGGCGCCAACGGCCAGGCAGGGAGTCAGCTGACGCTCGGAAACAAGGCAGG
>Ga0182021_10000998_pt1 | contig 32270 bp, 30 predicted proteins | sample 612E3MmetaG_FD_120493 | JGI IMG/M metagenome (GOLD analysis project Ga0182021, IMG submission 120493) | Permafrost microbial communities from Stordalen Mire, Sweden - 612E3M metaG (Illumina Assembly) | ecosystem: Environmental > Terrestrial > Soil > Wetlands > Permafrost | place: Sweden... | reverse complement strand
CTACCGCATCGTCTCCACCGGCTACCTCGGCCGCCACATCGCCGATCGCGGCGTCCCCATCGTCGAGCCGCCCGGCGGGCACGCCATCTACATCGATGCCGCCCGCATGTTGCCGCACATCCCGCCCCACCAGTTCCCCGGCCAGGCCCTGGCCGTCGAGTTGTACCGCCACGCCGGCATACGCTCCGTGGAAATCGGCTCGGTGATGTTCGGCGAAGCCGCGCGCCACGAGCTGCTGCGCCTGGCCATTCCGCGCCGCGTCTATACCCAGAGCCATATCGACTACGTGGTTGAGGCGATTCTCGAAGTGAACGCCCGCAAGGAGGGCATCCGCGGCCTGGAGATCGTCGAGGAGCCGCCTTTCCTGCGCCACTTCAGCGCGCGCTTCCGGCAGCTTTAGGGGCCTGACGAATGTGTCCCAAGGCGCGCGCCCCTCGCGCCCAACACCGTGTCGGCACACCGCCGCGTGGACACATCCGTCAGTCCCCGGGTTTTCGTCCCTTTGCGCCGTTCTCGCCGTCCGAGAAATGCGGGATAATGATTGGTCCCGCATGCCAGTTCCTCGGTCTCTGCTGTGGCTCGCGTTGCGAGTCGCCGGTCTCTCCACGGGCATTTCCGTGGTGGTAGGCCTGTCGCTCGCCTGGACGCTCGCGAATCGCGAATTCGCCGGCAAGCGCGTGGCCGGCGCGCTCTCCACCGCGGCCCTCGCGCTGCCTGCGCCCGTCCTGTGCTACTACCTGCTGTGCGTGGTGGGTCGCGTCTGGCCTTTGACCGAAATCAACCTGGTGGCCGCCGGTGTGCTCTCCGCCGTGCCGCTGGTGATATGGGCCTCTCGCACGGCGTTCGCATCCCTCGACCCGAATCTTGCGAAGGCCGCCCGCAGCCTGGGCGCTTCCGGCTGGCGCGTCTTCCTACGGATTGAACTGCCGCTGGCCCTGCGGCCCATTCTGGCCTCGCTCGTCCTGGCTTTCGCGCGCGTGCTGGGGGAATTGGCCGCCGCCTTCTGGATCGCCAACCAACACCCATGACACACGCCCGCATCGTCAAGCGCATTCCGCCTCGCTTCTCCCTGGATGTCGAGATCCCGCTGGCCGCCGGTGTCACCGCGCTCTACGGTCCCGCGGGCGCGGGTAAGTCCCTCATCCTCGAGGCCATCGCCGGTTTTGTGCGACCCGATTCCGGCCGTATCCTGCTCGACGACGTCATCCTGTTCGATGGCCAATCGGGCGTCGACGCCCCGCCCCGCCGCCGCAACTGCGGGTTTGTCGCCCAGCGCGACGCGCTCTTCCCGCACATGACGCTGCGCCAGAATCTGGTGTTTCCCGCCAGGCGTTTTCCGCGTCTCGAACGCCATCGCCGCGTGGGGGAAATGATCGAGCGCTTCCAATTGGCGGACTGCGCCGCCCTGCGTCCTCGCGAAACCGGCCCCGCCCAGAGACTGCGCTGCGCCGTGGCCCGCGCGCTCATCGCCGCGCCCAAGCTGCTGCTGCTCGACGAGCGCGCTTTCGACGCCGCGCTCGTCGAGCAGGTCCGCGCGGCTTTTGCCGGCCCCATTTTGCTGGTCGCCGCCGATCTCGATCTGTGCTGCGCCACCGCCGATGAGGCGATTGTTTTGGACGCCGGCCGCATCCTGCAACGGGGCGCCCCGCGCGCCGTTCTCGACCGGCCCGCATCGGTTGAAATCGCGCGCCTGCTGGGAATCGCCAACCTTTTCCAGGCCACCATCGTCGCGCTCGATCCCGCGCGCGACAGCAGCCGCCTGGATTTCCCTCAGTTCTCCCTGGCCGGCCCCTACATTCCCGGCCACTTCCGCGGCGACCGCGTCTGGGTGGCCGTCCATCCCGAAGACCTGCGCGTGCATTCCGGAGACTTGGAATCGCAGCCCAATTTCGTCTCCGCCCAACTGGCCGGTGTTTCCCACCGCGCGCGATTCATTCGCCTGGAGTTTTCCGGCGGGATTTCGGCCGACGTCTCCCGCGAAGATTTCGCCCGCCAGAAAGATAATAAGGGTTGGCGGGTGGAGTTCCCACCGGGCGCCTTGCGCGTTCTCTAGCTCGGGATGTTGCGCTACTATATCACCGACCGCCACGCCGCCGGAGGCACCGGGGCCCTGCTTGTCTGCATTGCCCGCGCTCTGGCCGCCGGCATCGAGCGCATTCAGATTCGCGAGAAAGACCTCTCCGCGCGCGAACTCTGCCGCCTGGTGCGCCGCGTCCTGGCGCTTCCCAATCCGCATGGGACCGCGATCCTGGTGAACTCCCGCGCCGATGTCGCCCTGGCCTGCGGCGCCCACGGCGTGCATCTCCCCTCCAACTCCATTCCGCCGAGGACTCTCCGTTCGATCGCTCCTCCCGGCTTCCTCGTTGGCGCATCCGCGCACAGCCTCGACCAGCTTCGCGCCGCCCAAGCCGAAGGCGCCGATTTCGCGGTCTTCGGCCCGGTCTTTGCGACCCCTTCGAAAGCCGCCTACGGCCCGCCGCAAGGCCTCCGCCGCTTGCGGGAAGCCGTCCGCGCCGTCGCCATCCCCGTCCTCGCGCTGGGCGGCATCGACCAATCGAACGCCGCCGCTTGCCTGTCCGCCGGCGCCGCCGGAATCGCCGGCATCTCCCTGTTCCAGTCTTCGTAGCGCAGCCACTCCTGGCTGCCGCGGGGACTCATCTCGGCGCTCCGTCGATTTTCCCACTACACTGGTACCTGGTTCACATGTTCCGCTACCTTCGATCCGCTTGGATTTGGGCTGCCACCGCGACTCTGGTTCTACTTTGGGTCCCGCTGCTGGGCACCATCCGTCTTTTCGACCGCGACCCGCGCCGCCTTCGAACCGGCCGCTGGTTCCGTAACCTCGGCCCCGTCCTGGCCAAGGTCAACCCCTGGCGGGTCCACGTTTCCGGCCGTGAACACGTGGCCGCCAACCAGGTGTATGTGGTCGTCAGCAATCATCAGTCCCTGGCCGATATTCCCGTGGTTTCGTTCCTCAAGCTGGACACCAAATGGCTCGGTAAGGTGGAGATATTCCGCCTTCCTCTCATGGGCTGGATGCTCCGCTGGGCCGGGGACATCCCCATCGACCGGTCCGACCGGCGCGAAGGCGCCAAAGCCATGTTGCAGTGCGCCCGATACCTGCGCCAGCGCTGTTCGGTGGTCTTCTTCCCCGAAGGCACCCGCTCGCCCGATGGCCGTGTCCTGCCGTTCAACGAGGGCCCATTCCACTTGGCCATTCGCGAGCAAGTCCCCATATTGCCGCTGGTGGTGGAAGGCTCCGGAGCCGCTCTGCCTCGAGATACCTGGCTTTTTGGCGGCATCCAGGATATTCATCTCCGAATTCTGGAGCCCGTCCCCGTCGACGGCTGGAACATCAAACAAGTCCCCGCCCTGCGCGACGCCGTCCGCCAGAAGATCGTGGACGAACTGGATCGCCTGCGCGCTCACTGAACATTGATCGTGACCGTGTTGGCCGCCTGCCCATCCACAGTCGCGACAACGTTCGATTCCCCGCTCCCGCGCAGGCCCAGGACCAACCCGACATTGACCTGGTCCAGCCCGGTATACCCTGGCGCCGGCCCCGCGTACAAGACCGGCACGCCGATGCCGTTGATGGTTACCGTCACATTCGCCAGCGAGCTGCGATTCCGGATGCCCGTGCCGTAGAAGCTCACGTAAACCGGCGTATCGACACCCAAAGCGATCGGCACCGAAACGCAGCTCGATCCGGCGCACTGAAACACCGGCACGGAAGACTGTAGCGCCGGGTTGGCGGTCTGGACCCGAATCGCAGTGGCGGCCGCCACTCCGCTGCCTGCTCCGTTCCCGCTGAACAGCGTGGGCGCAACCGGTTGAACGACGGCGGTAAACGTCTGCCCCGATACCACCAGCGTCGCCAAGCCTGGCGCCGTTCCATCCGGCACCTCGAAATTGATCTGGTCCGGCGAAACGTAGAGCAGCGGTGCCGCGCGCACCACGCCGGCGGCATCCGTGACGGAAAGCGTCACTCCTCCCAGCATCGACGGCAGCGGTTGGGCAGTTGCTTGAGCTACACCCGATGCCAGGTTCGCGCCGTAAAGCGAAGCCAGCGAATTCGGAGCCACCGCGCTACTCCCCGCGGCGGCCGATTGTACCGCGCCGCTCCCCATCGCTCCGTAGTAGCGCCCCATCCAATACGGCAGAATGTAGTCGATCCCGGAGCCTTCGATGGTTCCGTCGCCGCCGCCCACCAGTTGGAACGGGTCCGTCTGCCACAGGAATTCCGCCGTCGGCCGCAGCGCCACCGCAATCGGCTGGCACGCCTCTCCGCCGCAAACCGCGACGGTCCCGGATAGATCCACATAGGTCTCCCGTTTGGGTCTTTGCAGCCATTGGTCCAGCAGCGAGCGCATTTCGGCATCGCGGGTTGCGTTCGCTCCCGCGAGCGCCGCATCCACCATGTCGAAAAAGGCATTCTGGTGCGAGGCCGTGTAGTCGCGCACAATCCGGTATGCTCCCTGGTTGTCGTTGTTATTCTGCAGCCGTACCAGGTTGTAGAAGGTCATGTAGTCCAGGTTGAACTTGAAGTACGAAGAGTTACTCCGGACATCCACCACCACGCCCGCTTCCACTGGCGGCACAAAAATGGGGCCGCCGATCGAATTCGCGGGATTGACATGCCGGGCCACTTGCAGCAGCATCTGCAACTCCTCGGGCCTCACCAGGAAGGTATTCGACACGTCGTCGTTGGGAGACCACTGGTGTCCGGCGATGAAGCCGATCAGCCGCGTCGTCAGGCCGGCGATGTCGCTTTTCACGCCGGCATCGTCCACCACGTCGAACGCCACGCCCAGTCCGAAGAACGCCCCCACCACCTGGTCGCGCGAGGTATTGCCCACCCAAACCCAGGGGGGATTCTGGTGGATCGCATTTTTGACTTCTTCGTTTTCGATGCCAGCCGCGTAAGGCGAGTCGGCGCGCACCATGCACCGCGCCAGCCGGCTATCGCCCGTCACGTCGGCGAGGGCCTTGAGACCCGCCAGCGCCGTCTTGACATTATTGAGAGCGTCGGCCGTCCGTGTGACCTTGTAGCGGAACGCCTCGGCCGCCAGGTACGCGCCCGTCCACAGAGCCGAATCGCCGCAGCGCGTATACCCCACCGTCTGGTTGCTCGCTGGCGTTGCGTACATCGGATCCAGAATCGTGCCGAACGGCAAGTGCCGCGCCTGAATCCCCGCCGAGATGGCAACCGCATCCGCTTCCGCCGCGCGCGCCGGAAAGCCTCCCACCATCGCCGCCGCAACCAGTATCCCCATCGGAATGCGCACGACACACGCCCCCTGCCATATATGACGTTCCCCCTCGCCTGGGGTTTCCGATGTGGGGCAGGATTGCATCCTGCGCGGCGGTTTCCAACCGCCGCTGCCGCGGATCATCTGAAAAAGTTCAAGCCCAAAACCCGCCCACTGCTCAGCTTCCCCAGATCCCGATCCGAAGTCCACCCGGACCCGTGCTGTTGAGCCGCCGCCAGGAAGCATCGGTCTCCCAGGGACACGCCCTTGCGCACGTAGCGGGCCGAGATCGCCGCCATGGCCGGATCGAACGGCGTCGTCTCCAGGTGGAGTGCGTTGTAGGCGGCCTGCGCTTCCGCCGCCGGCACGCCGCGGCTCACCAGTTTCGCCAGCACTTCGGCCGCGTTCACCGCGTTCACAACCGCGTCCGCCTGCACGGCCATCAGCTTATCGGCACCCGGTTCGCCCTGCATCAGGGCCAGAACCGCCGAGGCATCGAACACCGGCCTACCGGCGTCTTTTTGACTCACGCGCCGCCTCCGCCCGCCTCTCCGCGATCAACTCCTCCGACAGATTCACGCTTTCGGGGATGTACTTCCGCAGCAGCGCCCTGGCGCGCCGCAGCCCCTGCTCCCTGGTTTCCACGACCAATGCGCCCTCCTCGGTCACGGCAACGCACAGCTCGGTTGAGGGGCCCACTCCCTCTTTTTTTCGCCACCAGGATGGAAGCATAACTCGACCCTGATTATCAATATGTAAGGTAATCTGTTCCATATTCACCAGAATCTCACGATTCAAGGGTGGCGTAGGGGCCGGGCATGCCCGGCCCGCCCAAGCCGCATCCCTCCGCCAGAGCAGTCTCCGTCTCCCATCTCGCGATACGATGGAGCCAGCCATGCCCCGCATGATCGAAGCCGGCGAAGACGGTTCGCTCCTCGTGCCGCCGGGAGCCGCCGGCCCGGTTCCGCCCGGCGCCCGCTTTGCGGTCGAGCCGCATGGCAACGTGGTTATCCTGCGTCGCGAACCTTCCGCTGCCGAGGACTGGTGGGCAACCACCACGCCAGCCCAGCGTGTCGCGTGGCTCGGTGAGTGGATCGCCAGTCTTCCGCCAAGCCCCGCGGCGCTCCTACTCCACCACCAGCCGCCCGTTCGACCGCACGAAGACCGGCAAGATTGCGCTCAAGGTCATCAACCACTACGGGGATGAAGTGTTGAAGGTGTTCCGGACGGAGTGGCTTAGCCGCCCTCGAGGCGCCGCCGTATCTCGTCGCATAGCTTGGTCGCGGTCGCCAGAGCTCTCGCCGCTTCGTCCGCATCCGGCTCGTACGGCGCGTCCGGATAGCGGAAGGCGGACGCGTAGTCGGTAAGATCCGCGACCTCCCGCAAGATTTCCTCCAGGCTCGGATCGACGCTCGCGCACTGCGACCCCAAGTCCGGCAGGCTATGCGTTTTTCGGAACGGGACCTGGTGAAACGTCAGGAATGCCTTGGCGGCCTTTTCCGCCGCTTGCTGGCTGTGAAACACGGAGCGCGACGGTTCCGGTTTCACCAGAACCTGCGCGGCATTCCGGTCCTTGGCCGCCTGACGGAGCCACTTCGCCGCCTCCTTACGCGGCAACTCGTCTGGCGTCATAGAGCAGCCTCCCCTCGCGCAGGATGGTGGCCGGTAGAGAAGCCGCCACGTGGGTCCCGCGCGTGTCGAAATCGCTGCTTGCCAGCCGAACTACATCCACCGCCGCGCCCAGGCCCCAAAAGCGCCCATGAATGCTGCGGTCGCGGTAGAGGCTTTCAGGCGCGTCGTCGGGTAGCACAACGCACAGATCCACGTCGCTATCCGGGCCATCCTCGCTGCGGGCGGCGGACCCGAACAGGTAGATGCGCTCTGGCTGATAGAACTCCACCACCCGCCGCACCAGTTCCTGAATCGTCTCGTCCCTGCTCATGCCGGATTCCATTATCCCACCGACACGCCCGCCTCCGGTAGAGTTGGCCGTCTCGCCTGATTTCAGTAACAGCATTTATGTAATTGAAAACACATCGGTTACCATGCTCACCAGATGGCCTCTGTTGTATGCTGTGAGTGGGCGATATGAGCACCCTCAGACGAATCGACTCTTCACGGCCACCGGTGTCGGATCCTCGCCGTGCAAACCCAGATTACGAAACGAACCCAATTCGGATCTCCGGCCACCCGGCAAAGCACCCCCGAGCGCTTGACCCCCGCCACGTCCCCGCTGAAAAACAAAGCCAATTCCGCCCTGCATTCCATCCCGAAGGCCGATCACCGCCGAACGTGCCCTGCGAGTTTGCGAAACGAACCCAAATCCTGGCATCCCGGCGGCCGATCGCCCCCCCCCGGCGCCCGCGACGGCTAACCTTCGCGCCGCCGTTCTTCCCCGCCCAACGAAAGGCACAAGTTCAGCACCACCGCCAGCACGGTCCCCAACGCAATCCCGGCGATGTTTACCCCGGCTACGGTCAGACCCTTAATCCCCAGGCCGGTGGCGGCAATCAGAGATGTTCCGGCTATGACCAGGTTTTTGGGGTCGGAGAAATCCACCCGCGCGTCGATCCAGATGCGAACTCCCATCAGCGCGATCAGACCGTAGAGGATCAGCGCGATGCCGCCCAGCACCGGGTTGGGAATAGACTGGACGATGGCGCCGAACTTGGGGCACAGTCCCAGCAGAATCGCCATGGCGGCCGCCACGATGAAGTTGTAGGTGCTGAAGACCCGTGTGATGGCCATCACGCCCATGTTCTCGGCGTAGGTGGTCTGCGGGGTCCCGCCGCCCATCGCGGAGACAAAAGTGGCCAGGGCGTCGCCCAGGTAGGCCCGGCCGAGCTGCGGGCTGAGGTCGCGGCCCATATAGCCTGAGATGGCGGCGATGTGGCCCTTGTTTTCCGCCACCAGCACAATGAAGACCGGCGCGATCGCCACAATCGCGCTCAGGCTGAAGGCCGGCGTGCGGAATGGCGGCAGGCCGATCCAGACGGCGGTTCGTATGTGGTCGACCGCGTGTGGGTCCAGAATCCCGAAAAGCGCGGAGAGCGCGTAACCCACAATCACTCCCAGGAGGATGGGCAAAAGCCTTATGAAGCCCCTCAGGTAGATGGAGACCAGAGCGGCCGTCAGGAAGGTGGCGGCGGCGATGGCCAGGCGGGTGAAATCGGCGGCCGTGGCCACCGTCGATTCGGCGTTGATGGCGTTGGCTACCGCCGAGGGGGCCAGGTTCACGCCGATGATGGCCACTACCGCTCCCGTGACCACCGGCGGCATGAGGCGGTCGATCCAGCCGGAACCCCAGCGCATGGTGGCCAGCGCGGCGGCGGCGTAGAGCACCGCGGCCCCCGCGATCCCGCACAACGCGAAGGGGACTTTGGATGCGTCGCCGCCGGTCACGGCCAGCACCGGGCCGATGAAGGCGAAACTGGGGCCCAGGTAACTGGGAACCTTGAAGCGCGTGGTGAAGATGAAGATGAGGGTCCCAACGCCGGTGAAGAACAAAGCCAATTGCGGGTCGAATCCCATCAGGATGGGGCCCAGCACGGTGGCTCCGAACATCGCCACCACGTGCTGCGTTCCCATGGGCAGCAGGCGCGCGAAAGGAATCCTGTCTTCGGGATAGAGGATCTGGCTTTGGGGCATATCCTCATAGAGTACCGTGGCGAAATGCGGGTGGAAGCCGAGCGGTAGTCGAGGGGAAGGTAGGGAGTTTTACAGGCCGGCCGGATCTTCAGCGAGATCCGGCCGGTCCTCGGCAGTGGTTCCGCCGCCCAGCGCTGCGCTTTGGCGCCATTCGCCGGCGATGGAGGCGACACCCACGACACTGCCGGTCATGTTCCACTCCATCTAGCGACGCCCCGATTATACGTCCGAATCGGCCGGGCGCAACACTTTTAATGTAGAGCCATAAAAAAATCCAATCCGGCCCATAGAAACTTCCGTCTTCGGGCTGGCAAGTCCATGGGGGACAATCGGTTAGGCAGCCTTGTTCGCCGTCGGTCCCACGATGAGACACCTTGTCAAGCTATGTGCGCTTGCACTGATTTCCACGCCCGCGGCCTTGTTGGCGCAGGGCACCCCCGATATTCAGGCCAGAATGGCGGCCCTCGAAACCGCTACTAAGTCCGCGCAGAGTGCCGGAGACAACGCCTGGATGCTGATCAGCTCCGCTCTGGTCCTCATGATGACGGGCCCCGGCTTGGCCCTCTTTTATGGCGGGCTGGTGCGGCGGAAGAACGTTCTAAGCACCATGATGCAGAGCTTCATTCTCATGGCCGTGGTCACTGTGATCTGGGCCCTGGTCGGCTACAGCCTGGTCTTTGGCGGGCCCTCGCCGGTCCTCGGAGATCTGCACTACGCGTTCTTGAACAACGTGGGCAGCGCGCCCAATCCCGATTACGCGCCCACCATCCCGCAGCAGACCTTCATGGTCTACCAGTTGATGTTCGCCATCATCACCCCCGCGCTGATCTGCGGAGCCTTTGCCGAGCGCATGAAGTTCAGCGCCATGCTCCTGTTCTCGGTGCTGTGGTGCCTGTTCGTGTATTTTCCGATGGCCCACATGGTGTGGGGCAAGGGCGGACTGCTCAACGCTTTTCTGGGCGGCCGGATTCCGTGCTTGGATTTCGCAGGCGGCACCGTGGTGCATATCACCTCCGGGGTCTCCGCCCTGATTTGCGCGCTGTACCTGGGGAAGCGCCTGGGCTATCCCGACTTTCCTTCCAAGCCGCATAATCTGGTGATCAGTTTCATCGGCGCCTGCCTGTTGTGGGTGGGTTGGTTCGGATTCAACGCCGGCAGCGCCCTGGCGGCTTCGGGCCTGGCTACCAGCGCCTTCGTAGCCACGCATTTCGGCGCCGCCGCCGCCACCCTCGGATGGGTGGCCGCGGAATGGATCGACAGCGGCAAGCCCAGCGTCCTGGGCGGCATCTCGGGATGCGTGGCCGGCCTGGTGGCCATCACGCCGGCCTCCGGTTTCGTCAAACCCTTCCCGGCGCTCCTCATCGGGCTGTGCGCGGGCGTGGTGTGCTACCTCATGGTCACCCGCGTCAAGGCCAGGTTCGGGTATGACGATTCCCTGGACGCTTTCGGCGTGCATGGCGCCGGTGGAACGCTGGGGGCTTTGCTCACGGGCGTCTTCGCCACCAGCGCCGTGAACGACGGGTTGAAGGATGCTGCCGGCCGCGTGCTGCCCCTGGGCCTGGTGGATGGCAACGGCTCGCAGGTGCTCAACCAGTTCATCGGCTGCGGCATCGCCTGGGTGCTGGCCATCGTGGGCACGCTCGTCATTCTGAAGATCTGCGACCTGACCCTGGGCCTGCGCGTCGGTAAGCCGCAGGAGATCGAGGGCCTGGATGTCAGCCAGCACGGTGAAGAGGGGTATATATTCGAGTCGTAGTGTGTAGGGGCGAGGCACGCCTCGCCCGTCCCGGAGGCACGGATTATCACATGAAGAAAATCGAGGCGATCATCCAACCGTTCAAGCTGGACGAAGTCAAGGAAGCCATGAAGGGCATCGGCATCGACGGCATGACCATCAGCGAGGTGCGTGGTCACGGCCGTCAGAAGGGGCATAAAGAGGTGTACCGCGGGCAGGAGTACAACGTCGACCTGCTGCCCAAGGTCAAGCTGGAAATGGTGGTGCCTTCCAGCCGCTTCGAAGAAGTCCTCAAGGCGCTCTCCGCCGCCGCGCGCACCGGCAAGATCGGCGACGGCAAGATCTTCGTCTACGACGTAGCCGAGGCCATACGCATCCGGAACGACGACCGTGGAGAATCGGCCCTCTAGCCCATCCGTGGCGCAGGCACTCGTCCCTGCGCCACATCGGCTGGCAGTGTGAAACATGACCTCTAGCGACGGATTAGCCCTAACCCGACGGGACTTCCTCGCTACCGGCGATGCGGCGACCGCTCTGGCCGAGCGCAACGCGCAGGTGGACCGCATGGTGCTGGAAGCCGCGGCGGAGCTGCTCCTTCCAGCCGCGCCGGCCGGTTTGTCCGTGCTCGCCGTGGGTGGCTATGGCCGCCGCCAGTTGTTTCCCTACTCGGACGTGGACCTGCTGCTGCTGTTCGAATCCGAGAAGCTGGCCCTCGCCTCCAAGGACGCCATCGCGGGGTTCTTGCGCCACCTGTGGGATTCCGATCTGCGCGTCAGCCACTCCGTGCGCACGCCCGCCGAGTGCACCGAGGTCCACGACCGCAACATCGAGCTGAACATCAGCCTGCTCGACCAGCGCTATCTCACCGGCGACCGCGCGCTCTACGCCGGCCTGGCGGAAAAGCTGCCGCGCTTCATCCAGGGCAACCGCGGGCCGCTGGTCCGCAACCTGGCGCAACTGGCGCGCGCCCGCCACGCCAAGTACGCCGGCACGTTCTATCACCTGGAGCCCAACGTCAAGGAGACTCCCGGCGGCCTGCGCGACCATCAACTGGTCTGCTGGCTCGATCAACTGCATGGCGCGCGCGATGGGCCGGCGCCGGAACTCGAGGCCGCTTTCCGCTTCCTGGCGCGGCTGCGCTGCTACCTGCATTACCAGTCGGGGCGCGACAACAACGCGCTTTCCTTCGACGCCCAGGATGGCATCGCGGAGCTGTGGCGGTCGGGCGACGCCGCCCAGTGGATGCGCGAGTACTATCGCCACGCCCGCGTCATTTCCCGCGCCGCCATACGCGCCCTCGATTCGAGCGAGGCCCAGTTCAGCTCGCTCTTCGCGCAGTTCCGCGACTGGCGCTCGCGCGTTGCCAACGCCGATTTCATCGTGCATCGGGAGCGTATCCACTTCCGCGCTCCGCAACGCCTCGACGTGGAGCCGGAGCTGGCGCTGAGCCTCTTCGAATTCGTGGCGCGCCACGGTATTCGCCTCTCCCTGGAGGCCGAGCAGCGCATCGAATCGCGCATTGCGAGCTTGCGCGCCCACTTCGCCGAGCCGCGGCCCCTGTGGCCCGCGCTCAACCGGATCCTCTCGCTTCCGCACGCGCCGCTGGCCGTCCGGTCGATGCACGAAACCGGCGTGCTGGCCGCCGTCTTCCCGGAGATGGAGTGCATCGAATGCCTGGTGGTGCGCGACTTCTATCACCGCTACACCGTGGACGAGCACACCCTCGTCACCATGCAGAACCTCACCAAGCTGCCGGCGGGTTATGCCGACCTGCTGGCGGAAGTGAAGCAGCCTTCCGTGCTGATGTTTGCTCTGTTATTCCACGATGTAGGCAAAGGCGTGTCCGGCGAAGGCCCCGTCGACGCCTCTGTGCGCCTGGTGCAAGTCGCCATGGCGCGCGTCCAGATGCCGCGGCCGGACCGCGAAACCGCGCTCTTTCTGATCCGCAAGCACCTCGAGCTTTCCCAGGTAATGCAGTCGCGCGACCTGTTCGACCCGCAGACCATCCGCGACGTGGCGCACCAGATGGAGACCGTCGAGCGTCTCAAGGTGCTGACGCTGGTGACGTACGCCGATATCAGCGCCGTCAATCCCGAAGTCATGACGCCGTGGCGCGCCGAGCAGTTGTGGCAGCTCTACCTGGCGGTCTATAACGAGCTGACTCGCGAGTTGGAAACCGAGCGTATTGAGGCCGTCCCCTCCGGCCCGCCCGAGCGCGTCGCATTTCTCGAAGGGTTTCCCATGCGCTACCTGCGCACCCACACCGAGCAGGAAATCGACGAGCACATGGCGCTCGAAGAGAAAAGCCGTGCCCGCAAGGCGCCCAGCGGAGTGGCCGTGGACATCCGCAAGCTGGAATCCGCCTGGCAACTGACCCTGGTGGCCGCCGACCGCCCGTTCCTGTTCGCCTCGGTGGCCGGAACGCTCTCCAGTTTCGGCATGAACATTCTCAAAGCCGAGGCGTTCGCCAACCGCCGCGGCCTGGTGCTCGACACGTTCACCTTCGACGATCCCTCGCGCACGCTCGATCTGAATCCCACCGAGGCCGACCGTCTGCGCGCCACCACCGAGCGTGTGCTGGCCGGCAAGACGGACGTCCGCGAGCTGCTGCGCAACCGGCCCAAGCCCACGCGCCCCAGCCGCAAGGCGCGCATCCCCGCCCAGGTCTCATTCGACTCGGATGCCAGCCGCACCGCGACCCTGGTGGAGATTGTGGCCGAGGACCGCCCCGGCCTGCTCTACGACCTGGCCTCGGCGATTTCCTCCAACGGCGGCAACATCGAGGTGGTGCTGATCGACACCCAGGCGCACAAAGCCATCGATGTCTTCTACGTCACCGCCGAGGGAAAGAAGCTCGCCCCCGAGAAGCGCCAACTCCTCGCCGCCGCCCTCAAGAAAGCCATGGGGGCCTAACGGTCTGCGGCAAGCAGAGTAACGAGCATGCACTTGGCTGTGGGGCAGCCAATCGTGGCTGCCGCCGGCTTTCAGCCGGCGACTTCGGCTGCCAAGACTCGCGCACGAGGCGAAAACGCCGCCTAGAAGGCGGCTGCGGGCAGGATTGCCCGCCCCACAAAACAGGCAAAACTTCCGCCGCACTGCACTAGCGCCGGCGGCGGAACGCCCGATGCGGGTCTTTGCCGCCGGTGGGGTTGTTCGAACTGGGAAGAACACCGGCGGCAAGACCGCCGGCGCCACCTTGCCACCCATAGAGGACAAAGCGGATAATAGGCTACCAATATGACCCAGTTTGTGGTTGTGGCCGGTATTGCCCTCGCGCTGCTGGTTCCGGCGCAGGCGGCCGTTCCCGCGGACCCGGCCGGCTGGCAGACGCTCTTCTCCGAGGACTTCGAGCACGGAGACGGCGCCTGGAGCTCTTTGAGCTCCGTATGGGCGGTGGAAGACGATGCGGGCAGCGCGGTGTACTCCGCCAGCGGCCACGCCATGACAACCCCCTCGGCCGGTCCATGGCGCGATTCCCACTTCCACTTGCGTGTCAAGGTGATCGGCGGGCAACTTCACCTGTACTTCCGGCAGATGCAGTGCGGCTCCTACTTCGCCACCCTGCAAAACGGCCCGATCTCGCTCACACGCATGGTAGGCTGCCCCGCCACCTACACCAACCTGCAGACCGCTTCCACTGCGTTCTCCCTTGGCGTCTGGCACGCGATCGATGCGGTGGCGGTTGGAGGGAGCATCAAACTCTACTTGGACGGGGCGCTGGCGATCGACTATGTGGATTCGGCCCCCCTCCTGCTCGGTGGCATTGGCTTGGAGGCGCTCCCGGACGATGGCCACGTCCACGTGGATGACATTGTGGTCACCGGCCCGGTGGACACGCAGTCGCTGAGTTGGGTGCGCACCGGCGGGCCGTACGGCGGCGTGGGCTATGACATTCGCATGAGACCCGGCAATCCGGACCGGCTGCTGGTGACGGACAACGCCAGCGGCGTCAGCCTGAGTAGCGATGGCGGGAACACGTGGGTGCCCTCCAACAACGGTATTAGCACGCGCACGGGCGATTCGGGCGATGCCATTCCGGTATTCTGCCTGACGGTCGATCCCAACAATCCGGACGTAGTTTGGGCCGGCGCGCAGAACACGCGTGGCATTTATAAATCCACGGATGCGGGTCAAACCTGGGTGGAGATGGACAACGGCATCGTGGAGAAGAACGGCATCACCTTCCGCGGTTTCACGGTGGACCCTCGCGATTCGCGCACCGTGTACGCGGCCGCGGAGATCTCCAGCACGGTCTGGGCCGGAAAAGGGATGACGGGCCAGATGTTCGACCTCGTCAAAGGGGTAGTCTACAAAACCACCGACAGCGGGGCGAACTGGCGGGCCGTCTGGCGGGGCGACAATCTGGCTCGCTACATCTGGATCGACCCGCGCGATTCCAAGGTGCTGTATGTCTCCACCGGCATTTTCGACCGCGAGGCGGCCAACTCGGACCCGGCGGCCAACAAGCCGGGGGGCGTCGGCATCCTAAAGAGCACCGACGGTGGAGCCACCTGGCGCGTGCTGAATCAGGCCAACGGGCTGAACAATCTCTACGTGGGCTCGCTGTTCATGCATCCCACCAACCCCGACATCCTTCTGGCCGGAACTGGACATGCGGTATACGCCGACGCGGAAGGCGTCTATCTTTCCACCGATGCCGGCGCCACGTGGCGGCGCACCATGGCATCGCGCTACCTGGTCGACTCGAAGAATGGCGACCAGATCACAGCGGTGGAATTCGCCGTCTCCAATCCCCTAATTGCCTATGCCGCCAGCGGTCTGGTCATGTATCGAAGCCAGGATGGCGGCCAGACATGGAAGGTGGTTGCCGGATCTCCCTCTCACCCTGGCTTCGGACCTCCGGGAATGCAGGCGGGAACTCCGATGGATCTTCAAGTGGACCCACGCAATTCGGATCGGATCTTCGTCAACAACTATACCGGTGGCAACTTTCTCAGCACCGACGGCGGCGTGAGTTGGGTGTTGGCGAGCAAAGGGTACACGGGCGCCGACCTGCACAGTGTGGCGGTTGACCCATTGGACGCGCGGCGGGTCTACACCATTGGCCGCTCGGGTCCTTTCCGCAGCGACGATGGCGGCGCCACCTGGGTGGGGCTGAATTACCTGGCCCCCAACATGAACGCATGGTTCCCGATCTACGGACCCATTGTGGAATGGTATGCGGTGGCGGCCGATCCCCGGAATCCCGGGCGGGTTCTGTTCGCCGACGAGATGTCGGGCGCGCTGTGGCTCTCTACCGAATCGGGACTCGACTGGAGGGTTGTGTTTCGCAACTCCGACGTTACGGGCGTCTACCCGAACCGGCACGGATTTAAGGCCCTGGCTTTTGCGCGGTCCGATTCTCAAGTAGTCTACGCAGGCATGTGCAGGGACCGGAACCAGGTAGATGGCGGGAATGCTGGTCCGGGCTTGGGCGTGTTCAAATCGAGCGATGGCGGCGCCACCTGGCAAGCGGCCAACGACCCCCATTCGGCGCAACAGAATATCAACGTTCTGGCGGTCGATCCACTCAATGCCAGTATGGCGTACGCAGGCACGCTGGCAAGCGGCATCTTGCGAACCAGGGATGGCGGCGGCACCTGGCAGGCCCTGAATGGAGGCCTGCGGTCCCTCGACGTCCGAGCCATTGCGGTCGATGCGGGAAACGCGAACGTGCTCTATGCGGGGTTGGAAAACGGCGGCGTCTACAAGAGCGTCGATGCAGGGACAAGCTGGCAGACGGCGAGTGCGGGCATGGATCCGGGGGCCAGGATTCGCTCTATCGTCGTCGACCCCACCAGCTCACAGGTAGTATATGCGGCCGACCTGCGCACCGGGGTCTACCGCTCCGATGACGGCGGCAAGTTGTGGGTGCAGATCGCCAAGGGCTTGACCATGCGGGCCGTCAAGGCGTTGGCGATCTCTTCCGAAGGCGGCACGCTGTACGCCGCCACGGAAGGCGGGGGCGTGTTCCGCCTGGACGTCAGATCCGATGCCGCGACTACGGTGAGTTGCGTATCGACGGCCAGCTATGTCACGGGCGCCGCGCTGGCACCGGAATCGATTGCGGCCGGATTCGGCAAGGGTCTGGCCACCGCCACCCAGACCGCCAACGCGACTCCGCTGCCGACCAGCCTGGGCGGCGTGAGCGTGAGCGTGACGGACAGCGCGGGGATAGACAGACCGGCGCCGCTGTTCTTCGTTTCCGCCGGCCAGATCAACTTCGAAGTTCCGGTTGGCACCGCGACCGGACAGGCGACGGTTAGAGTGCTGCAACAGAATCAGGTGGTGGCACGCGGTTCGGTGAATGTCGACGCGGTCGCGCCGGGGCTGTTCACCGCCAATGCCGATGGCAAGGGTGTGGCAGCGGCGCTGGCGCTGCGAGTGGCCCCTGACGGCGGGCAGACGGCGTTGGAAGTGTTTCATGCCGTACAAGGCGGTTACGTCGCTACGCCGCTCGATTTGGGCGCGGCGACGGACCAGGTGATTCTCGAGCTTTTTGGGACCGGGATTCGGGGGCGCTCGGCATTGACGGCAGTCACCGCCAAGATCGGCGGCCAGGACGCTGAAGTGCAGTACGCAGGCCCCCAAGGTGGTTATGCGGGGTTGGACCAGGTGAATATTCGCGTGCCGCGGTCTCTGGCCGGCCGCGGGAATGTGGATGTGGTCCTCACCGTCGACGGCAAAACGGCTAACGCGGTGACGATCAAGGTACTCTAGTGCGATTCCATTGGTTTCCGCCGATCCTCGCGTGTTGGAACCTGTTGGGTCAAACCACTCAGCCGATCCAGCCGGCCGGCTGGCAAACCATATTCACCGACGATTTCGAACGCGCCAGCCTGGGTTCGAACTGGCAGATGCAAATCACCGAAGACCCGGCAGCGAGCTGGAACATCGTCCAGGACGGCACCAACTCGGTCCTCGCGGGCCAGGGGCACAGTTTTCTCTACCTGTGGGCGGTGGATTGGAGCGACTATCGCTTCAAGGCTCGCGTCAAGCTGCTCCGGAACGGCGCCATCAACCTGAACTACCGCAACACCGGCTGTACCCGCTATTTCGTGGGTTTCGGTCCCGGAAGCGTGAGCCTGAACAGGACTCTGCCCTGTGGAACGCACACACCCTTGGTTTCGGCTTCCGGCAACTACCAGGCGAACCAGTGGTATGTCGTCGAGATCGTCGGCGTCGGGCCCAATGTCAAAGTCTATGTCGATGGCTCGCTGAAGATCGACTACACCGATTCAAATCCGGTGTTGTTCGGCCGCGCCGCCTTCGAGCCCCCGTCAAATGCTCTGGTCTACCTTGACGATGTGGAAGTCAGCGGGCCGCCAGCGGCCGCGATTGCCCAGAAGCTTGCGTGGATCAAGGTTGGGGGGCCAATCGGAGGGCTGGGTTACGACGTTCGCATGCGACCGGATAACCCGGACACCATGTTCGTCACGGACACGTTCAGCGGCGTCAATAAGAGCGTGGATGGCGGCCGCACGTGGACCGCATCCAATAACGGCATCACGACCCGAACCGGACTATCGGGCGATGCCATCCCGGTGTTCAGCCTGACCATCGATCCGCACAATCCCAACGTAGTCTGGGCGGGAACCCAGAACGCGCGCGGCATTTTCAAGTCGGTCGATGGCGGCAAATCCTGGGCGGAAAAGACCACTGGCATTGTGGAACAGTTTGGCATCTCGTTCCGGGGCTTCGCCGTCGATCCGAACGACTCGAACACGGTCTACGCCGCCGCTGAGATCTCCAGCTTCGAATGGGCCGGCAGCGGCATCCAGGGAATCGAATTCGACTTAACCAAGGGAGTCGTATACCGGACCCGCGACGGCGGGCAGAGCTGGACCGCCATGTGGCGCGGAGACAATCTGGCGCGGTACGTCTGGATCGATCCGCGCGACTCCAACACGATCTACGTTTCGACCGGAATCTTCGACCGGGAAGCCGCCAATTCCGACCTGATTCATGGGAAGCCGGGCGGTGTAGGTATCGTGAAGACGACCGATGGAGGACAGACGTGGGTCGCTCTGAGCCAAGCCAATGGTCTCGCGAACCCTTACGTGGGATCCCTCTTTCCGCACCCTCAGAACCCCGATATCCTGCTGGCTGGCACGGGCATGGTCGACTATTCCACGGGCGCCGGCATTTATCTCTCAACAGACCGAGGGGCCACCTGGCGGAGGGGAGTCGGCGCCACCGATCGCGCGCCAATCCAGGACATCGTCTCGTCGGTTGAGTTCTCGGTTTCCGATCCGCGCGTCGCGTATGCCGGCAGCCCTTCGGCGTTCTATCGCAGCAACGATGGCGGCGTTTCCTGGACGGTGCAATCCGGAGGCCCGCCCTACGGATACTACGGCCCGCCCGGAGTCCGCGCCGGATTCCCGGTCGACTTACAAGTAGACCCTCGCAACCCGAATCGCGTTTTCATCAATAATTACGGCGGCGGCAATCTCCTGAGCGAGGACGGCGGCACAACCTGGCAGGTAGCCAGCCAAGGCTATACCGGCGCGCAACTGCATCGCGTTGCCCTCGACCCGGCCGACGCCGGGAACCTGTTTGTAATCGGGCGTTCGGGCCCGTTCCACAGTCCGGACGGGGGAGGAAACTGGATCGGCCTGTTGAACGGCCCGGCAAACCTCGCGGAATGGTACTCGGTGGCGCTGAATCCCGCGGTGCCTTCCACGGTGCTGATCGCCGACGAGTTCACCGGTACTTTGTTCCGCAGCACGGACAACGGCTTGAACTGGAAAGAAGTCTTCCGGAATCCTCAAGCCAGCGGGGTTTCCGGCTCGCGGCACGGCTTCAAAGCGCTGGCGTTCGCGCCGTCGAATCCCCAGACCGTGTATGGAGGGATGTGCAAGGACCGGAACGCGGTCGATGCTGGCAACCCGCCTCCGAGTTTCGGCGTGTTCAAGTCCGTCGACGGGGGAATCACATGGAAGGGCTCCAACGATTCCGTGAGCGCGGGCCAGAACATCAACGTGCTGCTGATCGATCCGCACGACCCGAATACCATCTATGCGGGGACAGTGGCCAGCGGTGTTTTGAAAAGCCATGACGGCGGAGCTACGTGGAAGCAGTCCAATCAAGGATTGAAGACGCTGGACGTCCGCTCGCTGGCTTTCGATCCGGCGAATTCCGCGGTGGTGTACGCGGGCCTGGAGAGGGGCGGCCTGTACAAATCCGCCGATGGCGGAGCCACCTGGCAGATGTCGGGCAGCGGAATGGACCCGCTGGCTTCGGTTCGCGACATGGTTGCCGATCCCACGAATTCCGGCATTCTCTATGCGGCGGACATCACCACCGGCGTCTACCGATCGGACGATCGCGGCGGATTATGGGTGGCTGTCAACAAAGGCCTCAGCACGCGCGCGGTCGAGTCATTGGCCATTGCATCCGATGCCAGCACGCTTTACGCCGCAACCGAGGGAGAGGGCGTCTTCCGGTTAGATCTGCTCCTGGCGAGCGGCGGCGGGCTCGGCCTCACCTCGGCGGCCAGCTTCCAATCCGGTGGCGATCTGGCGTCGGAATCCATCGCCAGCGCTTTCGGCACGGACCTGGCCGATGCGCCCACGTTGGCCGGGTCCGGGCCGCTTCCCACCATGATCGCGGACACCGGCGTTTCGGTGATGGATGCCTCCGGCGCCGAACGCTCCGCCTCGCTGTTCTTTGTTTCGCCGGGTCAAATCAACTTCCTGCTTCCTTCGGGGCTGGCCGAAGGATCGGCGGTGGTTCGGGTCTTCCGCCAAGGCCATGTGGTGGCGCGCGGCTCGGCGAATATCGACGCGGTTTCGCCGGGGCTATTCACCGCCAACGCCGACGGCAAAGGCGTGCCAGCGGCAGTGGCGCTGCGAGTGGCCGCCAGCGGCGCGCAGAGCCCGCTCGACGTATATCGCTGCGGCACGGCGCCGGGCGGTTGCGCGCCGGTTCCTATCGATCTGGGCGCAGCCACCGATCAGGTGATTCTCGAGCTTTTTGGGACCGGGATTCGGGGGCGCTCGGCATTGACGGCAGTCACCGCCAAGATCGGCGGTCAGGACGCCGAAGTGCTGTACGCAGGCCCGCAAGGTAGTTTCATGGGGTTGGACCAGGTGAATATTCGTGTGCCGAGGTCTCTGGCCGGCCGCGGCGCTGTGGACGTGGTCCTCATCGTCGATGGCAAGACGGCCAATACGGTGACGATTCGCGTCTTATGAGGATGCCATGCGCAAACGACGTCTGATTTGGGGGCTGGCTTCAATGGTACTGCCGGCAACCTTAACCTGGCTCCTGGCCGATACGGGGAAGGCGATCACCGGGGTTGTGATGGATGGCGCGCAGCCGGTTTCCGGCGCCGTGGTTCGGGTGCAGTCGACATCCATCTCGACAACGACGAACGGGCGGGGCGAGTTCACGCTGGGCGGCCTGCCGAATCTGCCCACGATGCCGTTGACGGCATGGGCGCTGGGCTACTACATCGCCGGCCCAGTCACCGCCAAACCGGGCGACTCGGGCATTTCTTTCGCGCTGCGGAAGATTCCCGCCGCCGATAACCCGTCCTATACCTGGGCCAGCGGCCTCTCCTCCGCCGGCCAGGACGTGAACTGCCAGAACTGTCACTCCGATATCCCACCGAAAACGCCGCAGCTTCCTTTCGACGAGTGGCAGCTCGACGCTCACGGAACATCGGCGCAGAACCGGCGCTTCCTGTCGATGTATAACGGCACCGATCTCAGCGGCCAGAACCAGAGCCCGTTGACCCGCTTTGTCTACCAGCGGGATTACGGCCTTGTTCCATTGCCTCCGGACCCCAACGCCCCGTATTATGGGCCGGGTTTCAAGCTGGACTTTCCGCAATCGGCTGGCAACTGCGCCGCTTGCCACTTACCGGCGGCGGCGGTGAGCGCGCCCTACGACACCGATCCCAACACGGTGACGGGCGTGGGCCGCGAAAGTGTGGCCTGCGATTTCTGCCACAAGGTGTGGTCCGTGAAGCTCGACCCATCCACCGGCAATCCCTATCCCAACACGCCGGGCGTTCTGTCGTTCGAGTTGCGGCGGCCGCCGGCGGGGCAGCAGTTCTTCGCCGGTCCATACGACGACGTTGGGCCGGGCGACGATACTCTCTCTCCGCTCCAGAACCAGAGCCAGATCTGCGCGCCCTGCCACTTCGCGCAGTTCTGGGGGGTGCAGGTTTACAACTCATTCGGCGAATGGCTGGCCAGCCCGTACGCGGATCCGGTGAAGGGCCAGACCTGCCAGGACTGCCACATGCCGCACCGCGGCGCCACTCTGCCGGCGCGCGCCGACAAAGGCGGGATGGTTCGCGACCCCAAGGCCGTGTTCAGCCACCTGATGCCGGGGGCCAAGGATCAGAGCCTGCTGGAGGGCGCCGCGGGGCTGGCCATCGACGCGCACCAGTCGGGCGCTCTGATTCATGTCACGGTCACGGTCAGCAACGACAAAGCCGGCCATCATATTCCGACCGACCATCCCTCGCGCAATATGCTGCTGATTGTCTCCGCTACCGACAGCGGCAACCAGGAGCTGGTGTCGTTGAATGGTCCGGTGGTCCCGAGCTGGGGTGGGGTGGGACCGGCGCCGGAAGACTACAGCGGCAGGCCGGGCCGCGGTTTCGCTAAGATTCTGGAACAGCTCTGGACCGAAGTGGCGCCGACCGCGGCGTATTGGAGCCCCACCATCTTGCGAGAGGATACGCGCATTCCCGCGCTGGGCAAGGACGTGAGCGAGTACGATTTCCTGGCGCCGGCCACGGGCGGCGCCGTGCGTGTGTCGGCCAAGCTCGTTTTCCGGCGGGCGTTCCGGCAGCTTTCGAGCTGGAAGCAATGGAACGACCCGGACATTCTCATGAAGCAAGGGGCGGTTTCGCTGGCGGCCAATACGACAGGCATGGCGCCTCTCGCCGTGGTTCATGCCGCCACGTTGCGGCGCGATGTGGCGCTGGCCCCGGGATCGATTGCGACGGTCTACGGTGCGGGAATGGCTTCCACATCCGCCGCGGCGGGCGGCACGCGAGTGGTGGTCCGCGACCAATCCGGCGCCGAGGCCGACGCCAGCCTCCTGTATGTTTCCCCCGGCCAGATCAACTTTGTCTTGCCGGGCGGCGCCGCGGTGGGCAACGCCGTTCTGAAGGTGATGCGGGATAACCAGTTGGCCGGCGCGACGCAGATAGGGTTGGCTTTGGTTGCGCCGGGTCTGTTCGCGGCGAACGGCCATCCAACCGGGCCGGCCGCGGCCATGGTGGTGTACGTAGCGGCGGATGGGTCTCAGACCATCGCGCCGGCATTCGCCTGCCGCGCCGCCGGAGACTGCGGCACGGCGCCGATTTCCATCCAGCCCAACGGGGCGAGAACTTACTTGATGCTGTTCGGGACCGGCATTCGCGGGGTCAGTTCCCTGAGCGGAGTAAGAGTCACGATCGGAGGAATCGACGTCCCAGTGTTGAGCGCCGGTGCGCAATCGCAGTATGCGGGACTCGATCAGGTCAACGTCGAGCTGCCCGGCTCGTTAAGGGGACGCGGCGACGTGGACGTGGCCCTGGTGGTGGACGGGAAGCCGGCGAACGTGGTGACGATCCGGGTGCTGTGAAACGCCGCTCCGTGGTATAGTATAAGTGGACCTAGCATATATGTCGCAAGTCACCATTTATCTGGACGACGACACCGAGAAACGGGCCCGGGCGGCGGCGGGCGCCAGCGGAGACTCTCTGAGCAAGTGGATCTCGGGAGTGATCCGCGAAAAGACCGCAACCACCTGGCCGCAACACGTTCTGGATCTGGCCGGCTCGTGGCCGGACTTTCCTTTGGCCGAGGAACTCAGGAAGGGGCAAAAGGGCGATAACCGGCGGGAGCGCCTCTAAGTGTTGGCTCTCGATACGAACACCGTCATCTACTTTTTCAAGGGAATGGGCCGCGTGGCCGAGAACCTGGGGAAGGAAGCTCCCCGCGATATCGCCATCCCCGCCGTGGTGCTGTATGAGCTGGAGGTTGGAATCGCGCAATCCTCACGCCCTCGCCAACGGCGGGAATCGCTGGGCGCCCTTCTCGAAGTTGTTCACATTCTTCCGTTCGACGAGCGTGCGGCGAGCGCGTCGGCGGAACTTCGCGCGCAGTTGGAGAGAGCCGGAAACGGCATCGGGCCGCTCGACACGCTGATCGCAGGGACCGCCCTGGCGCATTCGGCGACGCTCGTGACGCACAACACGAAGGAATTCTCGAGAGTCCGCGGACTGCGCTTGCTGGACTGGTATTAGGGGATGGGCTTCTGCGGCACCTCGAAATCGCTCAGGCGCAGGCCGCCGATCTGGAAATCGCGGCGGAGGTGCGCCAGCGGTTCGGCGGTCTGAATCGTCGCCGCGGTAAATGGGGCAAACGGGTATTCGAGCGAGGCTGTGTAGGAAAGGTGGTTGTTCACGGGGTCGAGGGCGAGGTCGGCCGGGAACGGGGAATAGGTCACCATGCCCTGTGGATCGAGGAACGCGGAGTTGCAAACCAGGTAATAACTCTTCCTTTCGGTTCCGGGGCTGGCCGTACAAAGGCCTCTGCCAGGCACGGCCATGGGTGGGGCCGAGAATGGGACGTCGGTGACTCGCTGGTGGCCGTATAGAGTAAGATACATCGCGCCGCGGAATTTCACCCGTTGGTCCTTCACCTTACGGTAGAAACCGCCGTCCACGGTGGCCTGCAACGACAGCACCTGGTCTCTACCGGTGATGTGGCTCCATGGCTGCCGGTCCGCCGGCCACGTGGATCCATCGGGCGCCTCGATGGCCATGATTACGCCATCGTACCTGGGACTCAGTCCGGCGGGAATCCCGGAGAGCTTGATGGGGATCTCGATCCATACGCGGTCGCCCTTTTCGATGAGCGCGCGGGCCGCCCACTGCTTGGCGGAGTCGAAATCGATGCGCAGCGAGGCGGGGTCGATGGGCTGACTGGAAAGGCGGGACTGAAGAGCGAACGCCGCGGTCCACGGCATCAGCGCGTCTCCCAGCGCCACCACGACCACGGCGGCCAGGGCCAGCCAGCGGGCGATGGTAGTTCTTCTGCTTGCGTATTGCCAGACCAGGATGGCCAGCGCGGCAAGCGCCACCACCGTGATGTCGCAGTAAGACCGGATCCACTCGATCGCACGCCACCCCGCATCGAGACTTGCGATGATATTCCAGGCCGCGAGCGCCAGACCAAGTATTGAGCCCGTGATGAGGAGCTGGACGAATCCCGTGGTCAGGGCGGAAATCGCGGCCATCGGCAGCACCAACACGGCGGTGACCAGCACCTGGCTCCAAAGCAGGCCGGGGAGCTCCGCCAGCGGATGGAACCCGTAGGCGAGGAGGATCGCGATGTGGGCCACCAGGAGAGGAACGTTCACAAAGACCGCGACGAAGAGCGCCTTGGCCGCCAGCAGGCTCTTCCAGGCGTAGGGACGCGTGGTCCAGAACTGGCGGTCGCCGGGGAGGGCCTCGGCGTGAACCAGGCGCGCGATGAGGATCGACCAGGCCAACGGCAGAAGAGACTTCAACAGCGTCCAGGCCATGTTGCGATTCACCGCGGGTTCGGCCAGCCAGAGCGCCCGGCGTGCGCCGGTAAAGGTGAATGCCGCCGCCACCAACAGGGTCACGGCGATCTCGATCCAGAGGTGGCGGATGTCCTTTTTGAAGATGTGAATCGCTTGTCGCATGTTCTTACGCCGCCTTTCGGCCGGCCTTGGCCAGCGTTACGAAGATTGCCCGCAGCGGCATGGGGTTCATCGAAACCTCCCGGACCTCGCCGAACAGGCGGCGGATCTCGGCCATGGTGCGGTCCTGTTGGAACCGGGTGTCGACGAAGCGGACCACGGCGGCGGACTGCTCCGTGTTCACCCAGGCCGCCGGCCAGGGCGCCGGCAGAGGCGATGGCGCCGCGACGGTGATCTCGATCTCGCGAAAGCGCTCGACCAGCGACGCCATCTCCTCGGAGAAGTGGAGGCGTCCGCGGTCCAGGTAGCCGATGTGGCTGGCGAAGCTTTCGATCTCAGCCAGGTCGTGCGACGAGATGAAGATGGTGGCGCCATCCGCGTTTCCGAGGACGCCCTCGATCAGCTCATCGCGCACCAGGGCGTCGAGGCCGGTGAAGGGCTCATCGAGGATAATCAGCGCCGGCCGGTAGGCGAGTGACGATGCCAGTGCCGCTTTCCTGCGCATTCCGTGCGACAAATCGCGCAGCTTGCGGGTGCGTGGCAGGTCGAACTGGCGTAGCAACTCGGCGGCGCGCGCATCGTCCCAGCCCGGATAGAACGGCTTGAGGTAGGCCATGAGGTATTCCACCGTCATCCACTCCGGCATCTCCTGGTTCTCCGACACATAGCCAATCTTGGTGAGGTCGAGGGGAGAGAGGCATCGCGAGTCGCGGCCGAACACCTCGGCACGCCCGGCGGTAGGTTCACACAGATTCATGAGCAGTTTGATGGTGGTGGTCTTACCCGCGCCGTTGGGGCCCACCAGGCCGTAGACGCTGCCCTCGGGCACGTCCATGTTCATGCAATCGAGGGCTAGGTTCCGGCGGTATCGCTTCGAGAGATCGATGGTTCGTAAGATGTCGCTCATGCCTTGCTCCCATCCAAACGCTTCCAGTGCTGGGCGACGGCCGCGGTGACATCGTCGAGTTCCAGGCCGAGCTTCTTGGCTTCCACCACCAACTGCTCGAGCTCCTTATTGAGCAGATTGCCGCGCTCCGCCGCGGTCGACGAGGCCTGCCGGGCCACCACCGTGCCGGTGCCGGAATGGACCTCGATGAGACCTTCCGCCACCAGTTGCGTGATCACCTTGTGCGCCGTGTTGGGATTGATTTTGAGCTCTTTGCTGAGGGCCCGCACGGAAGGGAACGGGTCGCCGGGCCGCATTTTTCCGGAGACCACGGCCTTCTTGGCGGCATAGACCACCTGCTCGTAGAGCGAGATGCCGGGCTGAAACGAGAGGCGGAACGGGATCACTACTGTATTACTACAGCTAGTACACTAACTTGTCAAGCGAAATCTTTGGCGCTAATCCCCTACGACGGTCACTACGACCTGGCGGTCGCGCGGGCGGTCGTCGAAATCGCACAGCACGATCTGTTGCCAGGTTCCAACCAGGAGCTGGCCGCCGGCGACGGGGAAGCTCTTAGGGGTGCCCATCAGCGCGCTGCGCAGGTGGGCGTAGCCGTTTTCGTCGCCCCAGCGCGCGTTGTGGGCGTAGTCGGTGTTGGAGGGCGCGATCTTCTCCAGGGCGCGCTTCAAATCCGCGACGCAGCCGGGTTCGAATTCGAGGGTGGTGACGCCGAGTGTGGAACCGACGCCGGAGATGTTGACGATGCCGGTCTCGATCCCGCTCCTGGAGATCGCGTCGGCGATGTGCGGGGTAATGTCCAGCACGTCGCACCGGCCGCGCGTCGAGATGTGGAAGTCGGTCTGAAAGGTGGCCATGGCTCACTTACCGAAATCGGCTTCAAATGCCGCGATTTCCCCGAGGCGCCGGCGGTGGCGCTCGGCTCCCGAGAAATGGGCGCTCGCGTAGTCGCGCACCAGGTCGGCGGCCAGCTCGGGACCGATCACGCGCGCGCCGAGGCAGAGCACGTTGACGTCGTCGTCTTCGACCGATTGGCGGGCGGAGAAGCTGTCGTGGCAGGTGGCGGCGCGGATTCCGCGAAACTTGTTGGCGGCTACCGAGGCGCCGGCGCCACTGCCGCAGATCAGGACCGCGCGCTCGGCCCGGCCTTCGAGCACGGCTTGAGCGACGGCGCGCGCATAGACGGGGTAATCCACGGCCTCGGTGGAGTCCGTGCCCAGGTCGTCCACCTGGTGACCCAATTTGAGCAGTTCCTCAATCACACGGGCCTTCAGCGGAAAGCCGCCATGGTCGCTTGCAACAGCCAGGTTCATTTGAAATCTATGATACCAACCACCCTAATGCTTCAGGCGGAAGCCGCCGATTAGTTACACATGACAGAGGCGGACGACCTCGTCGAGAAAGAGCTGATGCTCAACCGGTTTACGCGACTGATGGGAGAGCTCATGCGCGGGAGCATGTTCCGCAATTCGTTCCAGCCGTGGGAGGTCGAACTTCTGCTCGATCTCGACAGTTGCTCCCTGGATCGGCGGCGGCGCCTGGACATTCTCCGGCAGTACCAGAAGGCCGTAGAGCGCCAATTGGAAGCCGGCCCCGGCCCACCCATGAAACTCTCCGAGTTTTTGGCGATGCGCGCCGCGGCCAGAGAACTGCGCGTCAATGGCTAGTGGGGTCTGTCCCACTGTGGGGCAGGATGGCATCCTGCGCGGCGGTTGGCTACCGCCGCTGCCGCTAGCTCATCACGACGCGCCGGCCATCGATCCGGTAGTGGCCGCCCAGCACGACGCGGATCGCTTCCGAATAGATGCGGTGTTCCTCCTTGAGAATCCGCGCCGAGAGGGCCTCCACGGTGTCGTCGTCCATTACCGCAACGGGAGCTTGAATGACGATGGGGCCGGCATCGAGGTATTCATCCACAAAATGAACCGTGCAGCCGGTGACTTTGACGCCGTGCTCGAGCGCCTGGCGCTGCGCGTCCAGGCCCGGGAAGGCCGGTAGCAGGGAAGGATGGATGTTGAGAATGCGGTTGGGATATTCGCGGATGAAAGTGGCGCTCAGGAGGCGCATGAAGCCGGCCAGGCAGACCAACTCCACGCCGTGCTTGCGTAGTTCCGCCAGAAGCATGCGGTCGTAAACTTCGCGGTCGAGGCCCTTGGAAGGGATGCACACGGCGTTCAAGCCGCGCTGGCGGGCCGTCTCCAGGCCGCGCGCTTCGGGGCGATTGCCGAGGACCACGGCAATGGACGCTTCCAGCTCGCCAGCGGCGATGCTATCGGCGATGGCCTCGAAATTCGAGCCGCGGCCGGAGATGAGAATGCCGAGACGTTTCATCGGTACTCCACGCGGGGGCGGCCGCGTTTTTGCTCGACCACTTGGCCGGCGCGGAATGGGGATTCGCCCAGCTTGGCCAGGACGGTTTCGGCGCGGGCGGCGTTGCGCGCGGGAACGGCCAGGATCATGCCCACGCCCAGGTTGAAGGTGCGGCGGTAGTCGTCGAGGGGAATGTTGCCGATGCGGCGCAGCACCTCGAACAGCGGCGGAATGCGCCAGCGGGCGGTGTCGATGGCCGCCGCCAGGCCCGCAGGCAGCATGCGCGGGGTGTTATCGGTGATCCCGCCGCCGGTGATGTGGGCGGCGCCGCGCAGCAGGCCCGCGTCCATCAAAGCGCGGATGGGCTTCAGGTAGCTGCGATGCACGGCCAGCAGCGCATCGCCGACGGTCGCGCCAACTTCGGGGAGCAGCGTTTTGGGACCATAACCGGCGGTGTCGAAGAGCAGTTTGCGAGCCAGCGAATAGCCGTTGGTGTGCAACCCGGTGGAGGGGAGCGCCAGCAGGACATCGCCGGCGCGGATGCGAGCGCCGGTGAGCAAGCCGGAGCGTTCGGCGGCGCCCACGATGAAGCCGGCCAGGTCGTACTCGGATTCGGCATAGAGGCCGGGCATCTCGGCGGTCTCACCGCCGATCAGCGCGCAGCCATTCTGCCGGCACCCGCGCGCGATTCCCGAGACAACCGCCGCGGCCACGCGCGCGTCCAGCTTGCCGACGGCGAAGTAATCCAGGAAAAACAGCGGCGCGGCGCCCTGGACGGCGATATCGTTGACGCAGTGGTTCACCAGGTCCTCGCCCACGGTGTCGTGGCGGCCGGTGAGAAATGCGACCTTCAGTTTCGTGCCCACGCCATCGGACGAACTGACCAGGATGGGCTTGCGAAAACCGGTGAGCTGGTAGCAAGCGCCGAACGTGCCGATGTCGGTGAGCACGCCTGGTGTGAACGTCTGGCGGGCGAGTTTCCGGATGGAAGAAACGGCGCGGCTGGCCTCGTCGATATCGACGCCGGCATCGCGGTAGCGGACCTGTTTTTCTGTGGACAAGTTCCAGTATACAAGTGCGGGGACGGGGGGGAACTTGGGGCGGCGGCGGGAAATTCGGGGACTGCGCCACGAAATTCGGGGACAGACACCAGCGTCCGCGGCGGCGCGCAAAGAGCGCGCCTTGGGACGCGGGTGTCTGGCCCCTGCGGGTGTCTGGCCCCTATGACACTATCTTCGGCTTGATGACGGCTACGCCGATGGCCTTCATGGAATCGGCGATCCGGGTGAACATAGCGTCGTCGGCGTAGGTGCCCACGATGGCTCCCCCGGAGCCCGCGAAGTTGGCGCTGGCGCCGGCCTGGCGGGCGGTGTGAATCATCTCCAGGTTGCCGTGGTCAATCGGGTAAATGCTGGCGCGCAAATCGAAGTTGGCGTCGATCAACTCGCCCAACCGCCGATAATCGCGGCGCAGCAGGCATTCCCGGCCTTCGGCGGCGTAGCTCGCCCAGGTTTTCATGGCTTCGACTACCGGGGGGTCGCCGCGCCGCCAGCGCTCCCCGAGGTTGCCGTGAAACACTTCGGTTCCTTCGCTGAGCGAGGTGCGATAAGCGACATAGACATTGGGTATCAGAGCCGGGTCCAGGCGCTCGTATTCGCCGTAACCGCGAGCGTCCATCAGGCTGCGGGAGAAATCCATGTAGACCAGCCCCTGGTAAGCCTGAACCACGCGATCCTGAAGCCCGGCGGGGACGTTCAGCTCGCGGGTCTCCGTTTGTAGAACCAGGTTGGCCTGAACGGGAAGCGGTATGTCGAGGTCATAGTATCGACAAAGGGCGCGCAAGGAAGCGGTGATGATGGCGCTGGATCCGCCCAGGCCGAGGCGCTGGGGAACGCTGGATTCGTACTCCAAAGTGAAGTTCCGGTTCTCCAGCTCGATCCCTTTCTCGCGACAGTAGTCGATGAGCCTGACTATGAGTGCCTGGATGATCCGGATACCGCCGTAGTAACCGCGCCAGCGGGTAGTCCGATAAAGATCGTCGAGGTTCTCGAAGACCGGCAGATCCGCCTTGGAAAGTTTGATCTCCAGCCGGGCGCTGGGGTAGACCAGGACGCGCGCACGGAAGTTGGACATGACAAAGGCAATGGTCTTGCCGAAGTAACCGTCGCTCGGATTCCCCAGGAGTCCTGCGCGGGCATAGCCGTAGGTTTCAATCATCGTTTCGCTCGCTCGGCGGAATCGATCAGGATAGTGACTGGCCCATCATTCACAATGGACACCTGCATGCTGGCTTGAAACACGCCGGTTTCGACCGGGACCGGGCCCCGTTTCGCGGATTCCACAAAGTAATTATAAAGATCCTGCGCCTGCTCCGGTGGCGCGGCCTGGTCGAAGCTGGGGCGGCGCCCTCTGCGGCAGTCGCCATAGAGCGTGAACTGCGAGACAATCAGCAGCGATCCGCCGGCCTCTTGTACGTTGCGGTTCATCTTTTCATCCTCGTCGGGGAAGATCCGCAGGCCGAGAAGTTTCCCGATGAGATAGTCGGCATCTTCGACGGTGTCGGTACGGGAAACTCCCAAGAAAGCAAGCAGGCCCAACCTTATAGATCCCGTAGTACCGTTATTCACAGCAACGCGGGCTTCTCTTACACGTTGAATTACCAATCGCATGTATCTTCATATTGGCACAGGCGGAGGCATCTTATGTTATAGTGTGCGGGGGGTGCAGCTATGGCACGAGTAGAAGATCTGGCCACGCTCGAGATGGCGTTGGTTGGTTATCAAGTCGAGAAAGAAAAGATTGAAAACAGGATCGGCGAAATTCGATCGCAACTCAAGGGGATGCCGGTCGTGGCACCGGCAAAGAAGGCCCCTGGTGTAAAACGGGTGCTGAGCCCCGCGGCGCGTCGGCACATTGTCGCCGCGCAGAAGAAGCGCTGGGCCGAATATCACAAGCGCGTGGCGCAAGCCGCCAAACAAGGGTAACCGGGCACTCAGCGGTGTAACCTGCCCCGCTCGAGAGCAAGTTCCCAACCGAAGCGGGTTACTACATCTTCGAGGGGCCCGTCGGCCGCGATTACGCCTCCTTGAAAGAACACCGCGCGGTCGCACAAGGCTCTGGCGAAGGGAACATCGTGCGTGGCCAGAATCTTGGGCTGCGGCAAGCGCACCAGCAGTTCGGCCAGGGCGAGCTGGCCGGGCGGATCTAGAGAAGTAGTGGGTTCGTCGAGCACCAGGATCTCGGGATCCATGGCCAGGATTCCGGCGATGGCGACTCTCTTCTTCTGGCCGGCGCTCAAGTGATAAGGCGCCTTGGCTGCCGCGGCGGACATGCCCACCGTATGCAGAGCGGCCTGGGCGCGCTCGACGGCGTCCGGACGGCTCATACCGCTGTTCAGCGGCCCGAAAGCCACGTCCTCGAGGACCGTGGGCATGAAGAGCTGGCTTTCCGAATCCTGAAACACAAGGCCGATTTTCCGGCGAATCTCCGGCATGTTCTGGTGGTTCACGGGAAGGCCGCACACGTGGACGCTGCCTTCGCCGGTGAGCAATCCATTGAGGTGCAGTACGAAGGTGGTTTTGCCGCTCCCGTTAGCGCCGAACAGGGCCACGGTCTCGCCTCGATCGAGGCGGAAATCGACTCCATTGAGCGCGCGGGTGCCATCTTCGTAGCAATACCGCAGGCCGCGCACTTCGATGAGCGGTGGGGAGAGTGGCTGGGGGCCAGGGGCCGGGGGCCGGGG
>Ga0182021_10000997_pt1 | contig 32270 bp, 24 predicted proteins | sample 612E3MmetaG_FD_120493 | JGI IMG/M metagenome (GOLD analysis project Ga0182021, IMG submission 120493) | Permafrost microbial communities from Stordalen Mire, Sweden - 612E3M metaG (Illumina Assembly) | ecosystem: Environmental > Terrestrial > Soil > Wetlands > Permafrost | place: Sweden... | reverse complement strand
GAACTCTCTCTCTCCGCTCTCTTGAAGAGCAACCTCAAAAAACACGGCTTTACCGAACCCACGCCCGTGCAGGCCCTGGCTATCGAGCCGGCGCTGGCCGGGCGCGACCTGGTCGCCACGGCGCAAACCGGCACCGGGAAGACCCTTGCGTTCGTTCTGCCACTGATCCAATTGCTGAGCACGGAACCGCACCGGGCCGGTATCCGCGCCATGATTCTCAGCCCCACGCGCGAACTCGCCATCCAGATCGCCGAAGCCTTCGGCAAGATGGCGGCGGGCAGCGGCATACGCGCCGCGGTGGTGGTCGGCGGCCTGGGCGAAAACCCGCAATTGCAGGCCATTCGCAAGGGCGCGCAAGTGGTCATCGCGACACCGGGAAGGCTGTACGACTTCCTCACCCGCGAGCTGGTCAATCTGACGGGCGTGCGAATTCTGGTGCTGGACGAAGCGGACCGCATGCTGGACATGGGCTTCCTGCCGACCATCAAGCGGATCATGGCGGCCACACCCGCGGATCGCCAGACGCTGCTGTTCTCGGCCACCATCGAGACCTCGGTGAAACACCTGGTGGAGACGCAGGTCCGCAATGCGCTGCGCATCGAGGTGGGTTCCACCACCAAGCCGATCGAGCAAGTGGACCTGCACGTCTATGAAGTGGAGCAGGATCGCAAGCTGGCGCTGCTTGAGGCCATGCTGCGGGAAGAAACCGGCTCGTTCCTGGTCTTCGCCCGCACCAAGCACGGCGCCGACCGCCTGGCGAAGCGACTGGCCCAGGGCGGCGCCAAGGCCACCGCGATTCACGGCGACCGCACCCAGAACCAGCGCAACCAGGCGTTAAAGGGCTTCCAGGACGGATACTACCGCGTGCTGGTGGCGACCGACGTGGCCGCGCGCGGGATTCACGTGGACGGCATCTCTCACGTGGTGAACTACGACCTGCCGCAAGTACCCGAAGATTTCATCCACCGCGTTGGCCGGACCGGCCGCGCCGGCGCAAGGGGCACCGCCTCGACCTTCGGCACGCGGTCGGAGCGCGGCGAGATCGCCCGCATCGAACGGGTGCTGACCATCCGCATGACGCGGCGCAAGATCGCCTGACAAAAAGCGGACCCTAGCGCGGGGGCGCGTTCGCCGCCTGCGCCACCACGCCGCCGCTACCTCTCACGCAACAACATCTCGTAGACCGCCCTCTTCGACAGACCGCGCCGCCGCGCCACCTGCTTGATGGCGTCCATGCGCGGCGTTCCGGCCCGCATCAGCGCTTCCACGGCTTCCTCCACCGGCGTATCGTCGGGTGCCGGCGCCGCGGCCCGCCCGATGAGCACCGTCATCTCGCCCTTGACCGTGTCGCGGGCCGCCAGTTGCGCGCCAATCTCCGCCGCCGTGCCGCGCAGAAACTCTTCGTGGATCTTGGTGAGCTCGCGCGCCACCACCACGGGTCGCGGCCCCAGGACGTTCTCGATGGCCTCCAAAGCTTCCAGAATGCGATGCGGCGCCTCATAGAAGATGAGCGTCGAGTGCTCTTCCGCGAGCGCTTCCAACGTCTTGGACCGCTGTCCCGGTTTAGGCGGCAGGAATCCGCAAAAGCGGAACGCGTCCGCCGGCAGCCCCGAAGCCGCCAGCGCCGCCAGTGCCGCCGAAGCGCCCGGCACCGGCTGCACCGCCGCGCCGTTCTCGATGGCCGCCCGCACCAGTCGGTACCCGGGGTCGGATATCAGCGGCATCCCGGCGTCGGACACCAGCGCGATCGCCGCCCCGGCGCGGAGCCGCTCCGCCAATTCCCCGGCCCGCTCCACCTCGTTATGCTCGTGGTAGCTGATGGTGGGGGTCCGGATGTCGTAGCGATCCAGCAGGGTGCGCGTGTGCCGCGTGTCCTCGCAGGCGATCAGATCCACCTCCTTCAGCACCCGCACGGCGCGGTAGGTGATGTCTTCCAGGTTCCCGATGGGCGTCGCCACCAGATAGAGCAGGCCGGCCATTCCTTGAGTATAGAGGCAGGGTCTTTTGCGCGCGAAGAACAGGTATAATGCTGACTGCGGTCGGATTGACGCAGCAAAATCGAGAAGGAGGTCGTTTATGGCGTTTTGCGCAAGTTGTGGCGCTCCGGTGGAAGGCAAGTTTTGTGCCAAATGTGGTACGCCCATGGGTGCGGCCGTTCCGCCGCCCGGCGCCACGCCCGGAGCGGCTGCCACGGGGATGTCGGATAACGCGGCTTCGGCACTGTGCTATGTGCTGGGGCTGATCACGGGCATACTGTTCCTGGTGCTGGCCCCTTACAACCAGAACAAGACCATACGGTTTCACGCATTTCAATCGATCTTTCTGAACGTCGCGTGGATCGTGTTCTGGATGGTGTTCAATATCGTTTTCGTCGCAGTGCACATGTTCAGCCTGTTGTTCCTGTCTCCGCTGATCGGGCTGGTGTTTTTCATCCTGTGGATCTACATGATCATCTCGGCCTACCAGGGGAAGATGGTGGTGCTGCCGGTGATTGGGCCGATCGCGCAAGGGCAGGCCTGAAACCGGAATCGCGGCGGGCGCGCGTCTGAAGTACCGCGACGCGAACTCTGGTTCCGTAGGCCGTAGCGTCGGCGGCGGGCGCGCAGGCGCCGCGCGCGGGCGATGGCGGACTCCGTGCTCGAGCGCGCTTCCGGTACCGCGTGGGTATTGGTGGCCGCCGGATTGGCCGCGGTACTGCCGGCCGCCGCTGCGGCGATGGTGAAATGAATCTCACGAGACGGCAGCTCCTGGCCGCCGCGGCTGGCGCGGGGGGCGCGGCGGCGCAGGCGCAGTACAAAGCCGGCGGCTCGAAACCGCGCAGCAGGCCGCCGGTCTGCCTGTACTCGAAAGTTCTGACGAAGGTGGAATATGACGACCTGGGCAAGGTGCTGCGCGACCTGGGTTTCGATGGGTGCGACCTCTCGGTGGAACCCGGCGGCCACGTCCTTCCGGAACAGGCGCAGGCCGACCTGGTGCGCGCGATAGAGGCCGTGACGGACGTGGGGCTGGACGTTCCCATGTTCACGACCGCGGTTACTTCTCCGGCCGACCCCAATATTCGACTGGTACTGGCCATCGGGAACTTCATGGGGGTGCCGCTCTTCCGGCCGGGCGTCTGGAAATACAACGGTACTTCCGAGATTGAAGCGCGGCTGGCGCAAGTGCAGGGGGAAGTGGCGGGGCTGACGGCGCTGGCCCGGGCCACGGCCATGACGATGGGCCTCCGCAACGTGGCCGGCGACAATGTGGGCAGTGCCATATGGGACACCAACCAGATCATTCGCGGCCTGGACCCGCAATCGGTGGGCTACGATTTCGACCCCGGGTCGGCTGCCGCCGCGGGAGGCGTGGACGGCTGGTGGGTGGCCCTGCGCCTGGCGCTGCCGCGGTTGAAGATGGCGACGCTCAACGATTTCACCTGGAGCAAAGACGCGAGCGGGGCGTGGAAGGCGACCGCTTGTCCGCTGGGCGAGGGGATGGTGGATTGGTCCAGGTTCTTCGGCATGCTGGCGAGGGTGAAGTTCACGGGGCCGCTTTCGATTGAGATGGGGTACCGGCCGGCGAAGGAAGTGGAGGCCATCCGGAGAGATTTGGAATTCGTGAGGAAACAGGTGGCGGCGGCGTACGGGGGGTGAGGGGTCGGGCGTCACCGCCGGCCCCACCGCGCAGCTCAGTTTTCCGTGGAGTGAAGGCCGCCGGCGCCGGGGGCGAAGGAGATGTTGCCGCGCTGGGGGTCGTCGTCGAGCGAGGTGCCGCAGTTCCACAGGCATGCGCCGCAGTGCACGCACTTTTCGCGATCGAAGACGGGAACGCCGCCGGGACCGGGCGTGATGGCCTGGCCGGAGCACATCTCGATGCACATCTTGGCGGCGCAGCGCTCGCAGAAATCGGGATAGATGAAGCGGACGTGATCGGCGAAGCCGGGCGGCGCTTGCACCTTTCCACCGATCAAGAGCGCATCCTGGTGCGAGACCAGGAGTTGGCCGTCGTAGGGAATGGCGGGCCAGCCGCAGCGCTCCATCAGGGCATGGTTGCAACTGACACCCTTATTACGACATTCGTCCAGAATGCGGTCCAGCTCGGCGGGCGAGATTTTACTACGATAGTAGGTTTTTAGATCGGGGAGAAGGCGCGGCTCACCTGCGATGGAGTGTTTGCCGCCGGTGAAACCCGCCAGCGCCATGCCGATGAGGCCGGGGATGAGACCGCGGTGGAAGCCATCGCGAGCTTTCTCGGCGATGCGGCCTTCCCGCTCGACCCAACTGGCGCGGCGGCGCGCCACGTAGGTCTGCTCCAGGTTCTCCTTGGTGAGCGGGCGGCCGGCATGGAGCAATTCGAGGACGGCCTCGGCGAGCTGCGATCCGGTGGTCCAGGCTTCGTCCACGCCGGAGCCGGTGAGCACGTTGGTACTGCCGGAGCCTTCGCCGATGCGGGCGTAGCCATCGCCGGCCAGGAACGGCTCGCCGCGGCGACCGGATTCCTGAAGCGACTTGGCGCCCCACGAGCGCAGCTTGGCGCCCTGTAGATAGCGCCAGAGGTAGGGGTGCAGCATGAAGTGCTGCAAGTAGCGGTACGCGGTGCGCATGGGGCTGCGGAACCACGACGGCACGAAGATGCCGACGGTGGCCACGCGGTCCGGATGCACGTAAAGGAAGCCGAAGATCTCCGGCTCGGGATAGCCGAAGGTGTGGAAGACCGTACCGGGCTCGAGCGGGGAATCGGGCGGCAGATCGACCACCATCTTCATGCCCACGGCCCACTCGCGCTGGTGATGCCCCGGCGGCAGACCGAAGTACTCATCGAGCTGACGGCCGACGGCCCCGACCGGCCCATCTGCTACAACAGTAAGAGAGGCGTGAACATCCATGCCGGGCATGAAGCCGGCTTCCGGAACGCCGTCGCGATCGACGCCCTGATCGCCGAGACGCACGCCGCGGACACGTTCCCCGTCGATGATGGCGTGGTCGACGGGCATTCCGGGCCAGATCTGCACGGTACCCGAAGCCATCAATTCCGAGCCGACGAACTGCATAAACTGGCCCAGAGACATGACCAGGCCGCCGTGCTTGTGCAGAAACGCGGGAGTATACGGCAACTCGACGCCGTGGTTGCGATGGAGGCGGAGCGCGCGGACCATGCGGTCGGCCAGCCGCAGCATGGGCGAACGGCGGCTGGCGCCGACGGGATCGAGAAGATAGACGACTTTCTCCTGGCTGACGGGAGCGGCCATGGGGATGGCGGAGGCATCGAGGTGCGGCAGCGAGGCGCGTATGCCGCGCGCGCGGGTGACCACGCCGGAGACACCGAAGGCGATATCGTCGGCGCGCTCGTAGCACACCACCTGAAGCGGGAGGCCGGGGCAGGCCAGACTTTCGAGAGCGGGCGTGCCGTCGGGATTCATGAGCCGCCCGGAGAGCGTGGAGAGGAAGCCGGCCGTGGCAGGGCCGAAGCCCACGCAGGCGATATCGACATCCATGGTCTGGCGTTCGATGGCCGGCTCGCTCATGCGGGGTAATCCAGCGCTTCGGGAATCATGACTTTGGTGAGAGCTTCGGCGGCGCGGTCTTTGGCGAGCTGCGAGCCGGTGAGGCACCCATCCAGGCGGGCGCGCAGGCTGGAGAACTGGGCAAGCCCTTCGAAGCGGGCGCAAGGGCCGGCCTTGGGCGGATGAGTGCCATCCTGCTCGACGACGTCGGTGCAGCCGCGCGCGAGGCTTGCCATGCCGGGGATGAGGCTCTCCATGGCGTCGAGGTCGCCGGCCTGGTAGCAGGTGGCGCAGCCCTCGGTGTCCCAGGCGGGATGGCGGTTGTAGCCGAAGACCAACTCGGCGCACACGCGGCCCACTTCACCGGCCGAGCGCGCGGACTGCACATGGCACAAATCGGTGAGGAAGGCGGCCAGCCCGGGCAGGCCTTCGGCGACGGTGGGATTGGCGGGGCCTTGGGCTTCGAGTTGGAGCAGATCGAGAATCTGGCAGCGGGCGGAGAGCAGCCAGCAGAGCGCGTCGGCCAAGGGGAAAGTGACGCCCTGGCGGGCGGTCTGGTAGAGCTTGGAGCCATCGGCATCGGTGGATTTGAGCAGGTGCTGAAGGCTCCAGAGCCACAGCTCCATGGCGGTGGCGAGGGCGCAGGCGCCGGTGCCGGGGCGGTCGTTGGCGATGAGGCGCATGTCGCGGATCCACTGGCGGTACTGGGCCAGGAACAGCTCGTCGATCATGGTGACGCTAAGCTGGCGGCGCTGGACGACTTCGGGACCTTCGTAAGTGGCCTCCAACTGGCAATCCATCCACTTGTGGCCGAGGAAGCCGGGGCAGTCTTCGGTGATGCCGTAGCCGCCCATGAGGCTGACGGCTTCGCGCATCATGTGGGCGCCGTGGCCGGTGTTCCACAGCTTGGTGGCGGGGCAGAGGACGTTGGCCACGGAATCGACCAGGGCGAATTGGACGAGCGGGGAGGGTTCGGAGCCTGAGTTACTATGCAGGTAGTTTAGGGCTTCTTTCTGCACCGGGCGCATGGCTTTGAACGTGGCCGTACCGCCGGTGATGCCGCGCGCCGCGAAGGTCTCGTTCCTTTGAATCTCGAGCGGGTCGAGCTGGTCGAACGTGCGCGCGGCCGCAAATCCCAGGGCGGCGCTGGCCTCGCCGCTGGCCCATATATCCACCAGCCGGTGCACGGCGTCCTGCTTGAGCTGGATGCCCAACTCATAGCGGGGCGAGCCGGGGGTGATGGCACCGCCGCGAAACCGGCTGCGGTGGTAGCGAATGATAGGCTCGACCGCGGAGAGCAGCTTGGCGGAGGTCATGATGCCTACGGTGACCCGGGTACGGCGGAAGACGGCTTCGATGATCTCGCCATGGCTGTAGCGCGGGACGATTTGACCGTCCTTGACGCTGTAGCCGCCGATGATGCGGCTGGCGGGAACGCGCAGGCTGAAGATGGGATCGTTGGTGGAGGAGAGTTGGTGGACCAGCTTGCGGGTGGGAGTGCCGCGGTCGAAGATGCCGGGGTCGGTCTCCTCGAGGATGACCATGCAGGTTCCCTTGATGCGCGGGTCGCCGGAATCCACGGCGGCGGTGACGAAGTTGGCGAACGCCATGTTGGTAATGAAGCGGCCGCGCTTTTCGACCTGCAACATAGGCTCTTCGCCGGGGTTCCACTCAGCCACCTTGACCTTGCCGCCGAGCATGCCGGTTTCGACGCCCACATAAGGGATTGGCTCAGTAAGGGCGAAGGCGCCGCGCCAGGGCTTGCGGTCCTCGCCGGGCTGGGCGGGGGCGCAGCGACTCATGTAGTAGTCGCGCTGCTCCTGGGTGCCGCGCTCGTGGATGGGGGAGAGCGCCAGGCAACCGGCCAGGCTGCCGGTAGCGGAGCCGGCGTCGACCCAGGCCAACTCGAAAGCGACCAGCGCCAGGGCGAGGTTCTTGGGGCCCTCGATGAAACCGCCCTGGCCGGGGTCCATGAAGACGCCGGTGATGCCGGATTCGTCGAAGACTTCGAGGAGGGCGTTCTTGTCGGGGGTCCATTCGTGGGTGTTGCGGGCACCCTCCGCGACCAGTTGGGCGACCGGGCCGCGCGCGACGGCGCGAACGGACTGCACCAGCATCTGCAAGTCATAGCGGTCGGAGAAGCGCCAGAGAATCTGCCGGACGTCGTCGCCGGGCAGGGCGCGCAGGTACTCGGTGGGGTGGTCGAGAGTCATGGATGGGATCCTTTACGGGGGCCGGGGGCCAGGGGCCAGGGGCCGGGGCCGGAACGCAGCGGGTCCCGGAAATGGCGAAACGAAGCCAATCGGGGTTCGCGGATGGTGTGCCGGCGGGGATGTATCACCGTCTCCAGTGTAGCGCGAGGCGGGTGGGGATTTCAGCTAAGTGGTTGATCCTGTTCAGGGAATGGGCGGTGGACGCCGGGGCAGCGACCGCGTAAACTGGAAATATGGCGGCGTGGCAAGAGTTCCTCAGCAGTAGCCCACAGATCTGCGGCGGTGAGATCTGTGCAACGGGGACCCGAATTCCGGTCACGGTGATTCTCGACAGTCTGGCTGAGGGTGCGACCAAGGACGAGATCCTGGCCAGCTATCCCGCGTTGCGCGTCCACCACATCGATGCCGCTCTGGCCTACGCGGCGGAATTGGCGCACGAAGAACGCCTCGTGCCGATCCGGGCAATGTGAAGTTCAAACTCGACGAAAACCTCCCTGTTGAACTGGTGACGGATCTTCGCGGCTCGGGCCACGATGCCGACACGGTCGGCGGCGAGGGACTTCGCGGTGCGGCAGACCCGACAGTGGTCGATGCCGCCTCGGGCCGAGGCGCCGTCATCGCGTTCGTGCGCGAACGGCTGCACACGGTGCTCGATATGGACCTCAGCGATCGGCTGACGGTCGTCGGGCCGTCCCGTATCCGGTTTCGATAGGCTCCGGCAGTGCGGAGCCGCCTCACCACATCCGGCGTCGGGATGCCCGGCGGGGACCTGAAGCTCGCGAAGTTCCAGCCTGCATCGCACGAGTAGTCCGGCGAGACTGATTCCGCTCCGCCGGCGGCGGCGGTGAGTCGCGGGCCGGACGCGGGGCGAAGATCAATCCTTCTTGCGATCCTTGGCTTCCTTCTCGGCCCGGAGTTTCTCGATAGCGGCGGCCACTTCATCCTCCCATGGGAGCTTTTGATCCTTGGCCGGGTCGTAGGGCGGCAAGTTGGGAATGTCCGCGCCGAGTTTCTCAAGCAGGGCGCGGGCTTTGTTCAATTCGTAGCGCTGGACATAAGGCTCGCCATCAGCCCAGGCCGATTTGTAGGCCTCAAGGGCATGCTTCTTCGCCTGCTCGCGGTCACCGATGGCAAACCACAGGTCGGCGAGGGCACGGTGGGACAGCCGCCTTGCGTTTGCCAGTTGCTCAGCCTCGCGGCGTGGATCGGTGAGCTGACCAAGGTGGAACTGGGCGAGGGCAAGTTGGGTCTCCGCGTCCTCATCGGTCAGTCCGACTGCGTGCGCCATGGTCACGGCCTCGCGGAGGCTCTCGGCGGCGAGTGCCCATTCGCCCCGCTCCAGGTGCCATTCCCCGCGCAGACCGTGGAGAAGGCGGATGACAGTGCGGTTCTTGCCCGCTTTGGCCAGGTGTTCAGCGTGGGCGAGGTGCTCTTCGCTCAAATCGCCCTGCCAGAAGCGGAACTTGGCGTAGTCGCATTCTGCGTCGCCGGGGCGGTAAAGGGCGCGGGACCAATTGCGGCCCATGGGGTCGAGGAGATCCCAGGTAGCTTGGGCGGCCGCCCATTGGCCGATGAAGGCAAGCTGTTCAAAGCGGTCAAACCGGGCGCGGAACGTCGCTTCATTGTTGCCGATCAGCGTCGCGAGGTTGAGACCCAAGAGGCGACAGCGGTCTTCTCGGGCCAGGCGGTTCTGTGCTCGGAGAATGGTGGAAATATTGGACAAAACGGCAAACACGTTGGGCCAGTTCGCACTCCGCGAGTTGCCCGCGAGGGCGGCGCCAGAGGCATCTGATGCCTCTTCAAGCTCGCCGATGTTCTCCAGAGCAATAGCGGTATCATTTGCCAAATAACCTCCGCCAATTCCGTCGACAGCGTTGGGCAGGGTGACCCAGCCCTGCGGGAAGAAAGGCCGCAGTAGAGATAGGACCTCTGCGCTGGCCTCCAGATTGAAGAAAAGGGCCCCAGCCAAGTCGCCGCGATAGGCGTCACAGGCCTGCTGGTAACGTCCCATCTTGAGCAAGGTGCGGACGACATGAAGGCCAGCGCGGACGTCCTCAAGAGTCTCGGCTTCCTTGTAGGGACTGTGAGCCTTCTCCGAAAAGTGATCCACCACACGCTGGCCGTAGGTGTCTCTCTCCTCCGGCCGGAGTCCTCCGGCAGCGATGCCGCGGACGACGGGGTGCAAGTCATACCGCTTCGTGTGGCCGTCGTATTGCAGCAGGCCCCGGCGCTCCAGATCGCGGACGGTGTTCGCAAGCTCCCGCGGGGCGGCGAGGAACTCCGGCGATTGGAGCCGGGCCTTGACAACTTGTAGGTATTCCTTTCGGCGCTGGATTGCGGCTTGACACTCTTGCCGCGCCTGTTCCTTCTCTGCATCAGGCATTTGTTCCCACCACGGCCAGCTCTCCGGATCATCGGGTTCCTCCACTTTCTCCGGCTCCGGCGGAAGGTGGGGATTGAGGGCGCTCAGCGTGGGGTAATCCACGGCTTCGGAGAGGAGCGCCAGGGTGGACAGGATCTGGCGGCTTTTCTCGGGAAGGGCGTCAAGGGCGGCTTTGAGGATGTGAGTGCGCTTCTGGACGAGGTCGAGGTTGGCGAGATTGAGCCGGCCGCCACCGTCCGGATCGGCCGCCCAGGCATCGAAATTCCCCTTGTCGGGCAGATAGTCGTCAATGAGGCCCGCGAGAACGCCGGTGACGAGGGGGTGGCAATCGCACTGGCTCTTGAGGTAACTCTGGATCGCCTGCGAGTCGCCGGTGACGCCGCAGGAGCGGAGAAGCGCCTCGGCATCCGCCGGACGGAGGCCGGGGAGGGATTCGCGGAGAACGCCGGGGATGGCTTGGCTCGCCGGGTTGAGCAGGACGCGGGGAACCAGCCGGGAAGTAACGATCAGCTTCGACGGGGCGGCGGCAGCGAGGGCGTGAAGCAGGTCGTCGTCTTCGGGACGTATGGCGGCGCAGGGGTCGCGCTTGGCAATCTGGTCCGTGGGTTGGTTGGCCGCTTCATCGGGAACCTCGGCGGCGTCGAATCGATGGTAGGCCACCAGCACACGCTCCAGGCCATCCAGAACCAGCAGCCAGGGGCGGTCCTGAAGCTGGTGGAGCAGCCGTTGGCCGAGCTCGGGAGTCTTTATCTTCCTGAAGCTTTCGAGCGGCTCGCGGGTGACATAGGCGAGGGCGCGCCGGCAGAAGTCGGCCATGATTCCGCCCCGCTCGTAGAAGGAATACCAGAAACGGCCAGCCCAGTCCGCGCGGACTTGCGTGGCATGTTTGGTGGTCCACTCCCAGGTCAGCATGCTCTTGCCCGAGCCGCCAATGGCGTCGAACAAGATAACAGGGTGCGGGTCGGCAGCCACGGCCCAGTCGCTCAGGACGTCGAGCTGCGCCTGGCGGCCTATGAACCTGTGGGAGCCGATGTAGGCCGGTTCCGCGTAGAAGGCCGGAGGCGCGGGGATGGGGTCGGCCGCGGTGCGCGTGGGAACGGGAGTTGCGTCAAGGTAACGGCGGAGACCGGCGACGGCGTGGATAGCCTTTTCCTTGAATTCCTCCAGAGTGTCGAAAGTGGCGTAGACGCGATGCACCGGCGAACCTGGCTTCATCTGCTTGGCCCGCTCGCGAAACACTTTCAGCTTCTCTTTCTTGCCGGTGTCGGTTTCAATATCCGCTTCGCGCACCAAGTGATCGTCCCCCATGATAAAAAGCAGGATAGGCCGGTTCAGCCGCTGGGCTTCGTTGAACTCAACTTCCGTAAGGGAGAGCTTGGCAGGATTGCGGTTTGGGTCCTCTGGCGTCTGCCCGTACTTACGGCTGATGACCCCAATGTAGGCCGACGCGTCCCGGACCATCCGGAGGGAGGACTCGATGACATCGACATCGGGTAATGCCGTGTCGTTTTCCATGGCGACATCGGCAAGCCCCTGGCCCTTGATGGCTTTGATCAAAGCCGCCCGGTGTTGCTCCAGGTCGGTGAAGGTGCTGGAAATCATGACGCCGTGGAATTGGCGCGGAGCGGGATTTGTATCCGGCATTACAATTCAATATGAAACAGGGCCAAGCGGAGTTGCAAGGACCGAAGTGGCGGCTGGCCTACGGAACGGAGAGGAAGGGCAAGCTAGAGCATGCCCTACCACCCGAATTGTGATACGGTGGTCTTTCACTGGAGAAACTGGAGGACGAGTAATGATGGAGGCCCTTGGCCTGATTGAAACGAAGGGTTTGGTGGGTGCCATAGAGGCCGCCGATGCCATGTGCAAGACCGCCAACGTGGTGCTGCAAGGCAAGGAGTACACCGGGGCGGGCATGGTGTGCGTCACCGTGCGCGGCGATGTGGGCGCGGTGAAGGCGGCCACGGACGCGGGTGCGGCCGCGGCCCGGCGCGTCGGCGAGCTGATCAGCGTTCACGTGATCCCACGGCCGCATGAGGAGGTGGAAAGGGTCCTCCCCACTGGCGGTATCAAGAAGTAGCGGGTGATGATCGAGGACAAAGACCTTCTCTCGATCCAGGAGGTCCGCACCAAGGTCGAGAAGGCCTATTCCGCATGGCTCGAATACCGTAGCTTTTCCCAGGAGCAGATCGACGCCGTCGTCGAGCGGGTGGGGGCCGCCGCGCGCGCCTATGCCAGGCGTCTCGCCGAGATGGCGGTGGAAGAGACCGGCTACGGCAACGCCCAGGATAAGTACATCAAGAACATCCTGTGCGCGGACCGGCTGCCGCGGCGCATGCGGGGCATGAAGACGGTCGGCATACTGCGCGAGCTGCCGGAAGAAAAAGTGGTGGAGATGGGCGTTCCCATGGGAGTGGTGGCGGCCATTCTGCCCACTACCAATCCCACTTCCACGGCGATTTACAAGACGCTCATTTCGCTCAAAGCGGGCAACGCCATCGTTCTCAGCCCGCATCCTCGCGCGCACCAGTGCACCTGCTACACAGCGGGAATTCTGTACCAGGCGGCGGTGGAAGCGGGCGCGCCCGAAGGCATCATCCAGTGCGTCGATAACGCCTCGCTCGAAGCCACCAGCGCCCTGATGCGGCACGAGCGCACCGCCGTGATCCTGGCCACCGGCGGCGCGGGCATGGTGAAGGCCGCCTATTCCAGCGGCAAGCCGGCGTTCGGGGTGGGACCGGGCAACGTTCCGGTGCTGGTGGATCCCTCGGCCGACCTGGAAGAAGCCGTCGCCAAGGTGGTTGCCGGTAAAGGCTTCGATTTCGGGACGGTCTGCTCGAGCGAGCAGGCGCTGGTGGCGGAAGCCCCGCTGCGCGACCGGATTCTCAGCCTGCTCAAAGCCAACAAGGCTTACATCGCCAACGATGCCCAGAAGCAGGCGCTCGGCAAGCTGCTGCTGATGCCGAACTGGACGGTGAATCCGCAATGCGTCGGCCAGTCCGCGGCCACCATTGCGAGGATGGCGGGTTTCGAAGTGCCGCCGGATACCAGCATCATCTGCGCCGAACTGGAGGGCGTCGGGAAGCAGTATCCGCTCTCCGCCGAGAAGCTCTCGCCGGTGCTTTCGCTCTACTTCGTCAAGGATTTCAAGGCGGCCCTGGACACCTGCTTCGCGCTGCTGAAGTTCGGCGGCATGGGGCACACGGTGGCGATCCACTCGAAGAACGACCAGCGCACGCGGGAATACGCCATGCGCATGCCGGCCATGCGGGTGCTGGTGAATACATCGGCGCCGCACGGCTCCATCGGCATCACCACCAACGTCTTCCCGGCGATGACGCTGGGGTGCGGCGCGGTGGCGGGGAACATCACCTCCGACAACGTCGGTCCCCAGAACCTGATTAACATCAAGCGGCTGGCCTACATCGTGCGCCAGCCGCAGGAGGCATTCGAAATGCCCATCGATTACCGAGCCGCGCCGGAGGCCAAGGCAGGCCCGCCCGCCGCCGGCCCCGTTGAGCGCAGCGCCGTGGCGGCCGCCGTGGAGCGGTATCTGGCGTCCCGTGGAATCCCGGTGGCGCCGGCCGCGAGCGCTCCACCGTCCGCGCCCGTGGCACAGGCCCCCAAGCCGGTGCCCGCCGTGGTCGCGAATGTTGTGGACCGCTATCTGGCGTCCCGCGGAATCCCGGTGGCGGCGGCCGCGAGCGCTCCACCATCCGCGCCCATGGTACAGCCCTCCAAGCCGGTGTCCGCGGTGGTCGCGAATACCGTGGACCGGTATTTGGCGGCCCGGAAGGCCCCGGCCGTGCGGGCCACCCGGCCGGCGTCCGGCGTGGTTGAGAACGTTGTGGACCGGTTCCTGGCGTCCCGCGGAATCCCGGTGGCGCCGGGCACCCAGCCGGCATCCTCCGTGGTCGAGAATGTGGTCGGCCGGTTTCTGGCGACCCGCGGAATCGCGGTGGCGTCGCCGCCCGCCAACGGCCCGTCGTGCGGGCTCTCTCCGCGGCCGGTACTTTCCCTGGTTTCGTCTTCCGTGGTGCCGAATGTTTCGGCCCAGGTGGTGGACCGGTTCCTGGCCCAGCGTGGGGTTTCCGCCTCCAAGACCGAATTTGGCTGACTGACGAATTCAGGCGCGGTTGCGTCCTGCCCCGCAGTGCGGCCCGCGCCGGCGCCGGAAACGGCGCCGCCGGCAGCGACACCGCCTTCGCCTCCACCCAAGCCGGTGGATTTCGTGGCGGAGGCCGACGTGCGCGACGCCATCCAAGAGAACCGCAAGGTTTACATCGGGCCGAAGACGATTGTTACGCCGTCCGCCCGCGACCTGGCCGGCCCCTCCGATATTCTGGTGCTGGTTCAGGGCTGAGGCATTTACGTGGATCTAAATCTCGACACACTGAAGCTGGAAGTGCTGGAGTATCTCGATGCGTCCGGGTTCGCCGTCTTCCACGGCCATCCCGGGAGTCTGGAAGGCCCGCCCGCGGTCCTCTGGGATAGCGAGCACCACCCCGACTACCGGATGTTTCTGGAAGTCGCCCGTAAGGCCGGAATCAACCTGGTGGTGTACGCCACGCACGAGTTTGAAGCCGCCGACATCGACGATCTTCTGGCGCAACTGGAAGACTGCGAGGTCACCCGGGAAGAGCGTCGGGACTACGAATCGCGCTTGCGCGAGATGCGCATCTTCGAAGGCGTCACCTGCTCGCTCGATCTGGCGTTCGATCACCATTCCCGCCTCTATGTTTTCGAAGTGCAGCCCGACTGGTACGAGGACTTCCTGAGCATTGAGGACGAGATCGTATCGCGGGTGGCCGACGAAGAAGACCCGGACGAGGGCGACCATCTTCACGGGTACTTCTCGAAGAACTAGTGGTGCCATCCCGCTGGCTGCTTCCCAGCACCGATCCGCGCGAGGTTGAGGCGCTCGCATCGGCCCTCCGCATGGGCGCCCCGGCGGCCCGAATTCTGGTACACCGCGGCCTGGGCGACCCCGCCGCGGCGCGCCGCTTTCTGAAGCCTTCGCTCGACGACCTCCACGACCCGCTCACCATGCGCGATATGGCGCGGGCCGTGGCGCGCCTGCGGGAAGCCATCCGCGAGGGGCAGAAAATCCTGATCTACGGCGACTACGATGTGGATGGGACCACCTCCGTGGTGCTTCTGACCAAGGCCATTGAACTGGCCGGCGGCGCCGCCAGGCACCACGTTCCCCACCGCCTCAAGGATGGCTACGGGATGCGTCCCGAGGTGGTGGAGACCGCCGCCGCCGAAGGGGTAAAGCTGATCGTGAGCGTGGATACCGGAATCCGCGCCGCCGAAGTGGTACGCAGGGCCGGCGAGCTGGGTGTCGATGCGATCGTGACCGACCATCATCTGCCGGAGACCGATCTGCCGCCGGCTCTGGCCGTGCTCAACCCCAACCGGGCCGACTGCCCGTATCCGGAGAAGAACCTGTGCGGCGCCGGGGTGGCGTTCAAGCTGGCGCAAGCGCTGCTGGCCACGCTGCCATGGCCGCCGGAGAAGATGCGGCGGGTGTGCGAGTCGTTTCTAAAGCTGGTGGCCATCGCCACGGTGGCCGACGTGGTGCCGCTCACGGGCGAGAACCGCATTCTGGTCAAACACGGGCTGGAGGGCCTGGGCGCCGTCCGCAACGCCGGCCTGCGGGCGCTGCTGGACGTGGCGGGCTTTACGGGCAACAGTGTGCCGACCGCCCGACAGGTGGCGTTCCAGATTGCGCCCCGCCTGAACGCGGCCGGCCGGATGGACACGGCCATGGCGGTGATCGAGATGTTCCTCACCGGCGACGCGGCGCGCGCCCGCGAGCTGGCGCAGCAACTCGACCAGCAGAACATTGGGCGCCGGCGGGTGGAGGACGAGATCCGCGCGGCCTGCGAACGGCTGCCGGTGGACGAATCGTCCGCCGCCCTGGTCTACTATTCGGAGAGCTGGCACCGCGGGGTGCTGGGGATCGTCGCGTCGCGGCTGGTGGAGCGGCTCCGCCGTCCGGTGTTCGTGATCGGCCGCAATGCCGAGGATGGCCTGGCGCAGGGATCCGGCCGGAGCATTCCGGCATTCCACTTGCTAGAAGCCATGGAAGCCATGCCCGACCTGTTCGTTCGTTTCGGAGGCCACCAGCACGCCGCCGGGGTGACGCTTGAAGCGGCGCGGGTGGAGGAGTTCCGCGAGCGCTTCAATGCCTACGCCGCCGCGCGCCTGACGCCCGAGGATTTCCTGCCACGGCTGGAGGTGGACGCGGTGGTCGAGCTCGGCGACCTCACGGAGCCTGGCGTCCAGGAAGTGCTGGGGCTGGCGCCCTTCGGCCACGGGAATCCGCCGCCGCTGCTGGCCGCCCTGGATGTGGAAGTGGCCGGGCCGCCGGTGGCGATGAAGGAGAAGCATCTGCGGGTGACGATGCGCCAAAACGGCCGGACGATCGCGCTGAAGGGCTGGAACTTCGCCGGGCGGGCCGGGGAGGTGGCGCCCGGCGCGCGCGTCGACATAACGTTTACACTGGAGGATGACGCCTATTCGGCCGCGCGCGGCTATCCCGGCTGGGCGGCCGTGCTGCGCGATGTCCGATCCGCGAAGGATTACAATCGTACTTCTAGAGTTTAGGAACGCATGAAAACAACATTTGCCCTCTTTCTGCTCGCGGTGGTGTGCGCCACCGGCGCGTATGCGCAATCGGTGGCGGGATATGGCGCGGTCACCGGGACCGCGCGCGACGCCAACGGCGAAGGCCTGCCCGATAGCACCGTGTACCTCGCCAACGAATCCATGGGCGTGCGGCGCACCATCTTGTCGACCGACGACGGAACCTTCGATGCGCCCGCGCTGGTGCCCGGAAAAGGGTACAGCATCAAGGTGACCAGAAAAGGATTCGTGGACTGGAAGTCCACCACCTTCGATGTCTCCACCGGTCAGACCCTGAACTTCACCGTCATGATGCAGGCCGAGGGCGGCTCGATTCCGGATGTGGACCCCGCCAGGGCGTTGGCTCCGGTGGACGATACCCGGGTGGGCGTTTCCACATTGATCGGCCGGGCGCAGATCGATGGGATGCCCACCAGCGACCGCCGCCTGGATGAGTTGGTGCTGATGGCGCCCACGGTTTCCACCGGCGGCGGCCAGGGAGTGATCGCGTTTCAAGGCCTGCCGTTCTACAATGCTTTTCTCATCGACGGCATCTCCACCACCAGGAGCTACTATTTTCTGGATTCGATCGGGATTGCCAACCAGGTCCCGCAGGACGCCGTGGAAGAGGTGCAGGTGCTGGTCGCCGCCGCTTCGGGCGAATTCGGGCGCTCCATGGGAGGAACCGTCAACGCGGTGACGCGGAGCGGCAGCAACAGTATTCACGGCGCGGGGTACGGCTATATCGCCAAGCCGACCATGAGCGCCTCCGAGCGGTTCGCGCAGGGACGGACCCTGTTCCAGAAGCAGGACCAGTACGGCGGCAGCCTGGGCGGGCCGCTATACCCCGGCAAGATTTTCTTCTTCCTCAACGCCGAAGTTCTGACGGGCAATTTCCAGGACATGAACCGCATCACCAGCCCCATGATCGCGGATGCCACCGGCTCCTCCGTACTGGCGTCGAATTGCAAAACCACGGCCACCGTGTGCGCCGCCGCCATCAAGTTCATCCAGCCGCAAATGAACGTGCTGGCGCCGCTCTCCGAGCGCCGGGCCGCCGGGCTGGGGAAGATCGACTACCGCCGCGGCGACCGCCACACGTTCGGAGTGGAGGCCAACGCCATGAATTCGCGCTTCCCGGAGGGCGCGCAGGCCGGGAACGTGGCCCCCAATGGCGGATTGCTGGGCATGGACAATTCCAAGGACGATGTGCGCTACGGAAAGGCGTACTGGATCAGCGCGCCGAGTGGGACGACGTTCAATGAAGCGCGCTTCGGCATGTTCGAGAACCGCTATTCCAGCCCCGCCATGCAGAGCAACCTCCCCACCGGCAAGGTGGGCATCGACGTGGCGGGAGTGACGCTGGGCGCCACCCATCCATACGCCACGGCCGTAACGGAACGGCGCTACCAGTTGGTGGACAATTTCAGCAAGACCATGCTGGGGCACTCCCTGAAGGTGGGCTTCGACGTGTCGCAGACCCGCGACTCGATCAACGAGCTGGCCAACTCCAACGGCACCTACTATTATTCGTCGCTGACGGCTTTCGCGCAGGATCTGGTGACGGTCAATTCGAGGAACTACTCGTATTACACGCAGACGTTCGGCAACCCCGTGCGGTCGCTGCGCATCCGGGAGCTCCATGCGTACGTCCAGGACACCTGGAAGGCCACGCGAAACCTGACGCTGAGCGGCGCCTTGCGGTGGGAGAAATCGCTGCTGCCGCAACCCACGTATCTGACCACCCCGTATTACAATACGGGCACCATTCCCTCGCGCTCCCTGAATCTGACTCCGCGTATCGGCCTGGCTTACCTGGTGGGCAGCCGCACGGCTTTTCGCGCCAGTTATGGCTGGTTCTACGCTCCCATTTCGGGCCAGGTTCTGGACACGCTGTTTCTGGGCAATGGGCAATACCAGACCAGCATCACGGTGAACCCCAATCAAACCGGCGCGCTGGTTTTTCCGAACGTGTACGCACCCACCGCCACGCTCCCCAACGGCACGACCAACCTGATGTACGCCGTGGGCAAGTGGCGCCAACCGTACAACCAGCAGGCCAGCGCGGCGCTGGAGAGGCGGCTGAGCATCTCTACCGATTTGACCGTCAACCTGATTCACGGCCGGGGGCTCAAGCTGTGGACGGCCAGCGACCTGAATCTGGTGGATCCCACGAAGACGGAAACATACACCGTCGACAATGCCAGCAACCAGGCGGCGAGCACTTTCGCCACCAACGTCTACACCGTCAAGAACGATACGGCCAAGGCGCACGCTTACCAGTTCGAAAACGGCGGATCGTCCTGGTACGACGCGGTGGCGGTCCAGGTGCGCCAGCAGGTGGCGCGCGCGCTGAGCGTGCAGGCGTCCTACACGTGGTCGCACGCCATCGACGATGTGAGCGGAACGCCGATCGTTCCGGGGATCCCCTCGATCGCGACTCCGGGCGACATCGCGGGCAACCGGGGCAGCTCGCCGGCGGACCAACGGCAGCGGGGCACCGTGAACTGGCTGTGGCAGCCCACGGTGATCAAGAGCAATTCGCCCATCGCGCGGTTCCTGCTGAACGGATGGGAAGTTTCGGGGACCGCCGTGCTGGCTTCTCCGCAACACCGGACGCCGGTGCTGATCGCCGGCGCGCAGCAATTTTCGGGCATCACCATGATCTACACCAATTCACTGAACGCCTCGGGAGGCTGGAACCGGGTGCCGTTCCAGGGAGTAGGCACCCTGAACACCGGGTCCAACCAGTACACCGTGAACGGGCGCCTGACGCGCACGCTACCCTTCACGGAGCGGGTGAAGGGGCTGCTGATGGTGGAGGCATTCAACGCGCTCAACAACCAGTTCACGACCGCGATCAACACCCTGGCGTACACCGTGACGACCGGGGTGCTGAGGCCGGCGCCGGGAGTAGGCCTGCCCATCGCCGCCGACGGTTACCCGTTCGGATCGAGCGCGCGGCGGCTGCAGATCGCGTTCCGCCTGGAGTTCTGAAGGAGGGCGGCCTGCGGGGGTGTGGTCCTTGGCCTGATTTGGTTCGCCACCATGCTGTTTCACCCGCACGCTGTTTTGAGAATCGGGAAATCCTCGATGGAAGGCGTGTCACCTTCCGGCATTTCATCCCATGTGCGGGTATCCAGGATGCGGCCCGTGCGGCTCTTGAGGACGCCGCCCCATTGTTTGAAGAAAAACGGAACGCGCGCGCGCAGGCACTGGTCGCGGATCTCTCGCACCCACTGAGGATCCATGGGGCGGGCGCCGGGACCGGACTCTCCTCCCACGATCACCCAATCGATGCCACGCAGATTGAGCGTTCGCAGAGATCCCAACAGGGGCTCAATCGAGAGAAACTTCACGTGCGCCGCCGTGCGCCGCAGATGGTCGATGCGGAATGCGTAGTCCTCGTTTTCCAGACTGACGCCCATCCAAATGTGCGGCTGCCATTCAAGAAGCGGACTCAGTTGCAGCAGCCTTTCGGATCGCTTCGTCAGCAATTGGTACTGGTGCCAGTCGGCGCGCCGCATCACGTCAAAGACCTGCTTGACGTAGTTGAGGGGTACCTCTTTGTGGAAGAGGTCGCTCATGGAATTCACGAACACCCGGTTCGGCCGCTTCCACTTCAAGGGCAGTTCCAGCATATGCGGCTGCAGCGTGAGACGGAAGCCATTGGCGTAGTTCCGCTGTCCCATGGCTTGCAGGCGCTTCGCCAGCCGCTCAGCGTAGCAGTGCTTGCAGGCCGGGCTGATCTTCGTGCATCCGGTTACGGGATTCCAGGTGGCATCGGTCCATTCGATGTGAGAGTTGCCCGCCATTATGCAGCCCCCTTGTTCCGGTACTTGTTGAAGATGTACTCGACGATCTTGTGGCCCGTCGCGTTAGGCGACGCGAAGAAGAGGTAGTAGACTGTCCGCCCGATGCTATTTCTCATGGGAACCGGGGCCGGAACGAACTTGAACGCGGCGACTTCGCGCAGGCGTTTTCGATACGCTTCCGCCAGCGCCTCGTTTCCGGCCACCTTCTCATCCCAACCGAAGAGGTTGCCAGTATTGTCGTAGATGACACTTCGCCAGGACTCGTCGCCCCAAAAGCGGTTCATGCGAGCCGTCTGAATTGGGTCCATGCTGCCCGGGTCGTTGCGCAGGACATTCATGTTGATGTCCATGATCATGAAGTTCAGGAAGATCTCGACAGTGCCCATTTTGCCGGCTTGCGCCACAACGTCCCAGGCAAGGTCGATATTGTACGGGTCCAGCAGGCATAGCGCGCGCCCATACTTGCTCCACGTCGCCCGAGGAAAGACTTCGGACGGAAGGATGGCATTGCAGTCGCCTTCGTGAATGAAGACGTCTGCGCGATCGCCCGCGAGCTCGCGAATCTGCTCCGTACGGCTCCCGTTCAGGTCGATGAAGTGGTACTCCTTGAAAGGCGGCTCGACCATGAGGGCGTTCAGCGGGCTGCCAGGGATATACTCGCCAGTGGTCTTCGACAAATGAATGCCCGCGCCGGCGAAGGCATCGATGTAGATGTGGGTCAGGTTTTGTTTGGAGATGATTGTGGAGTACTGCTTCGCGTAGTCGCGCACGATCTCCAGTTTCATCTCGGACCACAGGCCGACCTCGTCGTAATCGTGTTTCATGCGACCTCCACCGCTGCCGTGGCGTTGGCAGCGGCTAGAATCGAGGCTTTTGCGTCCCAGGGGCCGGCAGTGTCTTCTGCGAGTTGCTTACCCTTCTTCTTGGGCCCGGCGATTCGGATGAAGCCACTGGACAGGCTGCGCGCTACGACCTTATCGATCATGCGCTCCTCATCGAAGTAGAAGTGGCGCGACCACTCTTCGGAGGGCGAGTCTAGAACCGAGTTTTCAATCACCACCTGCGCCATGGTCAACCTCTCTCATGAGAGCATGGGAAAGCTGTCTACCCGGCTCTCATCCATTATAGGGCGAACAAATAGCGAAAACAACAGCGCCTTGGGCGTCCTCGCGTCAGCTTGCCTTCCCAGCTTAACTTGTGCGGCGCCGGCGCTACTCTCCCTGGACGGCTCGCACGCATTTTTCCACCGGCTCGAGTTCGGCGATTTCTACGCCTAGCGGGGCGGTTTTCAGCTCGGCGAACTTGCGGGCGCTTACCATCACGCGGGCTTCGAGCGAGCCTACGGCGGCGTTGTAGGCTTCCACGGCGCGCTCCAGGGCCTTGCCCATCTTGCTCCAGTGGTCGCCCATGTCGGAAAGGCGTTTGAAAAGCTCCTTGCCCAGCGCACTGATCTCGGCGGCGTTTTGCGCCAGGTTTTCCTGGCGCCAGCCGTAGGCTACGGCGCGCAGCAGCGCAATCAGCGTGGTGGGAGTGGCCAGGATGATGTTCTGTCCCACGCCAAATTCGATGAGCGAGGGATCGCTCTCAAGCGCGGCGCTGAAGAAGCACTCGCCAGGCAGGAACAGGACCGCGAACTCGGGGGCGTAGTCGAATTGCTCCCAGTAGGATTTGCGGCCCAGCGCCGTCAGGTGGGCGCGCACCTGGCGGGCGTGGTCGGCCAGACGCGCCTTGCGGGTTTGGTCGTCGGGGGCTTCGAGGGCCTGGAGGTAGCCGTCGAGGGGCGTCTTGGCGTCCACCACGATGATCTTGCCGGCGGGCAACTGCACCAGCAGATCGGGGCGCAGGCGGCCTTCCTCGGACGCGACGGAAGTCTGCGTGACGAAATCGCAGTGGTCCAGCATGCCGGCCATCTCCACCACGCGGCGCAACTGGATCTCGCCCCAACGCCCGCGCACTCCGGGGGTGCGCAGGGCGGTGACCAGCTTGCCGGTTTCGGCGCGAAGCTGGGTCTGGGTTTCCGCCAGACCACGGACTTGCTCGTGGAGCGCGGCATAGGCGCCGGCGCGGGCCTTTTCGAGCTCCTGAATCTTGGAATCGACCTTGTCGAGGGAGTCGCGAACGGGGGCCACCAGCTCGACGATGGCCTGCTGGCGCATTTCCAGGTCGCCGCGCGCGGACTCCTGGGTCTGGGCCAGGGTAGCGCGGGCCAGGTCGAGGAAGGCCTGGTTGTTGCGCGCCAGGGCGTCGGCGGAGAGGGCTTTGAAGGCCGACTCGGTTTCGTGCTTGCGCCAGCGGAGCACCAGCCACGCCAGGGCGAAACCGGCGATAAAGCAGAGGACCGGGAGGACGTTTTGCATGAGAACCTATTATCGCGCGCGGGGGTGGCGCCGAGGGTCGGCAGGAGAGTGCCGGCACGAGTGCCGGCACGGCAGGCAGGAGTGCCTGCGCCACAACTACAGGAGCACGGTATCGAGGCGGCCCGATTCTTCGACCGGGGCGGGGGGGGCGGACGGCGGCTCGGGGCCGCGGAGGAACTTCAACAACTCGGCTTCCGAGCCGTCGAAGAAGCCTTCCAGCAGTTCGTGAATGGCGACGCGGCGCACGGCGTCGCGGGAGGCCGCGGGCGAGTAGACGAACGCCCGCCCCACTTTGCGGCGCGCCAGCTTACCCTTGCGCACCAGGCGCTCGAGCACCGTCATGATGGTGGTGTAGGCCAGTGGCCGGGATTCCGCCACGATGGTTTGCACGCCTTTGACGTTGCCTTCCCCCAGCGACCAGAGCGCCTTCAAACAGGCCAGCTCGAGGGGCGGAGGGACATCGCGCGTGGCTTTCGGCATCAGCTTTCCCGTTTCGTATCCGCGGGCTGGAGCGCCAGCTTCAGCTTGCCGGCAAACAGCGAGTCCGCCTGGGGTTCCGGGGTGCCCTCAGGGCCCGGCGGGGCGCCTGCCGGGCCTGCGGGGACGCCCACCGGGGCCGGCGGCTTCCCGTTCAAATAGCGGTCCTTTTTGAGCGCCGCGCGCTCGAGAGCGTTGTTCCAGGCGGTGAAGCTGCCTTCCACCTGGCGGTCGTTTTCGATCAGCGCCCGCATGCACTCCATCTTGGAATCCAGATCGTCCAGGTAGTGCAGCAGGAGCGCTTCGGGAAACTGCGGCAGCTTGGGCGAGCCGAACTCGAGTTGCCCGTGATGGCTCAGGATCATGTGCTCGACCAGCGTGCGCAAGTGCGGCGGGAAATCCGGCTGGCCGCGCAATTGGTCCGCCACCATGCGCAGGGCAATGGTCATGTGGCCCAGCAGTTGGCCATCGTCGGAGTAGGAGAAGCCGCGATCGTAATTCAGCTCGTAGATCTTGCCGATATCGTGCAGCACCACGCCGGTGAGCAACAGATCGTAATCGATGTTGGGATAGTGCGCCGCCACGGGGCGCGCCAGTGCGCACAGCGAGAGCACGTGTTCGAGGAGGCCGCCCAGGAAGGCGTGGTGGATCTGCTTGGCGGCGGGCGCGCGGCGGAACCGGCGGGCCACGTCCTCGTTGTCCAGCAGTCCTTCGACGAGCGCCTTCAGGTGAAGATTGCCGATGGCGGCGACCGCGGTGCGCAGCTCCATCCACATTTCCTGGGGGTCGCGCAGGGAGGAGGGGAAGTAGTCGACGAAATCGATCTCGCTGTCGTCCATCCGCCGCACGTTGTGGATGGTGATCTGCGGCCGGTTCTGAAAGATCTGGACCAGCCCCTTGACCTTGACGAAATCGTCGCGGTCGAAGGTATCCATCATGGCGTCGGTGACGTTGTCCCACATCTTGGCGTCCACCTGGCCGGTGCGGTCGCCGAGGAGCAGCGATAGGTAGGGTTCGCCGGTCTTCTTCTGGCGGATCTCCTTGGAGCGGACCAGGAAGCTGGTGGTGATCACCCGCTTCACCCACTTCGACTCGAGTTCGTTCACATAGGGAGATTTCATTGGCGGATAGGCGGCATGGGGGGCAGCGGTTTGGGCGGGGTGACCGGCCGCTCGGGTTTGGACGGCTTGGGCGTGGCGTCCGCCACTTCCACCGGGCCGGTCTTGGCTGTGCCGGGGATGGGAACCAGCCCGAACAACTTCTTATGGATCCTGATGCGGGAGGCGACTTCTTCCTTGGTGGTGGTCTGCGGCTTCAACTGGGCGACGTCCTGCCAGCGGGTGTCCTTGCCCGGCGCGGCGCCGCTATCGATGTAGCCTTCCTTGATCTGCAGGAACGCTTCCGCCCGAAGCCTGGTGAGGTACTCGCGCACCCGGGGTTCCATTCTGGGCTCCCTGAGGCGGTCTTCGACTTCCGCCCTGACTTCCTCAAAGGACGCCTGGCCGGCCTCGTAGCGCTCGTCCACCCTCACAATCAGGAAACAGGCGGGCTTTTCGATCTTCATGGGATCGCTGACGTAGCCCTTCTTTTCCTTGAAGACGGTATCTTCGATCTGCTTCTGCAAGAGGCCCTTCTTATAGCCGCCGATGAAGCCCCCGGCCTTGGCGGTCTCGGGATCGTCGGAATTGTCGCGGGCCAGGTCGCTGAACTTCTCGCCTTTACGCCCGCGTTCGGTGAGGTCCTTGGCCTTCTTCTCGGCCGCAGCCACCTGGTCGGGGGTCTTGCCTTCGGTGGAGATCAGAATCTGGCTCAGGAACACCTGCTCTTCGCGGACGTAGTCCTGTTTGTGCTCGTCGTAATACTTGCGCAGATCGGGTTCCGGAATGGAGATGCGCGAGCCGATTTCCTGGCCCACCACCCGCTGCGTGAGGATCTGGTTGGTCAACTGCTGTTTGAAATCCTCGTACGTCATGCCGGTCTGCTGGCGGATGAACTCCTGAAACTTGTCGGGGTCCGAGATCTTGTTCTGCACCTGGATCTCGGCCAGCCGGCGGGTGACGTCGGCGTCGACCTTGATATCCAGGTCCTTGCCCCGTTGCACCAGCAGGAGCTGGTCGATCTGCTCGCGGAGCGCGTCGCGTTCGGCCTGCTTGACGGCATCGGCCAGCTTGGCGCCGGTAAGACCCTGCCGCCGGAGTTCCTGCTGGATCTCCAGCCGCCGGTGCTCGAGCTCGCCGCGCGTGATGATGTCGTTGTTGACCTTGGCGGCGATCTCCTCCACCACCTTTACATCCACCGCAACGGCCATGGGAAGAACCGCGGCCATGAGTACTACAAACCTGCGAAGCATAACTGTAATCTCCATTCTACCCCAGTGGCGCCGGGACGCCTGAAGTACTCGGGCCCGCGGCGTCCGCCCCTGACCCCTGGCCCCCGGCCCCTGGCCCCTGCCCTGCAACCGCTCTCCGACGGGACTTTCCGTCTATCAACCGGGCGGCCCGGCCACGGGCGCGGGGGATGCCAACTGGCCCAGCTTGTCGGACAGAAAACGCAAAGTATCGCCAGCGCCCTGTACATCCAACGGTAGTAGCAATACGCCTGCCGGAGTGAACTGCGCGCCCCTGGTTTTGGAGACGATATTCATGAGGCGGGCCGGATCCACGCGGGTCTCCTTGTGGAACTTGATATTCAACAGGTTATGGCGACGGTCGATGACTTCGATGCCGGCCTGCTCGGCGACGGTCTTGAGCGCGGAGTAGGCCAGCAGGTTGCGGACGGCCTCGGGCACTGGGCCGTAGCGGTCCTCCAGTTCCTTTTCGGCACGGTCGCGCGCCGCCCCATCGGCCGCGTTCGCGATCTGCCGGTAGGCCCGCAAACGCTGATTTTCGTCCACGATGTAGTCCGGCGGAATGCGGATGTCGAGCCCCAGGTTGAGCGCCGAGTGGATCTCCGGCGCCACTTCCTCGCCCTTCAGCTCGCGAACGGTCTCCTCCAGCAGCCGCACGTAGGTATCGAAGCCGACGGAATCGATGTGGCCGTGCTGCTCGCCCCCCAGCAGATTTCCGGCGCCGCGCAGCTCCAGATCGAGCGCCGCGATCTTGAAGCCGGCCCCCAGGTCGCTGAACTCCTTCAGGGCGGCCAGGCGTTTGCGCGCCACTTCGCTCAGCTCGGTGTCGGGCGGCACCAGCAGGTAGGCGTAGGCGCGGCGGTTGGAACGGCCCACGCGGCCGCGAAGCTGATACAGCTCGGAGAGGCCCTGCCGCTCCGCATTCTCGATGATGATGGTGTTGGCGAGGGGGATATCGAGGCCATTTTCGATAATTGTAGTACACACCAGGATATCGAACTCATGCCGCATGAATCGCAGCATGGTTTTCTCCAGTTCGGCCTCGCCCATCTGGCCGTGGCCTACCCCGATGCGGGAACCGGGCGCGAGTTCCTGGATCATGGCGGCGCGCTTCCAGATGGAGTCTACCTTATTGTGCAGGAAATAGACTTGACCGCCGCGGCCTAATTCGAGTTCGATGGCGGAGCGGACGAGTTCGGGCTGAAAGGGGGCCACCACGGTGTGAATGGCGAGACGGTCTTTGGGTGGAGTCTCGATCACGGACATGTCGCGCAACCCTAACAACGACATATGTAATGTTCTGGGAATGGGGGTGGCACTCATGCTGACCACGTCCACGGTCTTCTTGAGGTGCTTGAGCCGCTCCTTGTGCTTGACGCCGAAGCGCTGCTCTTCATCCACGATCACCAGGCCCAGATCCCGGAATTCGACGTCCTGCGACAGGAGCCGGTGGGTGCCGATGGCGATATCCACCTTGCCGTCGGCCAAGTCCACCAGAGACGCTTTGATTTCTTTAGGTGTGCGGAAGCGGCTGAACATCTCAATGCGCACGGGGAATGGCTGGAAACGCCGCTTGAAGGTCTCGAAATGCTGAAATGCTAGAACTGTAGTAGGAGCGAGGAGGGCCACCTGCTTGCCGTCGCCCAGGGCCTTGAACGTGGCGCGCATGACCACCTCGGTCTTGCCGAAACCCACATCTCCGCACAGCAGGCGGTCCATGGGCTCAGGGCTTTCCATGTCGCGCTTGATCTCGTGAGTGGCGGAGATCTGGTCGCGGGTCTCGGTGAATTCGAAGGCATCTTCGAATTCGCGCTGCCAGTTACTATCCGGGGAGAACTTGAAGCCCTCGGCCATCTTGCGGGCGGCGTAGAGCTTGAGCAGCTCGTCGGCCATATCGCGCATTTTGGCTTTGATGCGGGTCTTGGTGCGCGACCAGGTGACGCCGCCCATGCGGTCGAGGGCCGGCTTGGCATCGCCCCCGCCGCCGCGCCACCGTTGGACCAGGTCCATGCGGGTGAGGGGCACGTAGAGCTTGGCGCCGCCGGCATATTCGAGGAGCATGTAGTCGCCCTGGGCCTCGCCTTGGGCAATCTCGCGCAGTCCCAGGTACTGGGCAACTCCGTGCTCGGAGTGGACCACGTAATCGCCCGGCTTCAGATCGATCAAGTCGGCGGAAAAAGTGGCCAGCGCGGACTTGGAAACGGAGGCGCGCGCCACCAGCTCCGAGGTTTCGAACAGATCCTCCGCGCCAAATACTACAAGCTTCGCATCGGGGAAGGCGGTGCCGTGGCGGATCAGCCCCTTGACCACGTAAATGCTGGCTACGGAGCCAGCCAGGTAAGCGCGCTCGGCCAGGTAGGCGGGGGTCGAGTCGAATTGCTCCAGGCCGAGCTGATAGGGGATGCGGTACTCGTTAAGGATGTCCGCCACGCGTTCTACTTCACCTGTCGAAGAAGCGAAGAACGCCACGCGATTGCCCGCCTCCACCAACGTGCGCGCCTCGGCGATGGCCACCTGCACGTTGCCATGGAAGGCCATGGAGGGCCGGGTGGCGATATGCGAATCGACCTCCGGGGACCATCCGATTTCCAGCTCCCTGAGGGCCAACTGGGGACCGCCACCGGCCAGTTGTTCCAGGTCCTCCCAGCGGAAGTAACTCCTATCCGGGTCGTAGGCGGGCGAGCGCTCCATCTGTTCGAGGCGCTTCCAGAACCGTTCGGTGGCCCCACGCACCTGCTCGGGTTCATCCCAAAGCACGATAGGGCGCTCCAGCAGCGAGAAGACCGACGCCTGGCGCGGTTGGACCATGGGGACCACCAATTCCCAGCCGGGAAAGGCCTCGCCCGGCGGCGGAAGGTCGCGACTGTGGAAGCCTGCCTCGCGCATCAGTTCCCCCAGTTCCACCAGGAGGCCGTGCGACCTCTGCCATTCGGTGAGGGGGAGCAGGGTGCAGTCTTCGATCTTGAGGACGGAACGTTGCGACTCCACGTCGAAGCGGCGTATGGATTCCACCTGGTCGCCGAAGAGGTCGACGCGGATGGGTTGCGGCGCCTCGGGCGAGAAGACGTCCAGAATCCCGCCGCGCACGGAGTACTCGCCGACCATTTCAACCGGTTCGCGCCGCTGGTAGCCGATGCTCTCCAGGTGGGCGACCACCTCGTCGAGCGGCAATTCGTCGCCTACCCGCAGTTTCAGCGCGAGCTGCCGGTAATAATCTCCGGGCTGGATGCGCATCAGGGCGGCAGGCACCGGCATGATAGTGATGGGCACCCTTTGGGTGGCCAGCCGCCACAATCCGGTGGCGCGCTGCTCGCAAATCTCGGCATGCGGCGAGAGGCTCTGAAGCGGTAGAACGTCAAGAGCGGGCAGGAGTTGCGGGCCGTTGCGGTCGTCCGCCGCGAGCAGAGAGAAGAAGGTATGGACGGCTTCGGAGAGGGCTTCAGCCTGCTTGTTGCCGTCTACTACAATCATCAGAGGATGGCCCGCGGATTGCCATAGAAGCACCGCATACAGGGCCTTGGCGGTGGTGGTGAGACCGGAGAGGGAGGCATTGCCGCCCGCGGCCACGCGGCGCACGGCGTCCTGGAAGCTGGGATGCTTCGCCAGGTCCAAAAACAGATCGCGAACGGCAGGATGAATCAAGGTCGGCTGAGAATTCTTTCGACAATATTAGTAGTAGAATACCCGGGCTCGAGGGCCACAGTGAGCACCTTACCGCCGGTGGCCTCCACTTCCTCCCGGCCGGCGATGAAGTGCGACCAATCGGCGCCCTTGACGAGGACATCGGGCAGAACGGACGCGATGAGTTCGCGCGGGGTATCCTCGTCGAACAGCACGACCGCGTCGACAGCTTCGAGAGCCGAGGCCAGTTCCGCGCGTTCCCGTTCGGCGATCAGCGGGCGGGCCGGCCCCTTGGCGCGCCGCGTACTGGCATCGGAGTTCAATGCGAGGATGAGAACGTCCCCAAGCGAGCGGGCCTGCTCAAGGAGCCGGATGTGACCGGGATGCAGCAGGTCATAGCAGCCGTTGGTGAAAACCACGGTCTTGCCCTCCTGTTTCCAGCGCCGGCGCTGCTCGAGAAGTTCCGCGCGGCTGAAGAATTGGCCCACCGATTTCAGTGTAGCAGCCGGGAGAACAGCTCCAAATGCCATCTCCTTTGATTACGAAAGATAGTAGCTATCGCGACCCTTCCGGTGTCCAATCAGTTGTGGACAGCTTTTGGGAAGCACGCCGCGGTGATGTGCCCAAGCTGACGGTCACAGCCCTGTTTCTCTGCACGGCGGTGACCATCGCGTGCACGGTTTTTCCAAGGACCCCGCGTGGTTTCATCAGTATGACTAGTGGGCGCCCCCTGGCTGACGTTGCTGCCGGTGCAAGCCCGTTCATTTTCTTATGCGCTTGCGTCGTGGTCTTCTTGAGACCCCGTTTCGGCTACGGCCTGGGGCTGCTTGCCGGATTGAGCGCCTTACCCTGGTTTGTTTGGACCGAGTTGTCGCCCTACGAGAGTTCCTGGATTTTTCTGAATGGTGCGGTCGGTGTGACGCCAGACGACCCGGAGTTCGCGGTATTCGTGAAGCTGAAACTCTTGTCAGTGGCGCTGATCGTGATTGCCATTGTCTGCTCTTCCTTGCGGTTGCTTCCGGCCCGGTGGTTGCTGAGCAATTCGCCTGTGTGCCAACGCACATGGCCTGCCTTTGCTGTTGGTTTTCTTGTGCTGGGTCTGTGGCTTTTCCACTCTGCGACACCTTATAGAGTTCCCCTCATCATGGACGCAGTGTCGGCGGAATTCCGGATCCTGCATATAGAAAAACGAGGGTTGCGCTTCCAGGAAACCGGAATGAGTGCATATCAAGACAGGGTATTCTGGGTTTGGCGGAATGACAGACGACTGTTTCAGTATCGATTTGAAACCCGGCTGGTCCGAGGAGTGATGCCGCAAACCGCCTACGAGCATGCGGCCGCTTTCGTAAAATCACCAGAACTCTGGAAGCTGCACACCCGACCCGTTGAAGCGGTGCGGTCGTGGAATGCAGAGGGCTGGTACGTCGTCCTCAAGGACTCGCAACTCTTCACCTTCACAAGCGAGTACCGGACGGCGCCGCCCCGGGAGGTTACGGATCTGTTTTACGAGGTCGAGAAACTGCCGGCGGAGGAGGAGGGGCCGCGGCCTGTCCGGGATGTATGCCTGGGATTCTGCTACGGGCCTGTCGCAGCATTAGGGTTTCAATATTCAAACCAACCCTGCTTCGCCCTAACACGCGGAACGACTGAGTGCCGGTAGCTCTGGCGTCGGTCTCGTCGATTCGGGTATTCTGGAAGACCGGGAAATCGAAGGGCGCCACCGAGACACTACCAATGCCGACAGATCCGGTTTTGGAATGGCTGCTCGAAGGCGACCCCGCCATCCGCTGGCAGGTGCTGCGCGACCTCAAGGGGGCGGCGGAGCGGACCGTCCGGCGCGAGCAGCGGCGCATCGCCGGGACGGGTTTTGGCGCGCGGCTGCTGTCGCTGCAGGACGCCGACGGACGCTGGGCGGGCGGCATCTACAACCCCAAATGGACCTCGACCATGTACACCATGGTGCTGTTGCGCAGCCTGGGGCTGGCCGCGGGCCATCCGCAAGCCATGCGGGCGTGCCAGGTGCTGCTCGACATGGGCTTCTGGCACGATGGCGGCATCAACTTCTGGTCCCCCCGGCGCCAGCGCAGCGAGACTTGCGTCAGCGGCATGCTGCTGGCGGTGCTGTGCTGGTTTGGGATGGACGATCCGCGGGTGGACCGGTTGGCGGAGCATGTCGCGGTCCAGCAGATGGCCGACGGCGGCTGGAATTGCCGCGCCATGCCGGGCTATGGCGGCGCCACGCACGGCTCGTTTCACACCACGATTTCGGCGCTGGAAGGGCTGCTGGAATACGAGAGGTTCCGGAAATCCGGCGCGACTCGCGAAACCCAGGCGCGCGGGCGCGAGTTTCTGCTGGTGCACCGGCTGTTCCGGTCGCACCGGACCGGCAACATCGTGAAGAGCGAGATGACCCGCTTCTCATTCCCGCCGCGCTGGCACTACGACGTGCTGCGCGGTCTCGACTACTTTCGGGAGTGCGGCGCACCACGCGACCAGCGGCTGGGAGAAGCCATCGCGCTGGTGGAAGCGCGGCGGAAAGACGATGGCCGATGGCTGCTCCAAAACCGCTATCCCGGCAGGATCTTCTTCGAACTGGAAAAACTGGGGGAGCCGAGCCGCTGGAACACGCTACGCGCGTTGCGGGTGCTCGGGTGGTGGGAAGGTGGGACGGAATAAGGTCGCGAGGGGGAAGCCCGCAAGCCGAGTCGGCGGGCGTCGCTATGCTTGGCGCTAGTGGTCTGCGGCAAGCGGAGTAACGAGTATGCACTTGGCTGTGGGGCAGCCAATCGTGGCTGCAGCCGGATTTCAGCCGGCGACTCCGGCTGCGAAGACTTGAGCACGACGCGAAAAGGCCGCCTAAAAGCAAATCTCTCGCGTGCCGCGGGTCCATACGGGAGAGGAACTTGGCGTTGATGAGGCGTCGTGGCAGAGAAGAAAAGCCT
>Ga0182021_10000996_pt1 | contig 32312 bp, 21 predicted proteins | sample 612E3MmetaG_FD_120493 | JGI IMG/M metagenome (GOLD analysis project Ga0182021, IMG submission 120493) | Permafrost microbial communities from Stordalen Mire, Sweden - 612E3M metaG (Illumina Assembly) | ecosystem: Environmental > Terrestrial > Soil > Wetlands > Permafrost | place: Sweden... | reverse complement strand
CGATCGACCGCGAGCACCTGGCAGTCGAGCTCATCGAGCAGATGGGCTTCAAGGGCGACTACCTGTTCGCGCCGCACACCCGCCAGCACGTGCGCGAGCTCTGGCAGGCCAAGCTGGGCGAGACCGGCACCTACGACGGCTGGCTCTCGAGCGGCGCGCCGAGCACCGCCGGCCGCGCCCAGGCGCGCGTCGAGGAGCTGCTGGCCGCAGCGCCGCCGGCCTTCCCCGCCGACCTCGGCCGCGAGTTCGACGAGATCATCACGGCCGCCGAGTGCTAGACTGTCTGGCGTGAAGAGGAACCGTCTCAAGTCGTCGGCACGAGACCACCCGGCCGCGTAGGCGCCAAGGTTTACGCTGTCGTGATGCCGTGCGGCCGCCCCCTCGGCGAGCCGCACGCCGCATTCCCTTTCACGAAAGGACCCTGAGATGACCCACGCAGACGGCTGCCATGTCGGCAAGCGAGTCAAGCTCGAGCTGCTCGACTCAGACCAGATCAGGCAGATCCACGAAGCTACCCTCGACGTCATCGAGAACGTCGGCGTGATGTTCTACTCCCACGCGGCCCTCGACATCCTCGAGGCCCACGGCGCTACGGTCGATCGCAAGACCACGGTGGCCAGGATCCCCGGCGCCCTCGTCGAGCAGGCCCTTGCCGGCGTGCCCCACGAGTTCACGCTCGGCGGCCGCACCCCCGAGTACGACCTGCCGCTCGACGGCGAGCACATCTACATCTCCTCCGACGGCTGCGGCGTGTCGTACCGCGACCCGGCGACCGGCGAGGTGCGCTCGTCGCGCAAGGAAGACCTCGTCAACTGCGCTCGCGTCGTGCAGGCGCTCGACAACGTCTCGGCCACCTCGGCCGTCGTCAGCGCCCAGGACTGCCCCGTGCAGAGCCGGGTGCTACACGAGTTCGACGCCTGCGTGCGCAACTCGGCCAAGCACAGCATCGTCGTTTCGATCAAAGAAGACTGGGAGGCGCGCAGCCTGATCGAGATGGCCGCATCCCTCGCCGGCGGCCGCGACGAGCTGCGCGAGCGGCCCACCTTCACGGCCATCATCTGCACCGTCAGCCCGCTGCACCAGGAGCGCTTCGGCATGGACCTGGCGCTCACCCTGGCCGAGGCCGGCATTCCCGTGAGCTTCTACCCCATGCCCATCCTGGGCGCCACCGGCCCGGTGACGATCGCCGGTTCGGCGGTCGTCAACAACGCCGAGTTCGTCAGCGGCGCCGCGCTTGTGCAGCTCGCTCACCCCGGCGCGCCGGTCATTCACGGCGGCGGCCCAACGGCGATGTACATGAACAGCGGCGCCTACGCCAGCAACTCGCCCGAGGCCATCCTCATTCGCTCGGTCCAGGGCCACATGGCCGACTTCTACGGCGTGCCGGCCTGGTACGGCGCCGGCGCCACCACGGCCAAGGAGCCCGGCATCCAGAGCGCCTACGAGAACGCCATCGCCATGTTCATGGCCTACGCCAACGGCGCCGACGTGACCTTCGGCACGGGCCTGCTCGACGGTTCGCGCATCCTTTGCCTCGAGAACATGGTGGTCGACGACGAGATCCTCGGCATGGTCAAGCGCATCCTGCGCGGTGTCGAAGTCTCAGACGAGACGATCGCCCGCGACCTCATCGTCAAGATGGGCTTCAAGGGCGACTACCTCTTCGACAACCACACGCGCAAGCATGTGCGCGAGCTCTGGCAGGCCAAGCTCGGCGAGACCGGCACCTATGAGGGCTGGAAGGCCGCCGGCGCCAGGAGCACCGTCGAGAAGGCTCAGGACAAGGTGCGCGAGATCCTGGCCGCCGAGCCGATCGGTTTTCCCGACGACCTCGGCCGCGAGTTCGACGCCATCATCGCGGCCGCCGAGAAGCAGTCGGTCTAGCGGCGCGCGCCGGCGCTGCCCGGCGCGCGGGCGGGGGCGAGGGCCGTCCGGCCCTCGCCCCCGCCGTCAGCAAAGTCGTGAGGATCGCGGTGGAGTAAGCTACGTGGCGCAGCGCCACGGGCACGGCAGACGTGACTGACACACACCCGACGATACGACAAGCCGACGAAGCGGCGCAGGAGGTCGCCGGCGACCTCCTGCGCCGCTTCTGCGCCGAAGAAGGCCTCGCCAGTCCGCCGTCCCGGCAGCGCGCCGGACTTGCCGCGCTGCTCGCCGACCGGCGTGGCGTCGTCCTGCTCGCCTGGCGCGAAAGCGCGCCCGACGAGCCTCTGGGCATCGCGACGGCGAGCTGGAGGACCACCGTGGAGCACATCCGGCTGGCCGAGATCGACGCGCTGTACGTGGCGCCGGCCGCGCGCCGCCGCGGCCTCGCCGGCGCGCTCGTCGAGGCCGTCGCCGCCTGGGCCCGCCGGCAGGGCTGCACCGCGCTCGTCGTCGCGGTCGGCCCCGACGGCGAGCTCAGTCACGGCTTGACCGGCTTCTTCACCGGCCGCGGTTTTACCGACGACTATCGCCAGCTGCTGTCGCTCGAGTTGCGGCCCGACAGGGCCGATCCCGAGCACGACGGCGCGGCCCTGGAGGCCTCGTGACGCCATCTGCCGGACCGCCCCGCGAACAGGGTTTCTCGAAAGACGCCGACAAGCTCATCCGGCGTATGTCGCTCGTCGCCTTCCTGCTGTCGCGACCCGACCGGCCGGTCACGGCGGCGGAGATCCGCGCGAGGGTCGAAGGCTACGCGCTCATGACCGACGACGCCTTCAAGCGGCGCTTCTACGAAGACCGCGCCGAGCTCGCCGCCCTGGGCATCGGCATCGTCGGCGACTCAGACGGCGAAGGCGACACCGAGCTCTACTGCCTGCCGGCGTCGGCCTACTACCTGCCGGCCATCGAGCTCACTCCCGACGAGCTCGCGGCGCTGGCCGCCTGCCTGTTCGTACTCGAGCATCGCTTTGCCTACAGCGAGCCCCTGCGGCTGGCCCTGCTCAGCCTGACCCACGGCCGTCCCGAGCTGCTCTTCCCCGCCGCGGCGATGCCCGTGAGCGTGCCGCCCGAGCGCGAGGCGCGGCGCGCCGCGGCCGCCCTGCCCAAGCTGCAGCAGGCGGTCGCGGCCGGCAAGACCGTGACCTTCGCCTACTACTCCATCGGCCGCGACCAGCAGCTCGAACGCACGGTCGACCCGTACGGTCTGCTGCTGGTCGGCGACGAATGGTACCTCATCGCCTTCTGCCATCTGCGCCGCGCGATCCGCACCTTCCGCCTGTCGCGGCTGCGCTCGCGCGTGAACTTTGCCACCCGCGCGCCCCACGACTTCGCGGCCCCGGCCAGCTTCAGTATCGACGACTACCTCGACCGGCCCGCCTGGCAGCTCGGCGAGCCGCGGGGCAGCGCCACGGTGCGCGTGGCGGCCGCCATGGCGTGGTGGGTCGAAGCGCACTTCTCGCGCTGCGGCACGATCGCGCCGCTGCCGGCCGGCAGCCGTGCCGCCGGCGCCGGTGCCGGCGCCGGCAACGCCGATATCCTCTTTTCGACGCCCTACCACTCGCCGCGACAGCTCGTGTCCTGGGTGCTGTCGATGGGCGAGGCGGCCGAGCTGCTCGAACCGGCGGAGCTGCGCGACGAGCTGCGCGGGCAGCTCGGCCGGCTCGCCGCGGGTCTCGCCCACCCGCCGCTCGACGGGCACACGGCGGCGGCGCTGCTCGAGGGCGCCGCCATCGGTGGCGAGCGACCTTCGCGGGCCACCGGCGGCGGCGGCGACTGGAAGGTCGAAGCCGACCGCTTCACGCGCCTGGCGACCCTCATGACCTATCTGCGCGGCGTCTGTCACGCGGCCGGCGACGCCGACCAGACCCCCGTGCCGGTGGCCGCGGTCTGCGCCGCACTCGACACGACGCCCGCCGAGCTTGAGTCCGATGTCCGCCTGCTGAACCTCGTGAACTTCGGCGGGGAGGGCACACTGGTGTGGGCCGAGATCAAGGGCGCCGCGCTGGTCGTGACCTGCGATGTCGCCAGCTCGGCCTTTGCCCGGCCGGCGCGGCTGTCGCCGCTGCAGGTCGACACCCTGCTGCTGGCCGTCGAGATCCTCGGCGGCCAGCTGCCGATCGACCATGGGGCCGCGCTGCGCAGCGCGGCGCAAAAGCTGCGCCGCGCCCGCCGCGCCGCGCCGCCGGCCGTCGCCGCCGGCGAGCGTCTATCGACATACGAACCGATCCTCGATGCCGTCAACGCGGCCGTCGGCCAGCGCCGCCTGCTCGACATCGAGTACTGGTCCGAGGGCAGCGGGACGACCACGACGCGTACCGTCGAACCCTATCTGCTGGTGCGCACGAGGGGCGAGTGGTACTACGTCGCCTGGTGTCGCCGCTCGCAAGGTACCAGGACCTTTCGCGTGGCCACGACCAAGCGGGCGCTGGTGCGCGACGAGCAGTTCGGCGCGCGCCCCGAGGTCGAGGTCGAGCTCTACCGCCGCGAGGGCGTGCGCAGCTCGGAGCGCTACGCGCCGCGGCGGGCCGTCGTCTGGTATGCCGCGGGGGTGGCCCGCTGGGTCGCCGAGCGCGAACCCACGGTGAGCCTGCCCGCCGCAGACGACCCGGCAGGCACCCCCGCCGAGGGCTGTCTCGCCCTGCAGCCCTACGTCGACGAGCGCTGGCTCACCCACGAGCTGCTGCGCTTCGGCGGCGAGGCGCTGCCGCTGAGCCCGCCGGCCGCGATCGCCGCCCTGTCCGACGTCGTGGCGCGCCTCGTCGAGCGGTACGCTTAAGGCCATGCATCTCCCCACCAGTGTCGTGCAACTACTGTTCGCCGTGCAGCTGCCGGTCTGCCTGTACGCAGGCTGGCGCACGGCCCGGCGTACCGGTCGCGCCGTGCTCGACTGGCTCGTCTACGGATTCCTCGCCGCCATCGTCTTTCCGCCGGCGGGCGCCGTCATCGCCCTCGTGGCCTTCTTCGTGTGTCCAGCGGCGCGGCGCGGCGCGACGCCCACATGACCCCCTTCGTACTGTCGGGGCGTCGTTGTCTGCCGGTCGAGAGCGCCTGCGAGTTCGAGAGGCCGACGCGTTTGGCCGACCTTGCCGACCCGTCCGCAGCCATCGCCGCGGCACTCGACGAGCCCCTCGGCGCGCCGCCGCTGGCCGAGCTGGCCCGCGGCGCGCGCAGCGTGGCCGTCGTGGTCCCCGACGCCACCCGCGACTGCCCGGTGGCCGCCCTGCTGCCGCCTGTGCTCGAGCGCCTGGCGCAGGCCGGTGTGAGTGACGAACAGGTGTGTGTCGTGATCGGCTGCGGCCTGCACCGCGCGACGACGGCCGCCGAGAAGGCGGCGCTCCTGGGCGCCGCGCCGGCCGCCCGCGTGCGCGTCGTCGATGCCCAGGGGATCGACCAGACGAGCGTCGCTCTCGGCGCCGCCGCCGGCGGCGGCGTCATCGCCATGAACGACGACGTCGCGCGGGCCGATCTGGTGATCGCCGTGGGCATCGTCGAACCGCATCTCTACGCCGGTTTCTCGGGCGGCGTCAAGGCGGTCGCGATCGGCTGTGCCGGGCAGGAGACGATCGCCTGGACACACCACCCCGTGTTTCTCGACCAGCCGGCCGTGCGGCTGTGCCGGCTCGACGGCAATCCCTTTCAGGAAGCGCTGCGCGAGATCGCGGCGGCCACCACCCTGCGCTACGCCCTGAACGTCGTGGTGAGCGACGGCGGCGGGGTCGCCGGGGTCGCGGCCGGCGACCCCGCCGCCGTCCAGCGCCGGCTGGCCGACGACCACGGCGCGGCTTGGATCAGGCGACACGACGAGCCGTTCGACCTGGTCGTCGCCGGCGTGCCGACGCCCAAGGACCGCAGTCTCTACCAGGCGTCACGGGCGGCCACCTACGTGGGCCTGGCGGCCCACCCGGTGGTCGCCGACGGCGGTCTGATCGTCTGCTGCGCCGACCTGCCGCTCGGCGTCGGCGACGGACCCGGCGAGACCAACTTCGGCGCCCTGCTGGCCGCGACCGAGCGGCCCCTCGACCTCGTGGCGCGGGGCTGCGTCGAGCCCCTCGGCCCGGGCGGACAGCGCGCCTACATGGTAGCCAAGCTCATGACACGGTATCGCGTGGGGATGGTCGGCGGCGGCGATCGCAGGCTCATCGAGAGCCTGGGGCTGCTGGCCTACACCACCGTCGACGAAGCCGTCGCCGCGGCGCGCCGGGTGCGCGGCCCCGGGGCCCGAGTACTGGCCGTGGCCGACGGTCTCGACACCATCGTCGAGCTCGTCGGTTAGCCGTTCGCCGCGCCCGCGCAATGGGAACACTCCGCATGTCCCGACGAAGGAGGTAGCATGGGGCGCGGCTTCAGGATCGGGCGGCTGTTCGGCATCGAGATCGCCATCCACCCCAGCTGGCTCGTCATCTTCGCCCTGGTGACGTGGTCGGTCGCGACCTCGTGGTTCAACGTCGAGCCCTGGTCGACGACCACGATCTGGGTCGTCTCGGTGGCCGCGGCGCTGCTGCTCTTCGTCTCGGTCCTCATCCACGAGCTCGCCCACTCGCTCGTGGCCCGCGCCCAGGGCATCCCGGTGCGCAGCATCACGCTGTTCCTGCTGGGCGGCGTCTCGACCATCGAATCCGAGGCTACGAGCCCCGGCCGCGAGGCCCTGATGGCCGGCGCCGGCCCCGCGTCGAGCCTCGCCATCGGCATCGCCTGCGCCCTGGCCGGGCTCGCCGTCCACACGCCGACGATTGCCCGCGGCATGCTCATCTACCTGGGCTACATCAACCTCCTGCTGGCCGTGTTCAACATGCTGCCGGGGTTCCCGCTCGACGGCAGCCGGGTGCTGCGCGCGATCCTCTGGGCGATCACTCACGACTTTCTGAAGGCGACGCGCTGGGCGGCCCGCACGGGCCACGTGTTCGGCTACCTGCTGATCGTCGCCGGCGTGTTCTTCGTGTTCCGCCAGCGCGACCTGATCGGCGGCGTGTGGTTCGGCTTCATCGGCTTCATGGTCGTGCAGTCCTCGCAGGCGGCCTACCAGCAGAGCCGCACCGAGAGCCGCCTCGCCCACGTGCCCGTGCGCGACCTCATGTCGCTGCCGGCCACCTGGATTCCCGGCGACATCACCCTGCGCAAGGCCGCCAACGACTACTTTCTCGCTCTGAAGGCGCACTGCCTGCCGGTACAGGACGACTACGGCAACCTCGAAGGGCTGATCTGTCTCTCCGACCTGCAGCGCACCGACCAGCGTTCGTGGGGCGTCGACCAGGTGCAGGACGCCATGACGGCCGTCGACCGCCTGCATACCGTCGCGCCCGATGAGCCGGCGGCAGCGGCCCTCCACCGCCTGGCCACGACCGACATCGACCAGCTCGCCGTCGTGCAGGATGGGCGCCTGGTCGGCTTTGTCGATCGGGCCGGCGTGCTGGCCTACCTTCAGGCCGGCGGCCGCACCGGCGGCCGGGCGACCCCCAGCGGAGCAGGTCTTTAGGGCAGCTTGATCACGACGACCGCCATGTCGTCGTCGAGGGTGCCGCCGGCGTAGCGCGCCGCCCGGCTCAGGAGCGACTCGGCGAGCTGCTGGGCGGGCTCGTCGAGGTGGCGGCGGACGGTTTCGCGCAAGCCGCGCTCGCCCAGCATGCGCCCGCCGCGGCGCGCTTCGGTCAGCCCGTCGGTGTACAGGACGATAGTCGTCTCCTCGGGCAGCACGCAGCGGTGGGTCGCATAGGTCTCGCCGGGGAACATGCTGATCGGAAAGCCGCCGGCCTGAGCGATCGCGAACCGCCGGCGGCCGGCCAGCACGATCGGCCGCGGATGGCCGGCGACCGCGAACTCGAGGTTGCGGCGCCGCACATCGAGACTGGCGACCACGATCGTGGCGAAGGGCAGCTCCGAGTCCTGGGCGAGCATGGCCGAATTCAGGCGCGAGAGGGCTTCGCCCGGCGAGCTCTCCTGGGCGTAGGCGCGCAGCGTGTAGCGCAGTAGCGCCGTCTCGACGGCGGCCTGCAGCCCGCGGCCGCAGACGTCGCCGACGGCGATCAGCACGCGCCCCGGTGAAAGCTGCAGAATGTCGTAGAAGTCGCCGCCGACCCGCGCGGCCCGCGACGCGGCCTGATACCTGACGCCGATCTCGGCGCCGGCCAGCAGCGGCGGTTCGACGAGCAGCGCCTGCTGGAACGTCTCGGCGATCTCGTGCTCCCGCTGAAAGGCATGCACGTTGCCCAGCGTGAGCGCGAGCTGGGCCGCCATGGTAGTCGCCAGGCGGCCGTCGTCGGCGCTGAACGAGCTCTCGCGCGAGCGCTGAAAGACGAGGGCGGCCAGCGAGTCGGGCCGGTCGCGCTTGAGCGGCACGATGAGCACGCGGCCGTGCACGAACGCATGGTCGGCAAACGACTGCTGAGCGAGGCCGTCGCCGATCTCGGTCGCGCCGATCTCGGTGAGCGCGTTGCCGAGCACCGCGACGATGCTCTCGGCCGCCGCGACGTCGGGGGCCGAGAACCCGTCGCGATCGTAGAACGCCTTCACGGCGACCACCTCGCCCTCGCGCACGGCGTAGGCGGCGACGTCGGCTTCGAGCAGCGCTGCCCCAGACTCGAGCACCTCCCGCACCACGCCGGCCTCGTCGCGCAGACGCCCCAGCTTGAGCGAGACCTGCTGAAGGGTCTCGAGCTGGGCCGCAAGACGTTCGAGGCGCTCCGCGCTCTCCCGTTGCGAGTCGTACAGATGGGCGTTGTCGAGGGCCAGCGCGGCGAACTGGCAGATCGCCTCGACGAGCTCGATCTCCTCGGGCGAGTAGGTGCGCTGCTTGTCGTCGAAGAGCTCGACCACGCCGATGACGCGATCGCGCGCCTTGAGCGGCACGCCGAGCTCGCTGGTCTTGCCGTTCTTGACCAGCAAGCGGCGCTCGTTGTCGTTCAACGCCGGGTCGTCGAGGCTCAGGATCGCCACCGGCCGGCCGGTCTCGACGACGCGCGCCGTCGTGCCGTAGTCGCTGAGCGGCCAGAGCCGGCCGATGACGTCGCCAAACTCGAAACGGCCGCGATCGTAGCTGACGATCGTGCGCACGGCGGCAAGCCCGGGCTCGAGCACGTGGATGTCGCAGGCGCTGACGTCGAGCAGCGCCACGAGGCGCTCGACGACCGCCTCGATCACCGTGCGCGGCTCCAGGCTGGAGGCGAAGTCGAGGCTCGACTCGACGACGAGCGACAGATCGCGCTGGCGGGCATCGAGCTCGCCGACCAGACGGGCGTTTTCGACGGCCACGGCCACGTGGCTGCCGACGCTCCCGGCAAAACGCACCTGCTCGCGCGAGAACGGCCCGGTCCCTTCGGCGCGATTGAAGATCATCGCCCCCAGGCCGAGATCGAAGGCCCGCAGCGGCACGACGAGCACGCGCTGCAGCTCGAAATCGTGCAGGTACGACGGCGGCGTCAAGCCGCGTTCGGCAAACCACGTGGGCACGTCGTGGACCGACAGCACTTCGTTGGCCTCGAGAGCATGTCGCAGGATCACGAGCGCGTCGTACGGGTAGCGCAGCGTGCGCGGATCGAGGTGCGCGCCGAGCTCCGCCTCGCCGCACCACTGGCCGTCGCGTACCACGAAGGCCAGGCCGACGTCGGCTTCGAGCTCGCCGCCGATGCGCCGCACGGCGCTCTCGATGAGCTCGTGCGGCTCCCCGCGTCTGCTCGACTGGCTGATGATCTCGGCTTCGGCCTGGGCGAGCCTGGCGCGGGCGATCGCCCGGCTGGACACCTCGTCGAGCTGGCCGAGCAGGTCGGACAGCACCACGAGGCCGCCGCAGGCGACGATGAGCAGATAGAGGTAGACCAGATGCTGGGGGTTGGCGAAGACGTGCTGGACGGCCATCACGGCGGCACTCAAAGAGACGGCCACGATGCCGGCCACGACGATCGGCGTGCGGCGCAGCGTGAGGGCGATGAAGGCCAGCGGGATGACGTAGAAGCCGCCGGCGATCCACTCGGCCGACGTGCGCAAGTCGAAGGCGAACACACCGGCCATGAGCACCGCCGAGACCGTCACGACGATCGCGCTGTGGCCCTGGAACCAGCGCATGAAATGCAGCAGGCGCGGGTAGCGGGGCTCGATCGGGAGTTGAGCGACAGTCTCTTCGGGCACGGGTCCGCCAGTCGACGTGGGCTTCTGGGCCGCGCGGCGGGGGCGCCGCTGAAGCGGCCCCAAGCGCGGCCGTCACCCTGAACAGCTTACGCCCGCGGTCAAGGGCCGCTAGCGGCTGAGGCGCGCCAGGACCTTTGCCGACTGCAGCTCGCGCAGCGCGTCGCCGGCGATCCAGCGCGCGGCGCGGGCCCCGGCGTCGCCGCCACGCGGTCCACCGGCGCGCTGGTCGGCGGCGCTGCGGATGCGCTGGGCGCAGGCCACCGCCGCCGCGTGCGAGCCGAGGTCGCGCTTGCCGATGTTGCGCAGCGCCCAGTTGACCGCCTTCTTGACGAAGTTGCGCTCGTCGAAGGCTTCGCGTTCGACGAGCGTCAGGAGATTCAGGAACGCTGTGGCCGCGGCGGCCTTGTCGTGCACGGCGAGACCGGCCATAAGGGCAAAGCCGCCGCGCTTGACGAATTCCTCGGGCCGCCCGGCCCAGGCCACGGCCTTCGTCCAGGCAAGCGGCGTCCGGTCGAACAGATCGGTCGTCACCTCGTCACAGAGGTCCCAGGAGTCGAAGTCGGCGGCCCAGCGCTCCATCTGCTCCTCGTCGACCCTGGCCGGTTCGTCGACGAAGGCGGCCAGCAGCCGCGCTTCGTGGTTGCCCGTCCGCCACAGTCCGAGAGCCAGCTCGTGGTCTCTGCCGAGGCGCTTGGCGAGGCACCGCAGCTCGGTGACCGGCACGCCGAAGGCGTCGTCGATGCGGATGCCGTAGCGCGCCATGCCGGCGCGATTGGTCTCGCTGCCCCGCCCGGCGATCTCCGCCAGGACCACGGCCACGTCGGGTCGGCCGGCCACGCGCCGGCCTACGTCGTCGTCATGGCGGGGTCGTCGGCGTGCCAGACGCGCCACGTCTTGACGGCCGCGGCCCGACGCGCCGGGTCCTGCGGCGCCCGCAGCCAGCGGCTCAGAGCGTGCGCGTAGGCGATGGCGTTGTCGAGCACCCGCATCTGGTGAGCCGAAAGTTCGAATCGGTCACGCCACGTGAGCAGGCCGGCGCGGATGACGCGCGCCTGGGCGGCCGCCGCTCGCCGGGGACGAGTGACCCGCACCGCTGGTGAAGCCACGATCGCGGCCAGCCTGGCGAACTGCCGTCGCACAGTCGCGAGGTCGCCGGACCGCGGCGCCGGCAGCGGCGCGACCGAGTAACCGAGGCCGCTGCCCGCCGCCTGTCGCACCGAGCGCTGCGTAGCGTACTCGCTAAAGGCCACAAGACCGGCGAGAAGGACCGCGAACATAGCGAACACCGTGACCGTCCGGCGGCCCATCGACAGCGGCGGGCGGCGGCGCGGCGCCGAACGCGCCGGCGCAGTCGACAGCTCGCGCTGCCGCTGTCGAGCCCACGCGGCGGCCTGGGCGAGCCGATCAGGCCGCTGCGCCGCGCCGGAGGAGCCGCGAGCCGCGAGCGGCGGCGTGGCGGCCACCGCCGCCGACCCTGCCGCTGCGGCCGTTCGCTCAGTGCGGCCTGAAGATCGCTGCGACCAGCGCGCCTCGAGTCGGTCGACGGAGATCTGCGACGGCGGCGGACCGACAGGCGGCGGCGCGGTGACGGGGACCGGCGCGCTGGGCGCCTGCGGCGCCCAGCGCGGCCGGACCGCAAAGCCGCACACGGCGCACGCACCACCGCCGATGTCGATCATGTGTCCGCAAGATGGGCAACTGACTGCTCCGGGCACCGCGATCTCCCTCGTGCCGGCCGCGTTAGGGCGACCGGCGACCGACCTTGACGAGCGACGCGCGGCGCGTGTTGCTCGGCGCGCCGTGCCTGCGTCAGTATATGACAGCATTCAGGCGCCGGTGGGTAGGATGGCCCCCATGGTCCGCCCCCCCGACAGCACGCGTCCATCCGACCTGCGAGCGGACGCCGACGGCGCTCCCGAGACCTCCGGCGGGGCCCCGCCGAACGGCCATCGAGACTCGTTCGAGGTCAGCGAGACCGGTCGCGTCGAGACCTTCTCCGACAGCGTCTTCGCGATCGCGGCAACGCTTCTTGTGCTCACGCTGCACGTGCCCGCGACGCACTCGAGCGATGCGGCGCTGTGGCACGCGCTGCTCGCCCGCTGGCCGACCGACGTCGCCTTCGTCATCAGCTTCCTGTCGATCCTCCTCATGTGGTCGAACCATCACGGCATGTTCAACATCATCCGCCGGGTCGACCACACCTTCCTGCTGCTGAACGGCCTGCTGCTGCTCGGCATCACAGCGACGCCGTTCACGACCACGCTGCTGGCCGACAACCTGGGCCACCCTAGCGAGCGGGTCGGCGCGCTGATCTACAGCGGAGTCCTGCTGCTGGTGGCGCTGGCCTTCACCGCTCTCTGGCTCTACGCCTCGCGCCGGCGCCGGCTGCTGGCCGCGGGGATCACCGCGGCGCGCATCGGCGCCGTCACCCGCCAGTTCGCCTTTGGCCCGGCGGCGTTCGCGTTGGCCTTCGTCCTGGCCTTCGCCAGCGCCAAGGTCAGCGTCGCGGTGCTCATCGCGATCGAGATCTTCTACGCCATCCCCTCGCGCGCCACGCGCGACATCACGCCCGACTAAAGGCGGACCGACATGCGCCTGGGCTTCGCCACGACCGCAGGCGACGCCTGAACGCCGTTTGGCAGCGAGGCCCCGGTGCTCGTGGCGAGCCGGCGCTCGCCGACCGTCAGTCTTCTTCGGCCTTTGGCCGGCGGCGGCGCAGCACGACCACGCCGAGCCCGACCAGCACGACGACGACCACCGCGACGACGATCAGCACGGTGCTGCTCGATCCGCCGCCGGCGGTCGCCGTCTTGGGCCGCAGGCTCAGATACGAACCGATGTAGCCCTCGGCGTTGAAGGCCGGGCCGCGACCGTCGAACATCTGCTGCCAGCCCGTCCACTTCGTCGTGTTGTAGGCCTCGAGATAGTCGGGGTAGGTAAGCACCACCCACGGCGTCTGCTGGTACATGAGCTGCTGCATCTGCCAGATCGGCGTCTTGCGCGCCTGTGGTTCGATGGTCGAGGCCTGCACCAGGTTCAGGGCATCGTAGCGGGCGTTCGACCAGTAGGGCTCGTCGAGGCTGCCGATCTGCGGAGTCGTGAAGCAGACGAGAGTCTGGCCGGGGTCGAAGTAGCCCGTCCAGTTCCACACGACGAGATCGAAGTCGGGCGCCCAGGTCGCACCGTGGGCGTTGTAGATGTCGGACGTGAGCGTGCCGGGGTCGACCACCGAGAGCGTGATCTTCAGGCCAAGCTGGCCGAGCCAGCCGGCGATCACCTTGGTCTCGCTCTGCTCCTGGGAGCTGTCGGTCGAGGTGTACAGGCGCAGCTTGATGGGTTTGCCCTTCTTGTCGAGCCGAGCGCCGTTCGAGCCCAGCTTGTAGCCCGCCTGGGTGAGGAGCTGGCTCGCCTTGGCAAGATCGAAGGTGTAGAGCTGCCCGGCGGGCGGCTGCCAGTGATAGTCGGGGTTCACCCAGACGCCGGGCGGGATGATGGTCGTCGCCGGCTGCGCGTAACCCTGGTAGGCCAGCTGCGCGAGCCGCTGCTTGTCGACCGCGTAGTTCAGGGCGTTGCGGAACTTCCAGTCTCGCAGTACCGGGTTGCCCAGTGAGCTCGACTTGGCGTAGGAGTTGAACTCGAGGTAGTCCCAGTTGTAGTAGGAGTACGGCACCGACTTGAACGAGGGATCGGACTTGAGGGCCGAGAACTGCGCCTGTGGCAGGCCCCAGGCGGCGTCGAGGTTGCCGCTCTTCAGGTCGGTGACCATGGTGTCGGCGTCCTGGTAGACCAGAAAGTAGATGTCGTCGATGGCCGGCTTGGGGCCCCAGTAGTTCGGGTTGCGCACCAGGTGGATGTAGCTGCCCTTCTTGAACTCGACGGTCTGGAAGGGCCCGCTGCCCACGAGCGGCAGCTTGGCGGCGTAGCTGGTGCTGGCCGCCTGCGGCGAGACATGCTCCCAGATGTGCTGGGGGATGATCGGCACCCACATGCTCTCGAGGTCGGCCTTGGGCCGGCTGCACACGATCCGCACGGTGGTCGGGTCGAGGGCCGTCGCGCTCTTGATGCCGAAGGTCGAGTTCGTGAAGTTCGCCATCTGGTTCTTGACGATGTAGTTGAACGTGAAGGCGACGTCGGCGGCGGTCAGCGGCTGGCCGTCCTGCCACTTGACGCCCGCCCGGATCTTGATCGTCCAGGTCAGGCCGTCCGCCGAGATGCCGCCGTTGGCCCTGGTCGGGAACTGGCTCGCCAGATCGAGCGTGGGCTGGTTGCGGTCGCCGTAGCCGAACAGCAGGTCGTAGTTCAGGGCCCAGATCTCGTAGGTCTCGTTCTGGTAGCCGATGAAGGGATTGAGGTTGTCGGGCTCCTCGGTCCAGCCGATCCGCAGGGTGACGGCGCCGGCGCTGGGCGAAGGCGAGGCGCCCGCGGCGAAGGCGGTAGCCAGACCCCAGACCAGGCCGCCCGTCAGCAGCACGACGCCCGCGATCAGCGCGAACCGGCGCGTGCCGGCCAACAACCTGCGTTCCATGTAGCCCCCTTCTCGTCGCGGCCCGGCGCGCGCCTGGCGGCGCCGAACGACGGTCACCCTTGCCATGCGACACTATCGCGCACCGAGCAGGGGGAACGCAAGATGGCCGCCGGCTCCGCCGCTGTTGCGGACGCTTGCGACCGGCCGTCGGCAAGCGGCCGCCGGCCGGTCGCAAGCGGCGTCGGCTCGACGCGCGGACGCCTACCCAGCCGGCGGTGACGAGAAGCTCGCCACGCAACCGCGCCCGGTGTTCTTGGCGCGATACATGGCCGTGTCGGCGCGGGCGAGCAGCTCTTCGACCGTGCCGCCGTCCCGCGGGAACACGGCAAGCCCGACGCTGGCGCTGAGACTGACGTGGCGACCTTCGATGTCGAAGGTGCGCGACAGCAGACTGCTCAGCAGACGCTCAGCGGCCAGCGCCGCCTCGGCGTCGTCGGCGCCGGGGATCAGCATGGCGAACTCGTCGCCGCCCAGCCGCGCCAGGCTGCTGTAGCGGCGTGTTTCGTGGCGCAGCGCTTCGCCGAAACGCACCAGCACCTCGTCGCCCATCTGGTGCCCGTAGGTATCGTTGAAGCGCTTGAAATCGTCGAGGTCGAACCAGAGCAGCGCGCCACCCAGCCCGAGACGGTCCTCCTTGTCCAGCTCGCGTTTGAGCTCGTCTTCGAACCAGCGCCGATTGTGGAGGTGAGTCAGTGAGTCGTGGGTGGCCAGCTCGAAGAGCTCTCCGCGCGAGCGCTCCAGCGCATCCAGCGTGGTGTTCATGCCGGCCGCGAGCCGCGCGATCTCGTCGCCGCCCCTGTCCGGCAGGCGCGCCTTGGTGCGCTCGGAGATCCCGAACCGGCTGACCTGCTCGTTTAAGTGCGCGAGTCGCGCGAACACCGACCTGTCGAGCACGAGAACCAGCACGCCGATGCTGACCAGGATGAAGAGCAGCAGGCCGATCACCAGGTCGGTGAGCACGGTGTGGCCCTTGGCGACGATGGTGCGCGCCAGCGTCACCCTGAGAATGACCGCGGGCCGGCCCCGCAGGTCGGCGAGCTGGCCGTAGCCGGAGACCGTCTTTTGGTCGACCGGCTCGACCAGCGTGCTCGTGCCGCGCCGCAGGCTGTCGCGGGCAGCGAGCACGTCCGCGGGGAGGCCTGGCGCCGCCAGCGAATACCAGGTGACGGCCAGCCCGGTGGCTTGCGCCAGCGCCTCGACGTCGGCGGCGCGCAGGGCGTAGCCGATCAGCACGGTCCCGCGGATCGGCCCCGTCCCCTGACTGGTCACGATCGGCGCGGCACCCACGACGACCGGCCCCCCGGGCAGTCCGATGATGCCCGCCGCCGTGGCGCTCGCCGCCGTAAAGCGCAGCGCCGCCGGGTGCCCGCTGAGGAACGCCATGAGCCCCGGCGGCAGGGGGCGCGCCCTGCCCGTCTGTCTGTCGACCGACGCGGCGTAGACCAGGTTGCCACGAGCATCGAGGAAGACCATGAAGTCGACGTGAATGCTGGCGACCTCGGCGTTCTGGAGGTTGGCGGCTACATAGGCGGCGTTGCGGTCGACGATGAAGCGATAGGTATCGGTCCAGTTGCCGTAGCTCACCGCGGTGGCGGCCAGCGGCGGAGCCAGGCTGGCGACCCAGTTCAGCGAGAGCCGCACGCTCTTGTCGGTGTCGCGCCGCTCGAGCTGGCTGAAGCCCGAGTCGACGACGGCGCGGGCCGCGACCATAAGGACGAGCATGAGGACGAGCATGGTCACGGTGACGATCGCCGCGGTCGTGGTGCGGATGCTCAAAGACGCAGGCTCTCCCTGTCCCGATGCCGTGCCCGCCGGCGGCGACGGGCGGCCCTGGTGCTACGGTCGGGTCAGGGCGCAGCCGATTGCGGGATGTCCGTGCCTTGTCAGTATCGGCATCGGCTCCAGTAATCTTTACATACTATCGTTAGAGTATTACCGGGGATTCCCCTTTGTGGACGTGCGCGCCGTGCGGTGGCGCGTTCGTGCGCAGGGACGGCGGCGGCGGACCTGCGGTCCGCCGCCGCCGTCCCTGGCCCGTCTACCCGGCGCCCGGCGCCACCACCACGCGGTTCTTACCGGCCGCCTTGGCCGCGTACAGAGCCTTGTTGGCGACCACGACGAGCGCATCGGCCGTGTCGGCCGGGCCCGGGAAGGTGGTCGCCCCGATGCTCACCGTCACGGTGTCGACGTCGTTGTCGCCGAAGGCGAACGTCGTGGCGGCGATCCTGCCGCGCAGACGCTCGGCCACGGCGCCGGCGCCGAGCGGCGTGTCGGGCAGGATGACGGCGAACTCCTCGCCGCCGTAACGGCAGGCCGTGTCGACCTCGCGGCGCAGATCGGCGACCAGAATGCGGGCGACGGCGCGCAGCACCTCGTCGCCGGCCAGGTGCCCGTGGCGGTCGTTGAAGCCCTTGAAGTCGTCGATGTCGATCATCAGCAGGCCCACCGGATGACCGTAGCGCCGGCTGCGAGTCAGTTCCGCCGCGAGACGCTCGTAGAAGGCGCGGTGATTGAACAGGCCGGTCAGACCGTCACGCACGGCCTGCTCCTCGATCGCCCGGTAGAGCCGGGCGTTGTGAATGGCGATCGCCGCCGTCGTGGCGAAGGCGATCAGCAGCTCCTTCTCTTCGTCGTCGAAGCGCAGCGCCTCGCCGGTGCTGCCGACCGACAGCAGCCCGATGGTCGTGTCGCCGAACCGCAGACCGACCTCGACGATCGTCTTCTCGCCCCAACCCAGCATCTGCTCGTGCAACTGGGGATCGGTCCGCACCAGCTCGTCGTCGTCGATCTGGTACTCGACCACCTGCCCTTCGTCGAACGCCCGTCGAAAAGCGGGATGGTCGGCCAGCGAGTAGACGGTGCCGACGAACCCGGCCGCCGCGGCGGGATGTTCGGGAGCAAACGACCAGATGACCATGAGCTCGTCGCGCTCGGCCGAGTACTCGTAGATGTCGGCATAGGAGAGGCCGAACGCCTTGCCGACACCCGTGCAGATGAGCTCCATTACCTCGCTCAGAACGAGGCTCGCCGACAGCGCCTGGCAGGCATCGAAGAGCGCCAGAAAGCGCTTGCGGCGCAGGTCGTTGTCGTCGGTCGAGCGGCTCATGAGTCTCAGCATACCTGCAGACCGACCGCGACGGCGAGCGCCGGCCGCCATAGGGTCGTCCCGACCTGCCGACGACGCCGGCCTAGATGCGGTAGACGCACGTGCGGTTCTTGCCGAGACGCTTGGCGTGATACAGCGCCTTGTCGGCGTTGGCGACGAGCTGATCGCCGGTCGAGGCGTGATCGGGAAACGTGGCGACGCCGACGCTCACAGAGACCGCCGCCGGCAAGCCCGCCGGCGGTCTCGAACGTCTGCGCCTGGGTCGCCGTGCGAATGGCCTCGGCCACCGCCACGGCCGGTCGCCGCCCTTCGACTGAGTCCTGCAGCCGCTCGGCGGCCGCGGCGGCGTCGCCGACGCCGGTCTCGAGCAGCAGCACGACGAACTCCTCGCCACCGTAGCGCGCCACAACGTCGACCTGGGCGCGCGTCTGGGCAAGCAGCAGGTCGGCCAACGACCTGAGCAGCCGGTCACCCTCGGGGTGGCCGAAGGCGTCGTTGAACTCCTTGAAGTTGTCGACGTCGATCATGAGCAGCGTGAGCGGCTTGGCGAAGCGCTGGGCACGGGCCACCTCGGCCGCGAGGCGCTCCTGAAAGAAACGGTGGTTGTACAGGCCGGTCAGACCGTCGGTGCGCGACTGCTCTTCGAGCTCGCCGTAGGCACGCTGCAACTCGATGTTGCTGGCCGCCTTGCCGGCGAACACCTCGATGAGCCGCACGACCTCCTCGGTGGGCCGCTGGCGGTCCTGAGGGTCGTACGCCTCGACGTAGCCGATCAGCTGATCCCTGCGGCCGAGCATCGGCACGAACAGCGAATCGAAGCGATCCCACTCGCCCTCCGGCCGCTCGCCGACGAGCTCCTCGCCGGGCAGAAAGTAGTTCTCTTCGTCGCTCCAGGTGTGAAGCTGGTGATCGACGAAGTACGAGTGCGAGATGATCCGGGCCGAGTCGATCAGCCCGCTCATGACGCGGGCGGGAACCGGCGTGGCGGCGTAGTGTTCGTCGATCTCCGGTGTGCCGCCGAAAGCCCTGACCGCCCGGAAGAGCTGCGTCTCGGGCTCGTAGAGGTAGATCACCCACTGATTGAACTCGAGCGCGCCGTGCAGGACCCGGCCCAGCAGATCGATCAGTTGCTCCTCGGAGAGCAGGCCCCGCATCTGGCCCGACAGCTCGGCAAAGGCCGACAGGCGTCGGTTGAGGCGCGCCAGGGCGACCCGCTCCGTTTCGAGCCGCTCGTAGGCGCGGGCATTGTGAATGGCGACCGCGGCTTGAGCGCCGATCGCCTCAGCCAGACGGACCTCGTCGGCCGTGAAGCGCCGCGGGTAGCGCGACTCGGCGACGTCGAGCACGCCGAGCACCTCGTCGCCGCAGATGAGCGGGACCGTGAGGGTGGCCTGCTCGCCCCAGACCGCCATGCCGACGAAGTCCTCGAATGAAAGGCGGGAGTAGTCGTAGTACATGGTCTGCGGGCGTCGCGTGTGCACCGCGGCGAGGCCCTCGGGCCACGACGCGGCCGTGAGACGCCGGCCCAGCCAGTCCGCGTCGGGGGGGACCCCGGGAACCTGGTGGAAGGCGATCACTTCGAGCTCGTCGGTGTCGGCGCGGTAATCGTAGATGTCCGACCAGGCGACGCCGAGCGTCTGGACCAGACGCTGGTTGATGGTCGAGAGGGTCGCGCCCAGGTCGGCGCTCGCGGCGATCGCCGCCCCGGTCTCCAGCAGCAGGCGAAGCTCCTGGTTCTGGGTGTCGAGGCGATCGACCGCGCGGGCGCTGGCCACGGCGACTCCGGCCTCGCCCGCCAGGCGGCCGGCAAACGCCTCGTCGGCCGGCGTGAAGCGGCGCGCATGGCGTCGCTCGATGGCGCCCAGAAAGCCGACCACCTCGTCGCCGACGACGATCGGCGCATACATGACTGCGCGCTGTCCGCGGGCGACCATCTCGGCGCGTTCTTCGACCGACAGCTCGAGGTCGTCGTCGCGGGCCACGGCGATGCGGCGCTCGGCGGCGGCCCTCGCCCGCACCCCGAGCTCGCCCAGACCGTAGACCGGCTCGGCGGCGGCCCCGGCGTCGTCGGCCGCCTGGTAGCGGGCCACCACCTTGGCCGCCCCCGACCCTTCCCGGCGGACGAGCACGTCGCAGTGCTGAACCTCGAGGCCCTCGGCGAGGCGTCTGGCGATGTCGACGAGCGTGTCTGCGGCTGCACCCCCGACGGCGGCGCCCTGACCGCGGCCGTCGGGGTCGGGCAGAATCTCGGCGGGCGGTCGGAACCCGTCAAAGGCCGGCACGTCGGCCGCCGCCCGGGAGATGACCGCGTAGACACCCTGGGCCAGCACCAGCTCGGCCGACGAGTATCGCCACTCCCGGTGACCGGCGAGCAACTCGATCATGCCGATGCTCTCGCCGCGCACAACCAGCGGCAGCGCCAATCGGCCCCACTCGATCTGGGCGGCCGGACCGGCCATCCGCGCCGGGCCGCAGGCGCCGGGATCCGCGGTGGCCAGCAGTGGCTCCTGGTCGGCGATCACGCGGGCCGCGGTGGCATCGCCGGCGAGGGAGCGAGAGCCGCGTACAGCCGTACGAACGCCGCTCACATCGTAGCCGGCCACCGACTCGAGGGTCTCGTGGCGATGATCGACGAGCGAGAGGACGGCGGTCGTGCAACCCATGGCACGCAGCAGGCGGGCGCAGATCAACGGCAGCGCCTCGTCGGGGCCGAGCTCGTCGATCGCCCCCGGGGCGGCGTCGACCAGCGCCAGGAGCGCCTGGGCGCGCAGCTTCTCTGCCTGGGCATCGACGAGGAACCGCTCGGCGGCATGCTCGTCGCGTGGTCGACCGGCCATCGCAAGTCTCCGCACACGCTTCGTGCGCGAGGCGTCGACCGGCGAGCCGGTCGCCCCACGACCCGCTCGCCTTCACCTTTATCCGCGCACCCTGTCTCTGCCCAGATACTCGACAAGCGCGCGGCGAAACATGAAAACCGAGGCTAGAACACGTGCGAGACCAGACAGGTCGGGCCGCCGTCGGCTCTGGTGAACTGGGAGAGGTCGAGCTCGACGACACACGGCCGCGGCCGGCTACCTTGACCGGGAATTCAACGGATGTAGAGTTTCTTGTTCCATGAGGTTGCCGTCGACGTCGTCGCGGCCCGACACTCCGGCGTCGGACGCCGCTCGCCGGACGTCGCTCGCCGCGAGAGAGGAGCAAGCCGTGTGGGCCATCGTCGTCAAGGAGTTCCGCCAGTTACGGCGCGACCGGCGCACGCTGGCACTGCTGTTCATGCTGCCGATCCTCTTTCTGGTCGTGTTCGGCTACGCGGCGAGCTTCGACGTCAAGCACGTGCGCACGGTGGTGGTCGGTCCCCTGGCGACGGCCGTCGCCACGCACCTGCCGGACCAGTTCGACATCGTCTCGACGCAGCCCGGCGGTGGGTACCGGCAGGCCTACGACGCGCTGCGCGACGGCAGGGCGGTCGTCGCCATCGTCACGCCGGCCGACCCGGCCAGGGCCAAGGGGCAGATCCTGATCGACGGCACCGAGATCTTCGCGGCCCGCGCGGCCGTCGGCGCCATCAGCCAGGTGCAGGCGACCACCGGCGGCAAGGCATCCCCGGGGACCGTCCCGCCGGGCACGACGGCGACGCTGCCGGCCGGCTCGCCGGTCAGCGGCTCGAGCGCCGGTGGCATGTGGCTGCCCACGCCACAGGTGCTCTTCAACCCCGACCTGCGGACCTCGGTCATCATGATCCCGGGGCTGTGCGGCATCATCCTGGTGTTCGTCGGCACCGTGGCGACCGCCCTGGGCGTGGTACGCGAGCGTCAGGCCGGCACACTCGAACAGCTCGCCGTCATGCCGTTCCGGCCGGCCGACGTGTTCGTCGGCAAGATCGCGCCCTACTTCGCGATCGCCACGATCGACATGGTGGTGATCGTAGCGGCCGGCATGGCGATCTTCTCGGTGCCCTTCCGCGGGTCGGTGGCGGCCTTCGCGCTGGGCGCCCTGCTCTTCCTGTTCGTCACCCTGGGCATCGGCGTCCTCATCTCGACCGTCTCACAGACGCAGGGTCAGGCGATCCAGCTCGCCATCATGACCCTGCTGCCGCAGATCCTGCTGTCGGGCCTCCTCTTTCCCATCGCCTCGATGGCCGCCGGCGTGCGCTGGATCTCATACCTGCTGCCGCTCACCTACTTCGTAAAGATCGCCCGCGGCATCATGGTCCGCGGCGAACCGCTCGGCGCGCTGTGGTTTTCGTTTCTCATGCTGGCCGTGCTGGGCGCGGCCGTATTCGCGCTGTCGGTGCTGCGCTTCCGCCGCGAGCTGGGGCCGGCGCGGTGAGCGCCGACGAGCCCACGGCCGAGCGCAGGCATGGCGGCGCGATCGACGAGACCGCCTCACCCGACGAGACCGCCGCTGTCGACGAGACCGCCTCGCTCGACAACGCGCTGCCGGCCGCGCCGGATCCAGCGGCCGACTGGGGCGTCCACGACCTGACCGTGCGCTACGGAGCGCTCCTGGCCCTCGACGGCGTCGAGCTGCCCGTCCCGCGCGGCCTGGTGACCGCCGTCGTGGGCGGCGACGGCGCCGGCAAGACGACTCTGCTGCGCGTGCTCGCCGGCGTGCAGACGGCGAGCCGCGGCGCCGTGCGGCGACCGCCGCCTCGGCAGATCGGCTTCGTCGCGGCCGGCGCCGGCGTCTACGACGACCTGACCGTGGCCGAGAACCTCGAGTTCACCGGCGGCGCCTACGGCGTGCGCGGCGCCACGCTGGCCGCCCGTGCCGCTCCCCTGCTGGCCCGCACCGGCCTCGCGGATGCGCGCCCGCGGCTGGCCGGCAAGCTGTCGGGCGGCATGCGCCAGAAGCTGGCGTTCGTCCTGGCGGTGCTCCACCAACCGCAGCTGCTCATCCTCGACGAACCGACGACCGGCGTCGACCCGGTGAGCCGCGCCGACCTCTGGCGGCTGATCGCCGCCTGCGCGGCCGACGGTACCGCCGTAGTGCTGGCCACCACCTACCTCGACGAGGCCGAACGTGCCACGCAGGTGCTGCTGCTCGACGAGGGCCGCACTCTGGCCGCTGGGCGGCCCGAGCAGATCACGGCCGCCGTGCCGGGGACGGTGGCCGAGGCGGCCGCGGCGCCTGGCGGCGTCGCCGCCTGGCGGCGCGGTGGCACCTGGCGGGTGTGGCTACCGCCCGGCGTCTCGGCGGCCGGAGCGGCGCCGGCGGCGCGCCCCGTCACGCCCGACTTCGCCGATGCTGTGATCGTCGCCTCGCTGGCGCGACACGGCAGGTCCACCGACAAAGCCGACGTGAGCGCCCCGCCGGGCGGCGGCTCTCGCCACAACGCCCGCGCGAGCGCCGCCGGCGCGAGCGCACCCCGTCAGGGCGCCGCCGGCGCGACGGCGCCGGCGGACGCGCTTGCCGAGACGCGCGCGGTCACGCGGCGCTTCGGCTCGTTCACGGCGGTCGAGTGCGTCGATCTGGGCGTCGGCCGCGGCCAGGTCGTGGGCCTGTTGGGCGCCAACGGCGCCGGCAAGACGACGCTCATCCGTCTGCTGCTCGGCCTGCTGGGCGCCACCGCCGGTACGGCGCTGCTGTTCGGCGCGCCGCCCTCACGGGCCACGCGCCGCCGCCTGGGCTACATGCCGCAGAGCCTGGGCGTCTGGGATGACCTGACGGTCGACGAGAACCTGCAGTTCTCGGCCGCGGCCTTCGGCGCGGCGGGCGCGGCGGTACCGCGCGCCGCAAGCGGCGCCTCATCCGGCACGGCAGCCGCGGCCGACCCGGAGCTTGACGCGCGTGGCGGCACTCTCGCGGGCGACCTGCCGCTCGGCCTGCGGCGCCGCCTGGCCTTTGCCGCGGCGCTGTCCCACCGTCCCGAGCTGCTGGTCCTGGACGAGCCCACCTCGGGCGTGGCTGCCCTCGCCCGCGCCCGCCTTTGGGAGACCATCCGCGAGGCGGCCGAGGCGGGCGTCGGCGTCCTGGTGACCACGCACTCCCTAGACGAGGCGGAGCAGTGCGACCGGCTGGTGCTGATGGCAGCCGGTCGGATCGTGGCTCGCGGGACGATCGCCGAGATCGTCGGCGGCACCACCGCAGTCGAGGTCGATTGCGCCCGCTGGGACGACGCGTTCAAGACCCTCGACGCCGCCGGACTGCGGCCCGCGCTCTCCGGCCGACGCGTGCGAGTACCGGGCGGCGACGCGGCGCGCGTGCAGGCGGCGCTCGAGGCGCACCATGTCGCCGCCCACATGCGGGTAGTCGGCGCCACCTTCGAAGAGGTCTTCGTGCAGATCACGACGAAACGGCCGGCCGCGGCAGGCCGCACATAGCCGCGCCGGGCACCACACCCGCCACCTCACAGGAACCGCGAGCGCAGGCGCTTAGCGGCGTCGAGCTTGCCGAGCTCCGCGGCCTCGCCGGCGCCGGGGGCGCACTCGCGAAGTGCCTGCCGCAGCCGCCCGTCGCGCAGATCGCGCGGCGTGCGGTAGACGCCCAGGCGGACGCCCAGGGCAAACTCCGCCTGCTCCTCGGGCGCCAACGCCAGCACCCCATCGAGCAGGTCGATCAGGCGCTCGCGATCGGCCGGCAGCGTGCCCTCGAGGTCGGCCATGAGGTTGAGCGCGTGGTCGGAGCGCAGCTCAAGGCGCACGCCGTCGAGCAGCTCGAGCAGGGAGCGCAGCTCGGCGGCGACTTCGACGTCGTCGGGCAGCGCAAAGCGGCCGGCCGCCTCGTCGGCGGCCAGCGGCGTGCCCGGCACGACGGCCGTGGTGCGCAGCCGGACCACCAGCGGACGCGCCGGCGGCGCCGCGGCTGCGACCTCGCGCAGCACGGCGGCGGTGCCGTGCTCGTGTTCGCCCGCCAGGTCGCGACCGCCCAGCCCCGGCATGACGTAGAGGCAGAGCTCCAGGCCGGCCTCGAGCACTCGGCGGCCGGCCGTGACGAGCTGCGCTGCCGTGCAGCCCTTGTCGACGCGGGCCAGCACCTCGTCCGAACCCGACTCCATGCCGAGGTGCACACGCGTGAGCCCCGCCGCGCAGAGTCGAGCGAGCGCTGGCGGGCGGCGGCGCGCGAGCGTCGCCGCCCGACCGTAGGTCGTCACCCGGGTCACAGTCGGAAATGCGCGGCGGACGCTTTCGATCACGGTGGCGAGCTTGTCGGGGGAAACGGCGCAGGGGTCGGCGTCCTGAAGAAACACCGCGCGCCCCCCGTCGCGCAAGAACAGCGCGACCTGAAACGCCGCGGGTGGCACCAGGCCGCCGTGCAGGACGGCGCTCATCGGCTGGGCGGTCAGCAGGTCGGCGGCAGCCTTCATGGCCTCGACGTCGGCCAGCACGTCGGCGAGCGGGCGTACCGAGAAACGGCAGCCCTTGTAGACCGGGCAGAACCGGCAGCGGTTCCAGCCGCAGTTGCGCACGACGCGCACGAGCAGGCTCGCCGCCTCGCTCGGCGGCCGGATGGGCCCCTGTTCGAACGACGGGGTGGTCATGCCCTCATGATGACGGCCGCCGGCGCCGGCGTACAGGCTGTCCGCCCCCGTCGCGCCGCCACCGTCGGCGTACAGGCTGTCCACCCCGTCGCACCGCCCGCTGCGCCAGGCCCCTCACCACCGGGGGGCCGGACGACCGGCCGGGCGCGGAGGGTCTAGACCGGGTCGGCCTCGAGCGCCGGCGCGAGCGCCGGCTCCCCCGGAGCAGTGGTCGCGGCGCCGACCTGATCGCCAAAGGCCTTGGCGATGCAGTCGTCGGCGGCCGGCTTGGTAAGCAGCGCGACGATGGGCACGATAGCCAGCGAGCCCAGCATGGCGATGCTCGAGATGACCGGCATGAAGCCGGCGTTCCAGTGGTAGTGCCAGCCCACCAGCAGCGTGAACCCGACCCCCACCACGAAGCCGGCCCAGGCCGACGCCTTGCCGACGCGCCGCCAGAAGAGGCCCCAGATGTAGGGCCCCAGGAACGCCCCCGAGATCACGCCCCACGAGATCGCCATCATGGTGATGATGATCGCGATCTTGGCCTGGGCCAGAAGCACCGACAGCAGAATGAAGACGACGACCAGCACGCGCATGAGCGTGACGACCGACGTCTTGGACATGTCGGGCTTGAGCTCGTCGCGCACGAAGTCGATGCTGACCACCGACGCCGAGACCATGACCAGCGAGGCCAGGGTCGACATCGAGGCCGACAAGACGAGCAGCAGCACGACGACGACCACTGTCGAAGGCAGCGCCACGTCGATCACGGTCGGCATGATCGCGTCGAAGTTCCCGGCGGCCGCCAGCGGCGCGACCTGGGGGAACAGGTGGCTGAGCGAGCCCGTGAAGTAGGCGCCGAAGGTCATGAGAAACGCAAAGAACGTGGAGATGACGATCGCCTGGCGAACCACGCTCTCGTCTTTCATGGCGTAGAACTTGTGCACCATCTTGGGGTGCGCCAGGGCGCCGAGGCTGGTGAGCAGCACCAGGCCCAGCAGCTCGACGCCGGGCGAGCTCAGAAAGCCGCTGAAGCCGCTGCCCTGCATGCTCCATGTCGGCCAGACGGCCGTCAGGCTGGGACTGATCGCGTGCAGGTGCCGCAGGCCATGAGTGAGGCCGCCGACCTCGGGCGAGCGCACCACGAACCAGATCATCACCAGCACGCCGACGATCATGACGACGCCCTGGATGGCGTCGTTGCGCGCCACGGCGAGGTACCCGCCGATGACGAGATAGACGGCCGTGAGAATAGCCATCGACCACAGAGCGGTCGTGAAGTTGATGTTGAAGACCTTCTCGAACAGGTAGGCCAGGCCCGTGTAGACCGATGCCGAGTACGGGATGAGAAAGACGAAGATGATGAGAGCGGCGGCGACCTTGATGGCCTTGGAGCCGTAGCGCCGCGACAGGAACTCGGGCATGGTCAGAGCGTTCAGGCGCCCGGTCATGGTGCGCGTGCGCTTGGCCAGCAGCCACCAGGCGACCATCGTGCCCAGAAACGCGTTGCCGATCACGATCCACAGCGCCGACAGGCCAAAGCCGTAGCCGATCTTGCCGGCATAGCCCACGAACAGCACGGCGCTGAAGTATGTGGTGCCGTAGGCGAAGGCCGACAGCCACGGCCCCACCGTGCGGCTGCCGATGAAGAAGTCGTCGACCGTCCTGGTGCGGCGTCGCGAGTAGACGCCGACCGAGATCAGCACGGCGACGAAGGCGGCGAGGATGACGTACTTGACCACGGACTCCCCCAGATGTCGACGACCAGCAGTGTCGGTAATGCTATCGAGGCGCGTCCCGAAACGCAAAATGAACCAGGTTGATTCCGCAACGCAGCCTCGCCGCCTGCAAATCGACCAGCCGATTTGCGCTCCGACTGCAAGTCCATGCAAGAGCCGCGAGTGGCGCCGGGCGCCGGGCGCCGTTGCGCCGGCAGGCGCTGGGCCGTCAGGGGCGCGCCGAGAGGCGCCGAGCGGTCAGGGGCGCGCCGAAGGGCTGCCCGCCCGGCGGGCGGGCAGCAGGGCGCGCACCACGACGGCGAGGCCGAGCGCCACGATCAGCAGGGGCCAGGCGCGCCAGACGACCGGCCACGGATGATCGAAGCCGGCCAGCAGGCCGGCGGCGGCGAGCAGCAGCCCGCCGACAAGCGGCCAGAGATGCGCCCAGCCGGCCTGCAGGCGGCGGATCAGCCAGGCGACGACCAGGCCGCAGCCCAGGCCCACGAGGCTTAGGAACAGCGGTGAGCCGAGCGCCTTGTCGACGATCATGCCGGCGCCCCAGCCGGCGAGCGCGAGGCCGGGAAGGTACAGCCAGTAGAAGGGCCGCCAGCCGAGCGCCAGGGCGAGCAGCAGCACGCCCGGCGCCAGGATCGTCACGCCGAGCAACGACACGCCGGTCACCAGCAGGACGAATATGAGGGCGCCTCCGGCGATGAGCATGGCGCCACCGGCGAGCAGGACTCGCCGGCGGCGACGGTCGTGCAGCTCCAGGTAGCCCAGCGGAGGGCCGTACGAGGCCGCGGCAGGCGTCGCCGCGATGAGCGCGCGCAGCTCCGCCGCGCGCGCTTCGAGCTCGTCGCGGAGCGGATCGGCCGCCCGGGGCGCGCCGCCCCTCATCTGATCGGGGTCGCTCATCTCAGGTGGTTGTTCCCCGCGCCGGTCACTCGTAGTGGATCGCCTCGAGGATGTTCACGCGGGCGGCCCGGCGCGCCGGCAGCACGGCGGCGATCACTCCGACGAAACCGGCCACGACCAGAAAGACCACGAGCTGTCCCCACGGCACCGAGAACGTGATGCCCTGCGAGGCCAGGCGCGACGACACGACGTAGGCGAACGCCACGCCGAGCACCGTCCCCAGAATGCCGCCGATGATCGAGGTGATCACGCTCTCGTAGCGCACGATGCGCCTCATCTGCCGCCGGGTCGTGCCGATGGCCCGCAGCATGCCGATCTCGCGGGTGCGCTCGTACACCGACAGCACCAGCGTGTTGACGATGCCGAAGACAGAGATGACGACGCTCACCGCCAGCAGAGCGTAGATCAGGGTCAGCAGCTGGTCGACCTGCTTCTTGAGCCCGGCGGTGTACTCGGCCTTGGTCTGCACGGTGGCCGTCGGGAACGCCTTGAGCGCCGTAGCCACGGCCGCCTTGGTCTGGGCCGGATCGGCGCTCGTCGCGGCGATGACGTAGAGCGGGTCGCGCTGGGTCGACGGAACGAGCTGCTCGAACGCACTCTGGGCGACGGTGAAGCCCGTCAGCAGTGTCGGGTCGCGGTACTCGCCGATCACCGTGAACCGCTGCCTGCTGCCGGTCTGACCGAGCGCCATGAAGCTCTTGCCACGCGACAGACCGTATTTGGCGGCGAACTGCTCTTCGACGATCGCCTTGTCGCCCGCCAGGCGAGCGAGCAGCGCGTCTGAGCCGCCCTTGAGCCAGTGAAAGCGCCACAGCGGACCGAAGCTCACGGGGTCGACGCCGATCACGCTCGCCGTGCTGCCGCCGTCGATCTGCGCGGTCGCGGCGTAGATGCCGGCGGCCTGTTCGACGCCCGGCACGGCGCGCACGGTAGCAAGTGCCGCGGCGGGCACCGTACCCCCGCTCTGCCCGCTCACCACGATCGCGGCGTTGACCGAGCGGTCGACGGCGCTCACGAACGACGTCTTGAAGCCCTGGGCAAAGACCGCGACGAACACCACCACCGCGAGACCGATCATGAGGGCGGCGGCGGTCGCGGCCGTGCGCGCGGGGTTGCGTGTGGCGTTCTCGCGGGCCAGCCGGCCGCTGCTGCCGGCGAGCTTGGCGGCCGGCCAGCCGATGACGCTGGCCAGCGGCCGCACAACGTGCTTGGCGACCATGGCGACGGCCACGAAGATGAGCACGGCGCCGAGACCCATCTCGGCGAGGCGGGCCGAGGTAGAGCCGTGAACGAACATGCCGGCGGCGAGCACCCCGACGCCCACGAGAGCCGCCACGGCGGCGATGACCGCGGCGTAGCGGCTGACGACCGACGGCGGCAGCGTGGCGCCCTCGTGCAGGGCTGCCACGGGCGGCACGCGCGTCGCCCGCAGCGCGGGCGCCAGCGCCGCGACGAGCGCGACGCCGATCCCCACCACGAGCGATATCACGATGGTGCGCGGCGCCAGGGCGATGCCCGACGTCGGGATGTCGGCGCCGACGGCCTTGAACAGGGCGTTGATGGCCTTGGCGATGCCCATGCCGGCGGCGATGCCCAGCAGCGAGGCGACAACGCCCAGCGCGCCGGCCTCGCCGATCACGCTGGCCAGCACCTGGCGGCGCGTGGCGCCCAGCGAGCGCAGCATGGCGAACTCGCGAATGCGCTGGGCGACGGTGATCGAGAAGGCGTTGAAGATGATGAAGGCGCCCACGATCACAGCGACGCCGCCGAAGGCCAGCAGGATGGTGCGCAAGACGTTGCCGATGGCGTCGCTGACCGCCTTGGTCGAATCGGCCACGCTCTGCGCCGAAGTCTTGACCTCGGCGTAGGCGGGCAACGCCGCCTTGAGGCGCCGGGCGAGCGTGTCGGGGGTGACCCCCGGCTCCGCCGCCACCGCGATACTCGAGTACTGGCCTTCGAGGTCATACCAGCGCTGGGCGTCGGCGACCGTGGTCTGGACGATGGTGGCGCCGCCTATGGAGGTCGAGTCGCCAAAGTCGAAGACGCCCGAGATTACGACCTTCTGGACGCCCTGGGCGGTGGCGAGGCCGATGGTGTCGCCGACCTTCAGGTGCTTGTCGGTGGCCAGCTTGGCGTTGATGGCCACGGCGCCGCTGCGCGCCGGCGGCGCGCCGGCTATGTACTTGCTCTGACTGAAGCGGAACGGAGCCGCCGAGTAGACCAGCGTGGGCGCGCCGCCGGTGGCGACCGGCTTGCCGTTCAGCACGACGGCGCCGCTGCCCTGAACGATACCGGCCGCGTCGGCCACGCCGCTCACGGCCCTGACGCTGGTCAGCGTCGCCGCCGGCAGGCTGCCGCCCGACGCGTAGAGGTCGCCGCCCGAGAAGGCCGCCTTGTGGGTGATGTCGACGTCGGTGCCGACCGCCGCCTTTGCGAAGATCGTGCGAAAGCCGTTGTTGATCTGGTCGGTGATGACGTACGTGCCGGAGATCATGGCGACCCCCAGCACGATGGCCAGCACCGTCAGGACCGTGCGCAGCTTGCGGCTCCACAGGTCGCGCAGCGAGAGACGGATCATCGCGCCGACCCGCCGCCGCCGCGCTCCGACGTGGCCTCGAGCGACTTGATGGTGTCGTAGATCTCGTCGCGGCTCATGTGGCCGCAATCGAGCTCTATGCGTCCGTCCTGCAGAAAGACGATGCGATCGGCCACGGTGGCGGCGCGGGCGTCGTGGGTGACCATGACGATGGTCTGGCCGAACTCGTCGGCCGAGCGGCGCAGCAGACCGAGTACCTCGTCGCCGGTCTTCGAGTCGAGGTTGCCGGTCGGCTCGTCGGCAAAGATCACGGCCGGCCGACTCACCAGGGCACGGGCGATGGCGACGCGCTGCTGCTGGCCGCCCGACAGCTCGGACGGGCGATGGTCGAGACGATCGCCCAGGTCGACCGCGCGCACCAGGGTGTCGAGCCAGGCGTCGTCCGACTTGCGTCCGGCGATCGTCAGGGGCAGCACGAGGTTCTCCCTGGCGGTGAGCATGGGCAGCAGGTTGAAGGTCTGAAAGATGAAGCCGACCTTGTCGCGACGAAGCTGGGTGAGCTGGCGCTCCTTGAGCGTGGTGATCTCGACGCCGTCGATGCGCACCGTGCCGCTCGTGGGCTCGTCGAGCCCGGCCATGACGTGCATGAGGGTCGACTTGCCCGAGCCCGACGGACCCATGATGGCCGTGAAGCGCCCGCGCGCCAGATCGATGGAAATGCCCCGCAGGGCATCGACGGCGGCATCGCCTGAGCCGTAGCGGCGCGTGAGGTCACGCGCCATGACGACCGCATCGCCGCCCTCTCCCACGGCCCGCGGCCTTTCGCAGGCCTCCGGCACGATCTCCAGCCCCTGCTCACGAACGTCGCTCATCTGGCGAGCCTCCTTGTGGCGTCGCGCGCCGGATCCGGGCCGGCCGCGCCGCGCCGCGCTTGCGACACGAGTCTTTCAGCGACCATACCCCGGCGCGACCGTCGCAGTCGTCACCCCGCGGTGGGAATCGCGGCTGTCACTGCGGGGGTAGACGACCGCTACATGTGTCTTGCGACGTTCGTGGTGAGCTCGCCCAGCCGGTACGTGTAGCTGCCCATCTCGTTGTCGTACCAGCCGAAGATCTTCACGTGGGTGAGCGGCACCCGCACCGTGTGCACGTGCGTCGCCGCACCGGGCTGCTGAGCCGGGACTTCGAGGTCGATGAAGCCCGTACGCGTGTGGGTCTCGACGCCTTCGATGACCACGGCGGCGTTCTCGCCCAGCATGTCCAGCGACACGTTCTGCTCGTCGCTGTACTTGAGGAGACCCCGGGCCTCGCCCTGGGCGGCCTCCTGGTAGATGCCGTTGACGGCCTCGCGCTCGACGACGACGGTGCCGTCGGGCAGAGCTTCGTTACGGAAGGTCACGTTCAGGATGATGAGGCTCACGCTCGCCGTGGGAATGCGCACCGAGTCGGCCATGAAGCCGATGCGCCCGATCTCGGGCATCACCTGCTCGAGGGCCGCGGCGGCGTTGGTCGAGGTGAGCACGACGTTGCCCAGCGCGCCGCGGGTCTTGCGCAGGTCGGTGGCGCCGGCCGCCGGCACGGCGTCGAGCAGGGGCTGCGAGTTGGTGGCCGCGTGCACCGTGCTCATGCCGGCGGTGATCATGTTGCGCGTCAGCTCACGCTCGAGGAGCGGGCGCATCATGTGGGCCAGCGCGGTGGTCGTGCACGACGCCGCCGAAACCAGCCGGTGGCGGGCCGGGTCGAACTGGTAGTCGTTGATGCCGTGGATGAGGATCGTCGCGTCGTCGGGCAGCGGTCTGGCCGGCTGCTTGCCGGAAAACGGCGAGCTCTGCACCACCGTCCGCGCACCGGCCGCGAGGTGGCCGCGCAGCGATCCCCTGACGGCGTCGGGCTCGGCATGGGGGTCGCGAAAGATGCCGGTGCACTCGACCACGAGAGACACGCCGTTGTCGCGCCAGGGTATGTCTCGGGGGCTCCTGGCCTCTCGCAGCACGACGATCTCCTTG
>Ga0182021_10000995_pt1 | contig 32335 bp, 27 predicted proteins | sample 612E3MmetaG_FD_120493 | JGI IMG/M metagenome (GOLD analysis project Ga0182021, IMG submission 120493) | Permafrost microbial communities from Stordalen Mire, Sweden - 612E3M metaG (Illumina Assembly) | ecosystem: Environmental > Terrestrial > Soil > Wetlands > Permafrost | place: Sweden... | reverse complement strand
CTTGGCATAACTCGAAAGGGGAACAGCAGGAACCTCCTTGCCCTGAATGGTAATTTTGCCACTTTTGAGCTGGGCGTAACTAACCTCTCCAATGGTCTCGGTTTCCCGTGCGGGATAGGTTTTGCTGTAATCAACAATGGGAGCATACGGATCTTTGTCTTTAACGGCAGTAAAGCGACATATTTCTTCGTCCAGAATGGGAATGGGGATGCCGATCCCCACTATTAACGTAGCACCATATCCCTGGAAAGAAGCCCCAACCAGATATTTCTGATTCATCAGTTTCAGGTCACCAAGGATCGCCAGGGTTCCCGCAGGGGCCCGGGGAACACCATTCGCTCCCCGCTTAACTCCGGGATTATGCTGGGTACCGTGCCAGACCACATACCCGATTCCACCCCCTAGAAAAATTCTGGTTCCCAAACCAATGGTTTTGTACAGCGGGTCATTTAAAAGGGGGGAGAGTTGACCCGCACTACAGTAGTTCGCATTCCCTAAACGAGGCTTTAGAACCCCCATGTACGTGTACAGAATTTTGTCCAAGAGATTTACCGCGCAGTTATAATTCTGGTAGGCATTACGCGGGTTGAAGAGCACTGTCTCGTTAAGGTCATTGATATTTATCCAGGTTTCAAGATGCTTGCGGGGATAGCAGTCCGTTCCATAAGCAGTGGCAATAAGTTTTACATCCTTTCCTGCTACCAGATCTTCGATGAGATGACCGCCACCATAGGTGAAATCGCCTGGAAATGATTTATTCCGAGGATCATCATCTGGAAGGGTAGTGGCCCCAATATAAAGATCACCTGCTGCTAATCCAGTATGGACGGGAAGATCATTAAGAGTTGTTCTCCCCCCACCCAGCTTGATTCGAGGCTTACTATGGCCCAGATTAAGATAAACACCAGAAGAACACATTGGGCCAAAAGTACCGGTGGTAACCACATCAACCTTCTGAGCTGCTTTCTTTAGTCCCTCTTCTTCTACAATGTCAATAATCTCCTCAGCAGTTACTACGACTGCTTGTCCCTTTTGTATCTTTTCGTTTATTTCTTTAATTGTTTTTGCCATATTTTCTCCGAAAATCTTGTTGTAAGTGTTTCATTATAGTTTTTGAACCAAGATTCCGGATTGCATAAGCCATAGCATTGCAATCACCACCTTCCAACGCAAAAATATTATCGCCATTTCGTTTCAGCCTCATCTTGGGGAGAAACAGAAAATTGAAGATCAAAATACAGTTTGTAAGACGTTAAGAAATGTAACCCTTACCAAACATTATTGTTGGAACAACCAGGTTGACAGGTAACGTTCCCCAGTATCAGGAAGGACTACCACGATTAGTTTGCCTTTGTTTTCTTTTCTTTTTGCTACTTCCAGCGCCCCCCAGACTGCCGCACCTGAGGAAATACCTCCAAGTATTCCTTCTTTAAGGGCAAGTTGCCGGGCGGTCTCTCCAGCGTCGTCATTGGTGACACAAAGAATCTCATCAATAAGGTCCATTCTTAATACGTCGGGGACGAACCCAGCACCAATGCCCTGGATTTTATGAGAACCTGGTTTGCCACCGGAAAGCACTGGGGAGTCTTTTGGTTCCACGGCAATTGTCTTAAAATCGGGCTTACGGAGTTTGATCACCTCCGCAACGCCCGTAATCGTCCCACCAGTTCCCACACCAGCGACTAATATATCCACTTTGCCGTCCGTATCTTTCCAAATCTCTTCTGCCGTTGTTTCCCGATGGATTTTTGGGTTAGCGGGATTCTTAAACTGCTGAGGAATGAAAGCGTTTTTCATTGTTTTTGCCAGCTCTTCAGCTCGTTTCACTGCCCCGGTCATTCCTTCTGCACCGGGGGTAAGAATAAGTTCAGCCCCAAATATGCGAAGCAATTGCCTTCGCTCTATGCTCATGGTATCCGGCATGGTAAGAATTAATTTATAACCCTTGGCTGCACATACAAAAGCCAGAGCGATACCAGTATTTCCACTGGTGGGCTCAACAATAACCGTATCTTTATTGATCAGACCATTTTTTTCTGCATCCTCAATCATACTCAGGCCGATTCGGTCTTTGACACTCGAAAGGGGGTTAAAAGACTCAATTTTAGCGACCACCTCACCCTCTACTCCCGCGGTAAGGCGGTTCAAACGAACCAAAGGGGTATTCCCAATTGTTTTGGTTATATCAGGATATATTTTTCCCATGGTGACTCCCTTTTTTTATTTTATAAAAATCAACTTAAACGCTTTTCAATTTTTGGTTAAATGTGATACATGGCTAAGGTAGAATTCCTCAATTTTTTCTTTCTTTCCAACAAGTCTTGAATCGTAGTTCGGTCGAGAATTTTTTCTAATGCTTCGTTCATCTCCACCCATGTATCCCGGGTCGGACATTCCTCGTTCATCTGACACAGGTTTGGGTTTCCGATGCAATCCAAGAGGGAAAAAGGGCCTTCAAAAGCTCGATAAAGCTCAATGAGCCTAATCGTATTAGGGTCTCGCGCGAGTGAATATCCCCCGTGCACACCCCGTTCCGGTTTTATCAGGCCGGCTCCTTTTAACGAAGCCATTATGTGTTCCAAATATTTAATTGACAGGCGTTGATTTTTTGCCAATTCTTTTACGGAAACCGCCCTTTTGGGATAACCCATTGCCAGATCAACCATAACCCGTGTTCCGTAACGCATTTTTGTTGAAAGTTTCATTTTTTTAAAAGAGTTTTTTTGACAAAATCGTTTTTCCTATTTATCCTATAAAAATAGTATGATATATTGATTACAGATAAAAAAAATCTTGTCAAGGATTTTTTAATGAAAATTAATTTTTCCTTAACCAAATGAAATATAGTGAAAAAATACTTAAACTCAAAAAGTTTGTTATAAAGGGAGTAAAAAAGAAAAGCAAAACCTTGGATTGACAGAATTCAAGGGACGTGAGATTGAGATTATTGTCCAAAGAAGGAAGAGGTATTTCCCTTTAATTTTTTTCGGGAGGTAAAGTTATGCAACCAACCATTGATGATGAATTGATAAAGCAAGTATGTGAAACTGGCTATCGATCGCATCAGCATTTTCGGGAAGAACTTCCAAAAATAGTTGAAGATATTGTGGAGACATGTCATAGCGGTGAATGTTTTGAACAAATGTATTCTGAGGTTATTCCATCCCGTGAAGCGATCATTGAAAGCATCCATCGGCTCCGAGAAATCTTGTTTCCCGGTTATTTTAATAAGGAAAAAACCGATCCGGTTAACCTTAAGTATCAAATGGGGCAGTCCGTAAGTGTTTTGTTTGAAATGCTTGCCGAACAAATTTCCCGAAGTTTTCAGCACGATTGCCTTCGCTACCATAAGCCATGTATTCAATGTAGTGAGCAAGGCGAGCATGAGGCAGTGATTTTTTTAAAGTCAATCCCAAAAATCCGGCGATTATTAGCAACGGATGTGCGCGCTGCTTATGAAGGTGACCCAGCCGCTCAAAGCTTTGATGAGATTATTTTTAGCTACCCGGGTATGTTTGCCATTATGGTTTATCGCATTGCCCATGAACTTTATGAACAAAAGACACCCCTCATTCCTCGTATCATGACTGAATATGCTCACAGTGTCACGGGTATTGACATCCATCCTGGCGCCCAAATCGGAGAGCATTTTTTCATTGACCATGGAACCGGAGTTGTAATTGGTGAAACCACGGAGATTGGGAAAAACGTCCGTCTTTACCAGGGAGTAACCTTGGGTGCTTTGTCTTTGCCCAAGGATGCTGGAGAGCGCCTCAGGGGAAGGAAACGCCATCCCACGATTGAAGATGATGTGATTATTTATGCGGAAGCAACCATCCTCGGGGAAGAAGCAGTAATTGGGGCGCGTTCGGTGGTCGGAGGTAATGTGTGGATAACTGGTCCAGTGCCACCAGATACCAGGGTGCTGTTTGAAACACCCCATTTAATCTACAAATAACAACCTGCTTGGTGTAGTTTCTCCAAACATTAATCGAGACTTCGCGCAAATTGTTTCTTAAGTATTATGAAAATAATTGTAAATATTTTCTGCATCTTTTCTAGCAATAGAGGGGGCCTGCAACAATTCTTCCACACCCGCCTTTTCAATTCTTTTCAAACTCCCAAAATGGATAAGAAGATTTTTCTTCTTTTTTGACCCGATTCCGGGAATGGCGTCAAGAAGAGAAGCCGTCTGCTTTTTTGCTCTCAATTTTCGGTGGAAGGTAATGGCGAAACGGTGTGCTTCATCCCGAATCCGCTGGAGAAGATGGAGCGCTGGACTGTGTTTGGAGAGGATGAGGGGATCTTTACGATCCGGAAGAAAAACCTTTTCCGGCCCCTTGACTAAATCCCGAAACTTGCCTTTGGCAAGCCCAATCGCATCAATATCATTAGTGATTGCCAATTCTTTCATCACCTGACAGGCGACCTGAAGTTGCCCTTTTCCCCCGTCAACGATAAGGAGATCCGGAAGATCCTGGTCATCTACACCCTTGGTAAGGCGGCGTTTAATGATTTCATGCATCATCCTGTAGTCATCTGCCTGATCCACGGTTTTTATTTTGTAGTGCCGGTATTTCTGCTTCAGTGGTTCGCCCTCTTCAAACCTGACCATGGAACCCACTGCCTCATTCCCAAAAAGATTGGAAATGTCAAAACACTCAATGATTCTGGGTTCGTGCTGAAGACGGAGACTTTCTTTAATTTTTTTCATTGTGCGGCGCACCGTCTCGCTCTGGGCTTCCCGGTTTTCCAGCATGAGCTTGGCATTGTCAAACGCCATGGTGAGAAGATTTTTGCGATCCCCCTTGTGGGGGAAAATGATATTTGTTTTTTTCCCCTTTCGCTCCGAAAAGTATTCTTCAATAAGAGTGCGCTGTTCCAGTCGCAGAGGGATAATCACCTCGTCCGGAATATATTTTCCTTCTCCATAAAATTGGGTGATGAAGGAGGAAATAACTTCTTCATCCTCCAGCTCAACATTATGAAAAAAAAATGACTGGTTGCCCACCATCCGGCCTTGGCGGATAAAAAGGATAAAAATCTCAAAGTGAACATCCTTGCGAAAATAAGAAATAACGTCCTGATCAATGAATCGGGTGGAAACGATTTTTTGTTTTTCTAATGTCTTCTCAATCGCCTTAATCTCATCCCTTATGAGCGCAGCTCTTTCAAAATTAAAATTCTGAGACTCTTCTTTCATTTCCGCAGACAACTGAGAAATCAACTCCCGGTCCTGACCGCGAAGAAAAAGGAGGACTTTTTTTACAATGCGGTTGTACTCCTCTCGGTCTACGTCATGACAACAAGGCGCTAAACATCTCTTAAGCTGGAAGTTGATGCACGGGCGAATCCGGTTTTTGAAAATACGCTGGGAGCACCTCCGGATAGGAAAAAGCTTATGAATGATGTGAAGTGTTTCCCGCACCGCATTGGCTGAGGCATAAGGCCCGAAATACAGAGCATTGTCTTTTTCCACCATTCTGACGAAAATGAGGCGGGGATAGTCTTCCTTAATCGTAAACTTCAGATAAAGAAAGTGCTTATCGTCCTTGAGATTAACATTGTAGCGGGGTTTATGTTTTTTGATTAAGTTGCTCTCAAGGATAAGCGCCTCTTTTTCCGTGGTCGTGATCAGGTAATCAAAGTCAGCGACTTTAGAGACAAGCACCTTGGTTTTTATGGGGTGATCTGCACTGGTTTGAAAATATGACCTTACCCGGGAGCGGAGGGTTATCGCCTTTCCTACATAGAGAATGCTGCCAGCCCCATCCTTCATGAGATAAACACCCGGCTGGGCAGGAAGGGAAGCTAATTTGTCTTCAAGGTGAGGGAAAGTTTTCATAGGTAGTAGAAGTCACAATCTTGTTGACCTGTTCACCGGAGTTGCGCCACTGCCCGGATAGGGGATGCTTCCGTTGTTAGCTTCAGGGGAAAGAGATAGAGTTCAGCTTCCTGATAGAGTATTTGTTGCAAGTTGCACATTTCCTCAACGATCAAGATGCCCTTTCCCTGGATGATGCGATGAACGGTGATATCCCCTACTGAAATAATGTCGCTCCCCAGAATCTTAATCCCCAGGTTTCCGATCCACTCTGCCTGTTGCGGACTCAAAGGTGGTGGCGCGAGGTACTTCTCCTGCCCCCACCATTGGTCGTAGCCGGAATAAAGGTTTAATATCGGTGTTTCGACCGTATAGTGCCCGATATCCTTCCAGGCGACCGTTGTCGCTGCCCCACAAAACATATCCAGCGGATATTCATTAAGCATTTTTCCCCCCGGCATTGAGTGCGCCGGGGACTCAATATGAGTGCCGCAATGACAGCTCATGGTAATGTTGTGAGCTAACCACCCCGCCTCCACAATCTTTGGCTCATCCAGTTTTTTTATCGCGGTAGGCATATCTCCCGGATAAACCGTCATCCCTTCTTCTATGGTAAAGGATAAATCTATGAGTCGCATGGTTCAGGCCTTCCTTGTGGTTCATTGCCACATTTTAGAAATTCCTTTTTAACCGTTTCCCTGTTCCCTGATCCGGAATGATATCCCCTTCTCTCATGACAAGCTCACCGCCTTTAATAGTCATCACGGGTTGCCCCTTTAATTTCTTGCCCTGATAGAGGGACCAGTCCGCAGCGGAAAAAAGCTTTCGGTAGTCCACCTCAAACTCTCGGTTGATATCCACCAAAACCAGATCCGCGTCACTGCCAACGGCAATGGTGCCTTTCTGAGGATAGAGTCCCCAAAGCCGAGCTGGGTTAAGAGTCACCTTTCCTATCACGTTTTCGAGAGGAATACCCCGCCTATGATATCCCTCGGTTAAAAGCAGGGGAAGCAGAAGGGCAGTGACAGCTGAACTGCCGGAGACTCCGTAGTCTTTAATAAATCCGTGCAGACCCTTGCGATCAACGCAGTCTTGATCAGTCCCGATGCTACTGATCGTCCCCTCTGACACTCCGCGCCAGAGAGCTTCTTGATCTTCCGGGCTTCTTATTGCGGGTGACCACCGGGCTTCCTCCGGTTCAACGTCGCTTGAGGAGTTCAACGAAAGGTAGAGCGCGATGGTCTCAACTGTTATGGATGGATTAGTTAGTTTAATAGCCCTAAGTCTTTCCAGAGCGGCACCCGTGGCAAGATGGACGATATTGACTTTGACTGTGCTCATTTCTGCCAACGATGCGGCCATGGTAACACCTAATACCTCAGCCTCAACCGGATTGTGCGCGGCCCATTCAGCAAGGCTCTTTTTCCCTGATTGAAAAAATTTATTCCACTCCTCGGTTAAAATGCCGGGGTCTTCAGCGTGAATCGAAGCGAAGCAGTGCGGACCGCAGTGTGCTACCTGGCGAAGGCCGCTCAAAATAAAAGAATTGGTTTGTGATGGCATGTACCCCGGAATGCAAAACATAAAGAACTTGAAGGACGTAAGGCCGAACCTGTTTACGTATGCCGGGATTTCCTGTTTCTGCTCCTCCGTGTTGATACAGATATGGGGAAATACATCCGTAAAAGCGTGGGTGTTAAAAATGTTCTCAATATCCGGAAAGGTCTGAGAGTGACTCTTGGTTCCGCCAAGAAAGCAGCCGATCGTGGTGACGCCCCCCACTAACGCGGACCGCGTTTCCGTGCGGCAATCCTTTTCAAAGCCCTGACAGAAACCCAAATGAACATGCGGATCAATGATGCCCGGCATAACCACCAATCCGGAAGCGTCAATGGTTTCTCCGGCAGAAGGCAACCGGTGCTTCTGAGCAACAGCGGCAATTTTATTGCCTCTGATCGCAAGATCGACACGTGCGGTGCCTATTTCCGGGATAAGCACATCACCGTTGATTATGTTGATATCAGACATAGGGTTCCTCCGTCAGAGTGAATATCTCTATGCTTGTGCAAAAAACCAGGCCCCCCCGTTCGTTACGGCATCCTTTCGATAAGCGAGCGCACCTCCGTTATTGTGAATCGAATAGCTGCCTTTATCATCTCGCCCGCTTGTTTGCCAAGTCTATTCGTGATCTCCTCTTTTATTTTATTATAAAGCTCCCCTGCGCTTTCAATGCTTACTGCCTCCAGGTAAACCCGTACCCCTTTCCATTCCGGTGCGGTCGCACTAGGCTCCATAATAATAAATACAGCCTTTGGGTTTTCCTGTAAGTTTCTATAGGAACGATTATTTCCAATGCCCATAACAATAGTGTTATCATCAATCATTTGCGGAGAACCAAAAACAGCGACATTAACATTGCCTTTGCCGTCGGAGGTACTCAAGGCGCCAATCCGGGGTCTCTTGTTGAAGACTTCCCTCAATTCTTTTCTGTCCATGGGCTTACTCCTCTTTATACTGTTAAAAAATTCTCACCAGTTTTTAAGGTTATTGATCGCTCTGTTCCACAAAGATTAACTTATCTGTCTCAAACCCAAGATTCTTTGCTTCATTAATGAGTTTACTCAGAGTCTCCCCTCCTAATTTCTTATCTCGTGCTAATATCCACAAGTAGGAGAAATTAGGGCCACAGACGAGAGAATACGAATAATCTTTTTTGTCCAGGTCGATGATATTATACCCGCCATAAAATGGCCCGAAAAAAGATACTTTTAATCTGCCAACATCAGTCCCTGCAACAAAATAAGCTTTTCCCTCTGACTGCTTCCATTTCCCCCTTTTTTTATCATATCCTTTGTTTAAAACTTTTATGCCACCATCTTTTCTTAATGTGTAGGTAGCAGAAACGTTACTTAAACCCCTCTCGAAAGAATGATCTAACCGGGCAATTTCATACCATGTGCCAAGATATCTCAGAACATTAAATCCTTTGACAACTTCGACGTTGTCCGGGATCCTAGCACACCCTAGAATGAGAACTGCTAAAAAAACGAACCCAGCTTTCATAGATGAGAAAAACCCCGCAGAAAATTGGTAAGTATTTTTTATGATTGTATTACGGATTAAAATTTATATTCAAGCGGAAAGATCATTTTTCCAATGTAAAAGAAAAACGAATGGTTACCAGTTTTAAACCTTAATATTTTTGCATCTTTTTAAAATTACTACTAAAATAAAAAAAAATATGGTAGTTAAAAAAACTTCTTCCTGATTTCAAAATAGTTTTTGAATTAAAAAAGAAAGTTTAACTATGTCGAAACAATTAGCCATTATCCCCGAGCGCTGTTCAGGCTGTAAAACCTGTGAATTAGTCTGCTCCATCTCTCATTTTAATGTTACCAACCCCAAAAAAGCTGCTGTCCGGGTTATGGTCGTTTACCCCCACCCCGTAGTAAGGATGCCTATTATTTGCAGCCAGTGCCGAATTCCCAAATGTGCTGACGGCTGCCCGGTAAATGCAATCACCCGTAAAAATGGAACCGTTGAGATTGATAAAGAGACCTGTATCGCATGTTTAAAATGCCTTAAGTCTTGTCCCTTTGGAGCTATTTTTATTCATGATGATGTCGAATACCCTTTTAAATGCGATCTATGCGGAGGGGACCCTGAATGCGTGAAAGCCTGTCCTAAGAATGCCATCCTTTTTATCCCTGAACATGTACTGGGCCAAGCTCAAAGAATCAATAACGTGCTTTCTTACTCACACATGAAAGAAATTGAGTATTTTGAAAAGGGTGAGAAAAAGCAGATCCGGTATGCGGAAATCGGCAAGGAGGATGTATGAACAAGGTAAAAGGCGGCTATTTTCACAAGCTTCTTAAAGTTGACCTTTCCAGCAACACTTGGGAAGTGGAACCCCTTTCTGATGATTTTATCTCGAAATATATTGGCGGCCGAGGATTTGGCGCCAAATTGGTCTGGGACAACCTTAAAGCCCATAATTTTAAAATTGATCCTCTGGGGAAAGAAAATCTTTTAGTGGTTGCGCCGGGGCCTTTTACTGGCCTTTATCTTCCCTCTTCCGGCAAAACATCATTTATTTCTATTTCTCCGGCTACGGGTATTTATGGCGATAGTTCAATGGGGGGAGTTTTTGGGGTTGAATTTCGTCAGACCGGCTTTGATGCCCTCTCGCTTAAAGGAAAAGCCCCAGAGCTTTCTTTTCTTTTCATTGATGATAGAGATGTTTCCCTTGTCCCGGCTCCGGAATTAGCTGGCAAGGGCAGCTTGGAGGCTGAGGGTTTAATTAAACAACGATTAGGTGACTTCACTATTCACGTTGCCGTTATCGGGCCAGCAGGAGAAAACCGCGTTGCTTTTGCTTCCGTAAACACTGACTTTGGTCGCAATGCAGGACGAACCGGAGTGGGAGCTATCCTGGGATCAAAAAACCTTAAGGCAATTGTGGTTCGGGGAAGTAAGGACCTGCCGGTCTATGACCTTAAAAAATTAAACCTCGAAACCAATAAAGCCATAACCTATCTGAGAAATCATAAATTTTTCAAGTTCTGGCAGGAACAAGGACTTATGTGTGTCATTGATTATGCTAACAACATGGGAATCCTGCCTACCCACAATTTCCGTGACGGGTCATTTGCCCGAGTAAATTCTATTAATGGTTTTACCATGGAATCAAAATATAAGATCGGGGATGCAGCGTGCTTCGCTTGCCCCATGGCCTGTAGCAATATCTGTCTGGTAAAAGAAGGGAAGTACGCTGGCACGGTAGTTGAGGGTCCTGAATACGAATCGTGTGCAATGCTGGGTTCAAACTTGGGTATTGATAATTTTGCGGCAGTATTACGCGCAAATCACCTGTGTGATGAATTGGGGATGGATACGATCACGGTCGGCAATCTGATCGGCGTGCTGATCGAAGGATATGAAACCGGCCTGCTTTCCCTCAAAGACATTGAAGGAGAACCGCTTACCTGGGGAGATGACGAAAAGGTTATGCGCGTAATCGAAAAGATCGCCCGAAGAGAGGGGGTTGGCGATATACTGGCAGGCGGTTCCCGCAAGGTCATCGAAACCTGGCCTCAATTATCCCCTATCATCTCCCAAATAAAAGGGCTTGAACAGTCTGCTTACGACTGCCGGGCAGCAATATCGATGGCCTTGGGTTATGCGACCAGCGATATCGGCGCTCATCATACCCGGGCCTGGACAATCGCTAAAGAACTTGAAGATGGACGGGATTGGTCCCTGGAAGAAAAAGCTAAGCTCGTTATTTTTCATCAGACGATCCGTCCCCTGTTTGACATGTTTGGGGTCTGCCGGCTGCCGTGGATTGAGCTTGGCCTCAATGAAAATCATTATGCCGCTTTTTTTAGCGCAGTTACCGGGTTAGACTATTCCCTCGATGAGCTTATGGCTCGCTCGCGGGACATCTATGATCTGACTCGGTTAATCAATGTTAAACTGGGGATTTCGCGAAAAGATGATCAGCCTCCATTGCGCTGGTTTAAAGATCCAGTCCAGACTGGACCTTTGGCAGGCAAGGTATTAAAAAGGGAAGAATTTAACACTATCCTCGACATTTATTACCAGTTGCGTAATTGGGATGCGGAAGGGAAGCCAAATCCAGAGGTTGAGAAAATTTTTAATTAAGAATTCATATGCATTAGTTTTCTAGCCTCCCCCGAAAGACTAAAAGGAGAGACCTACCATCCAGTCATCCGGACGATAGATTTCATCTATTGTGATCACGGCAACATCATTTTGTTCAAACAAAACCATTAAAGTTACGTGTTCCTTTCGTGAAATGACCGATAAATTTTCATAGTCAGGCAAAAAAAGGCCGTCAATGTTTAGGGCATTTGTCCAAACCGAGGTAATAAACCGTTTCATTTCCGGCCGTTCTTCCAGGGTTAGGTCAAAAGAAAGGTCTTCTTCCCAGAATTCATCCACAACCTCATAATCTCGTTTTTTTGCTTCTTGTCTCAGCTTATCTTTTTGCGACTCAACGGATTCGCCGCCTTTGGAATAAAAACGGCCAAACAAAGCCACCCTTAATCTTTTCTTATCCATTGCCTTCCTCCTTGGTGCTGAGCTTGGATTTTTTCTTATTAAATTATAATCCATTTTTGATTTTATTAGCAAGGGCAATAGTACATACAAGATTCCTTAACACAAAAAAGACTTGCTATTGACAAACCACCCCAAAAAGATTAAGGTAAAAAGTTGATGATTCCCAGGAAACTATTGAAGATAATTTAAGGAAGTGGTGAGGTCCTGGTGGGCCTCCTGGACTTCAAATCCAGTGAGAGGCGTGAGTAACGTCTCTGGTGGGTTCGATTCCCATGCACTTCCGCCAATTTCCAAAACCCCCTTTTAATGGGGGTTTTAACTTTGAACGGTTAAACTTTGACATAAAGACAAAGTACGTTAAGATAAGGTTTAAAAACAAGGGAGGTTTTATGGCAATGTGTGAAAAGTGTGGCGAAGAATTTAAACCTTATTGGCGCCTTGCTGATCTTCAGAATAAAAGGTGCGAAAAATGTGAGTACTTAGAGAAAGAGGGAAAAAATAAACGGATTTGGACCGCATTGCTCAAAGCTGCGGTCGGTTTTCTATTAATCGCTTTTACTCCCTCATCAAGCACGGGGCCCTTAAAAATCTTGGGCTTTTTCCTCATCGTGCTGGCCTTAATTAAATTGATCGAGGACGCCCTCATGCACCACCGTTCTAAAGAAGGGGGCCTGCGGATGACGTCTCAAAGATCCTGAGCAAAAGCGGGAAAAACAGTATCATGAAAATCGCGTTAGCCCAAATCAACACAACCATCGGCGATTTTGAAGGGAATACAGAAAAAATTTTGCAGTTTATTGCCTTAGCCCGCCAAAAAGCATGCGACCTTGTTATTTTCCCTGAGCTCGCCATCCCCGGCTACCCTCCTACTGACTACATTGACAAACAAGACTTTGTCCGATCCAACATGGAAAAATTGGACCACCTTGCCAACGCCTCTCAAGGTATCGGGATAATCCTAGGGTACTTAGACGTTAATCACGACCAAGAGGGCAAACCGTTTTATAATGGGGCTGCGTTACTCAATGAAGGAAAAATAATTTTCCGTGTCTTTAAGACACTTCTTCCTTCTTATGATGTGTTTGATGAAAATCGTTATTTTCAGCCCGGCAAATCTAACCAGATCAGTCATTTTTCAGAAAAGCGGTTGGGAATTACGATTTGTGAGGACATCTGGAACGATAAAGCCTTTTTCCATGAGCACCTTTATTCTGACGATCCGGTGGAACTGCTAGTCAAACAAGGTTTAGATCTCCTTATTAATATTTCAGGATCACCTTTTTACTTAGGCAAAAAAGACCTCCGAGTAAATATCCTCACGAATCTTGCCCGCAAATATCACATTCCGGTAGTATATGTAAATCTGGTGGGCGGAAATGACAGTCTTCTTTTCGATGGCGGCAGTATGGTCATTGACCCTCAAGGAAACCTACGAGCTTCAGCCAAAGAATTTGAAGAAGACCTTATTACTTTTGATGTGGAAACTAACCAGGGAGATCTTCACCTTTCAATGGGCACTGATGAAGAGCTTATATTTAAAGCGCTCTGCATGGGAACAAGGGATTATGTCTCTAAATGTGGTTTTAACCACGTGGCCTTGGGCTTAAGCGGGGGGATTGACTCTTCACTCGTTGCCTGCGTTGCTGCTCAAGCTTTGGGAAAAGAAAACGTCCTGGGAGTGGCTATGCCCTCCCTTTACTCTTCTCCAGCAAGCCTCGAGGATGCGCAGCTTCTTGCTCAGCGCCTGGGAATAAATTTTCGCAGCATCTCCATATCCGATATTTTTCAACTATACCTCAAAGAATTAGAGCCTTCTTTTGCTCAGTATGAAAGCGACACTACCGAGGAAAATCTTCAAGCGCGCATCCGGGGTAACCTCCTCATGGCCCTGGCCAACAAATTCAATGCGTTAGTCTTAACGACCGGAAATAAATCCGAGATGGCGGTTGGATACTGCACTCTGTACGGTGATATGTGCGGAGCGTTGGCAGTTATTTCCGATGTGCCTAAAACCATGGTTTATAACCTCGCGCGTTACCTTAACCACCGTGAGGAGCTAATCCCCGCAAGGGTGATCACCCGACCGCCTTCAGCAGAATTAAAACCCGATCAAACTGATCAGGATACCCTGCCCCCCTACGATGTCTTGGATGATATTTTAACCGAGTATGTGGAAAAAAACCGAAGCATCGCGGACATAATCAAAAAAGGCCACGATCCAAGAATTGTCCAGGATATAATCCGCCGAATCCACCTCAATGAATACAAGCGTAAACAAGCACCACCAGGATTAAAAGTAACCACTAAAGCTTTTGGAATAGGAAGGCGATATCCTATTGCCCACCGCTTCACATTATAGTAATTGTGGTCTATTAAATTTAGAAGGTAATAAAAACGAACCGACAATAAGGAGGAATAGGAAAGTTATGACTGGTGAACTAAAAAGTACCTTAGACCTTGTTATGGAGAAACTAAAAGGAGTGGAAAAAGAATTGCCCGAGCTTACGCAAGCTCAAAAAGAGCGCATTGCCGAGATAAGGCGAAAATATGAAGCGAAAATTGCTGAAACTAAGATCCTGCAAGAGGATAACGAGAAACTCCGACTTGATCTCTCAAGGTTAGAAGAAAAAAGAAAAGAAGAAATCGAAAAGGTTTATCGGGAATCTAAATAATTTAAGAATTAAAAATTCTTTCATTACTTACTTCTCATTAAATTGCCTCGATCCTCCACACCTTTTCCGCAAAAGATACAAGATACGATTCGATTTCAAATTTCGGATACTGGCTGACAATTATCTCCCGCGCTTTATTAACCTCTGCTTTGTGTTTCGCTATCTCCTCAGCTTTATTGTGGAAAGCAGCGTTTTCCCCATAAGCACCACAATCCATATGATGCATCAGGATTACTTTTTTCACCCGGTGGAGCTGGATAGCCAGTTTGATCAGGAGAAAAAAATCCCTGAGGGTTTTCAACTAAATCTTTAGTTGCGCCCGCAACCGAAATCATGTCACAGTCATTCACCAATTGCTTTTCTTCCAACCAAGCATAAACATCTCTGGTTAACCGAAAATCCATGCATTTGATGAGTACGGTTGAACAAGTGTGTCCCATAGCTTCTCCTTAAACAAAAAATGTGGGAGCCTCTGACGAGGCCCCCACAGATATACTGAACTTCTTCACCGATCCACCAACCCTAACTGAGCGCCTATTTCTTGGGCGGTTTTAGCAAGGTTAGGGCAATACAGATGCCGATAATGGCCAGGATCAGCGTCGGTTTGAAGGCGACGGTGTAACTGCCGAATTGATCTTTTGCGCAACCGGCAATATACCCCCCGATGATAGCTCCCAAACCGTAAGCGCTGAAGATGACCCCGTAGTTAAGGGGATATTTTTCAGGCCGAAGAAACCTGCGGTTGCCGTGGGACCGATGGCCAGCCAACCACCAAGACAAAGCCAGAAACCGCAGAAGGAAGCAACGTAGACAGCCTTCGTTCCTTCTCCAGCGGTCAATATCGCCACCGAAGCCAAACCGATGATGATAAAGGATAGGACGGCAGCCTTGCGGGGAGTAATTTTATCCGTAAGCCAGCCAAACAGCGGACGCCCCAGGCCGTTAAAGATAGCAAACACCGAAACTAACCCTGCGCAAGTTACTTTATCGAGCTTACATACTTCCACCCCACATGCACTCGATATGCCAATTGCCATCAGGCCAGCAGTTGTGCCAATGATGTAACAGAGCCAAAGTCCGTAAGCGGATGAAGTATTAATCCGGATTTTGCCACCATCCGCATAACGTATGTTCCCGACCAGTTTATCGTGGAGTTAAAATCCCTCAAGCTTTACCTCAATCAGTATCGGAGGGTCTTTATCTCCCATGAACAAGCGACAAATAAAATTTATCGCAACCTCTAGGCTGAGCTTAAACCAAAGTCTTTAGAAATGATCGGAGATTTTAACCCGCGAGGCAATGTCAAGACCATCATAAAAATCTCCTCACTGGGGGAAAAATAATCATTAAAGAGGGGCCAACCATAAATAACCTGCTGGGTTACCCACAAGGTTGATCCCCCCACCACTTCCTTGCTCCCCCTTCAACTGACTTTCATGTATTTATTATTTAGTTGAGGATGATTTTGCTAATTCTTTTAGCACTTGTGAAAGGCCAGCATAAATTGCTGATAACCCGCAAAAGATCCCCTCATAACCAGCAAAACGTTTAATTGCTGCACTCCCAGTAGCATCTCCGATAGCTAACAAGAAGAACAACACAGTTAATGTTGCAAATACGACCTGTAGGGCTTTATTAATCTTTAATGTCCCTATGAACATTACGCCAGTAAAAAGACCCCACATAAACAAATAACAAACCATTTCAGAATTTTCTGGAGGATTACACCATCCGAACTTTGGCATCAATATTAAGCCCACCAAAGAAAGCCAGAACAAACCATAAGAAGTGAACGCTGTTGTTCCAAATGTATTACCTTTTTTCCATTCCATGATCCCTGCGATAACTTGTGCCACGCCACCGTAAAATATTCCCATTGCCAAAATCATTGATCCTAAAGGGAAAAAACCTGCATTATGTAGGTTCAATAGCACTGTTGTCATACCAAAACCCATTAAACCAAGAGGTGCTGGGTTGGCAGAGATATCTTGTACCTTTGCAGTTATTTCACGAGCTACTTCCAACGATTTTGTTTCGTTCGTCATTTTTATTCCTCCATTTTATTTATTGTATTCCAAATGTTGCAAGGTTAATCTATATAGTGTTTCAGTCCAATTTGGACAAAATCAGCTTAGAAAAGGTGTTAGCCGACATTCCCCATATCAAAATCATTAGGGCTAATACCCCCTCCATAATTTAGCTGTAAAGCTCATATTAATATATTCAATCACTCGAAACAAGTTTTTCTTTCAATAGAGTCGAAGTGTTAATGAGAAATAACATTTATCGCAATGAAAAACGTCAACGAGAGACAGGTATCCCGCATTTCACATTGAAAACCCTATGTTAAGCAGAATAGTATCGTAATCCTTCAATCCGTGCCAGTATCTCGGCAAATAGCCTCTCCAACACACTTCCTTCGGTAACATTTATTTATGAGGCAACTGGCCAGTGAAAAATTTAACCAATGTTTTTTTGCTGGAAAATCGGGGCGAGAGGATTTGAACCTCCGACCTCATGCGCCCAAGGCATGCGCGCTAACCAGGCTGCGCTACGCCCCGAAAATGTTTAATATTACCATCATCATCCCAAACAAGTCAAGCAGGATTGAACCTCCTCATTTTTATGGAAAATATTTTTTCAGGAGAGGACGAAGTTTCTCCATTGCACGTGCCCGGTGGCTGATCCGGTTTTTTTCTTCTCGGCTCAGTTCAGCAAATGTTTTTCCCAAATCCGGCACTAAAAAAAGAGGGTCATAGCCAAATCCATTTCTTCCCCGGGGAGACTCCGTTATCACTCCTGGACATTCTCCTTCTACCCTTTCCCATTTTCCATCAGGTGCGTAGATTACAACTGCACAAACAAATCGTGCCCCTCGTTCAGATAAAGGAACGCCTTTCATTGCTTGAAACACTTTGGCATTATTGTCTTCATCTCGTGCTTGGGGTGCAGCGTAACGCGCAGAAAAAACACCAGGGCGTTGGCCGAGATACGTGATCTCTAAGCCCGAATCATCAGCAACGGAGACCTCGCCGGTTATTCGGGCAGTTAGTTCTGCTTTTTTCAACGCATTTTCCCAAAAAGTCTTTCCATCTTCGACAACCGAAAACGGATAACCAAAGTCTTTCCAAGAAAGGAGAGTTACATCCTCATCCGCTAAAAAAGCGCGAAATTCCACAATTTTCCCTTGATTTCTGGTCCCTAAAACTAACTTTTTCGTCATGGTACTAAAATTTAAATTGGAAATAGTATGTTAGGTCTTTTGTGAACGTGACATCAAAATTATAAGGAATTCCTGCTTTATACACTATAAGCAGTCCATGTGTTGATTATACTGCATTTTTGGGGAAAAAGGCTAACGGTATTGTAACAGCAAAAAACCTGCGTCCACCCAAATTTAGTGATCTGGATTTTGTAATTCTCATAAAGGCATTTGCTTTGCAAGTATTTTTAATCCTAATAAGGAAGGCGATCTTATCAAGAATTTTTTTCGAGCGAATCCCCAACCAGTTTGTAGGAATCACCAACGGCCGGAATGCATTGTTTTAAATACTCTCTGTACGACTGAATAATTTTGGGCATTCAACCTTTGGCCTGCCCCGAGTTCTATTCTTTCAAGAGTGAAGGCTTATTGTTTCTATAGCATCTAAAAAAACAGCTAACTAATATTTCGATCCCAGTGAACCGTTTAAAAATCATCTTTTACTTTTATTTTACATTTAAAAAAACCAAGATGTTATTTTCTTACGCCATAAAAGTATCCTGTCAACTTCTGTAACAAAGAACCGCCACTCCCTTTTTATCTTGACTAACATTTTGAAAATCTATAACAATTAAAGTAGAAGTTACTTTTTGTTTTCATCCAATCGGTCAAAAAGGAGACCATCGATGGAAAAAATATTCTATCCCGAGTCAATGGTTATTATCGGACTTTCCTCACGAGCTGAAAACCTCCCCCGAATGATACTTGAGAACCTTTTACGCTGGGGATACCGCGGAAAAATTTTCGGACTAAACCCGAGAAGTGAGGATATTTACGTGGATGGGATCAAGATGTACAAAAGTATTGATGATCTCCCCCAAGTTCCAGATTTGGCGGTATGCTTAATCCCCGCCCGGTTTATTCCTGACCACGTTGAGATGTGCGGAAAGTTTGGGATAAAACGGATGGCCATCCCTTCCGGCGGTTTTTCTGAGTTTAGTGAGGAGGGGAAAAGGCTTTCCGAACTCACCCTTAATAATGCCCGAAAATATGGCCTTAGGTTTGTTGGGCCAAATGGCTTTACGGTTGCCAATCGGGCCAATGGCCTTTGCCTGCTCTTTGTTCCGTTTTATCCCCCCCCGCTTGGAGAAATCTCCGTTATTTCTCAGAGCGGGGGATTAGGAGCCGCTATTTGGAATCCGTTCATAGATGAGCATTTGGGTATGGCAAAATTTGCCAGTGTGGGGAATAAGCTGGATTTAGATGAAGTAGATTTTCTGGAGTATTTCGGAAAGGACCCGGATACGCAAATCATTTTTATGTACCTGGAAAATATCAAACGGGGAAAGAAACTCGTAGAAGCAGCCTCAGCTATAGACAAGCCAATTATTGTCCTGAAGTCGAATACGACCTCAATAGGCAGCAAAGCCGCTATGGGCCATACGGCTGCCTTAAGCAATGATGAAGACGTTATTGATTGTGCGTTTGAAAAGGCGGGAATAATACGGATTCATAATTTTCGCGACTTCATCGCCATGGCCAAAGCCTTTAAACTTCCCCGGATGCAAGGAAACCGGATCATGGTCATGAGCCCGGCCGGTGGTTTTGCGGTTAGCACTGCTGACCTCTGCACTCAGGCGGGCTTTGAATTTGCTGACCCAGGGGAAAATTTTTACCAAAGTCTGCAAAATTACTCCAAAGCCGGGGTAATCAGATTTTCCAATCCCTTGGACATGGGAGATATTTACGACCCCAAATTTACCGCCCATATCTTTTCTTCGGTCATGCACAATAAACATATTGATTGTGCTCTTTATGTGAGCCACTGGCCCCACATGCCAGCAGGAGATGATGTTTTTTCGAGAATGTTACGAGCAGACCTTTCCAAAGAGACCTGGGGAGCCATTCTTTCCTCTGGAAAACCAGTTGGCGTGTGTCTTATGGGCATATCCGGGACCATCACCCAGATTAAAAAAAATGTAAATTTTCCGGTTTTTAACAGTCCCGAAGAGATGGTCCAGGCAATGGCGGCCCAGCGGGATTTCTATGCCCGAAAAGCAACAGGCTCGGTTCCTGAAAAACAATCCTCTCATATCAACCGTGCCACCGCCCAAAAGTGGATCAGTGCTCATCAAGGTGTCAGCGGTGAAGAATCACTTTCCTTATTATCATTATACGGTATCCCGATTGCAGAATCCTTTGTAGCACCCAATGAAAGCGGGGCAATAAGTCTGGCTGAAAAGATCGGGTATCCGGTCGTGATGAAGGTTGTTTCCCCTGATGCCATTCATAAATCAGAAGCACAAGGGGTTATGGTAGATATAAAAAATCCAGATGAGGTAAAGAAAACATTCCTGATGATCAAAAAAAATCTTTTGGCCTATAAATCAGGCGCTGACTTTCGCGGCGTCCGGTTACAGAAGATGGCTTCGGATGGATACGATATGTTTATCGGCGGCAAATATGATGAAGCCTTTGGCCCAGTCGTGTATTTTGGTTTTGGAGGAATTTACGTGGAAATTTTCAAAGACATAAGCCTCGCACTCTCCCCGTCAACACAAGCGGAAATTGAAACCAAGATAAAAAAGCTTAAATCGTATTCCATGCTCAAAGGTTTCCGGGGAAACCAAGTAGGCGATATCCAGGGATACATAGAGAGTATCGTACGGGTCTCGCATCTCCTCGCTGACTTTCCCCAAATTAAAGAACTCGATATAAATCCGCTCAGAATCCTATCCGATGGCACAGGAATAGTGGCGTTAGATGCAAGGATTAAGATAGAATAAGATATGCCAGCGCATGCCCGGTGTTTGTTTTTTTTAACTAAAGACCAATTCTCTCAATGCCGTATACACCGCTCCCGAAGGACGTAACTCGCTTTTGAAAAGGATTACTTGGTCAACTTTGATCTCTCCGAAGAGTCGTTCTCGTTCATCAAGAAGGTACTTGACCAATTCATTTTTCCCCTTGGGAGACCTGACCCGGCCTAAGGTAAGATGGGGGGAAAACGTACGCTTTTCTTCTTCAAAGCCAAGCTTTGACATTTCTTTCTCTACGTGATTTTGAAGTGTTATAAGCTGACCGCCTTGGTCTTCAATCCCTACCCAAACTACTCGCGGGCTTTTGAGGGAAGGAAAAGCCCCCATATTTTTTACCGCCACTGCCCAGGGTTTAAAGCCCCTTATCCCATTCTGAATCCCTTGCGCGATTTTTTCTATATCTCCTTCCTCAATACCCCCCAAGAATTTTAAAGTAAGATGGATGGATTTGGGATTGACCCACTTGACATCCGCAGGTAATATCTTAAGCTCTTTTTGAGTCTTATCTATGCGAAAAATAATTTCAGCGCTGAGTGGTATGGCAATAAAACTTCTAATTGTGCTCATAACATGTAAATTTAAAATCGATTTCTGTGCAATGGCAAATACACACCCTGGTTATTATTTTGTATACCCTAAGGCTTGTAATTGCTCTCGCAGTTCTTTATACAATACTACTTGAGGCCCCGCTTCCTTAGTCGGTATTTTTGTGAGTATCACGATTGAAAATGCTGACACAATTTAGTCAGAACGCATGAGTCGAGAAAAAATTAAAAACTTATGGAAACGTAGGGGTTACTAACATGATAAAACTTCATAGAATCTTTTGTCAAATGTTAAGCCCGTCTTCGAGATACGAATTTTAAAAAGCCGTCCACCAGCGCTCCGAAGGATGCCGCATCCGCGAACATAACTAACGCCACCACAATTTCTCGAAATGATTTTTAACCCTTCTACAAGAAGAAGGATTCAGATTAGTTTTTTTCTAAAAAATCATAAAAATCTTGACTTTTTAATCTAATATTAATTAGATATTATCTTTACGCAGGGAAACCACAGAGGTCGTCACCCCCCCACCGTAGTTTCCTCTAATAAAACTGCTTTTATAGAGGAATATCAAATAATGGCATATCATTTTTGGTGCGAGGCTGCAGAAGAAACGCGAAATGCCTGATTTCATCGTGATGGTGATGCTTTCTATCCACACTACCAAAAACATATTAACGCCGTGAGTTCCTATCCCTTTTCAATAGATAGAGAATTGAGAAGAAAGCTTGATCTCCTCTGGCTCCTTACCAGAAAGGAAATAACTTTAAAATATAAAAGGACTTTCCTGGGGATATTCTGGTCTTTGCTGAATCCTATTCTTCTTGCGCTGGTCCTTTTTATTGCCTTTAAAATATTCATGAAGATTCAGATGGAGAACTATACCTTCTTTTTTCTCTCTGCTCTCTTTCCATGGAACTGGTTTTCTGCCTGCGTCACCGTGTCTACCGGAACACTCATTAGTAATGTAAGCCTTATAAAAAAGATTAGTTTTCCGAGACATTTTCTTATTCTGGCCACAATTCTGAGTCAGCTTGTCAATTTTGTCTTTGCTCTCCCCATCCTGATATGCCTTTCGTACTTTTACGCGAAAGGACCTGCTATAAGCTGGTTACTTGCCGTGCCCATCCTGATAGCCATCCAATCTATCGTAACCATTGGGATCTGTCTGGCGATTTCCATGGTGAACGCTTATTTCAGAGACTTGGAATATATAATCGGTGTCGGTATCAGTATGCTATTTTGGTTGACTCCCATTATTTACCCTTTAAAGATGGTTCCAGACGCGTACCGGATTTATCTTACCATCAATCCCTTTACCTATCTTATAACGGCCTGGCGGGATGTATTTATGTCAAATGTGATAAATTGGAGCGGTATCGCTATCTCTTTCGGAAGCTCTCTGGTCTTTCTGCTTGTGGGTATCCTTGTCTTTAAACGCCTTGGAAAAAGGCTGGATGAAGTTCTATGAATTCTATCGTTGAAATAAAAGATGTCTGGAAAAAATTTCCCATGAAAAGGGACAAGCCCGGATTCAAGGAGTTTATGGTGACTTTGCCCCGGTTCATCAACCGGAGCGCGAATTCTAATTTCTGGGCGTTACAAGGCCTGAGTTTTAATGTCAAACAAGGTGAGTGCCTCGGCATAATCGGGAGAAATGGTGCCGGGAAAAGCACCTTGCTTTCCTTAATGCTCGGCACTATTTATCCGACCAGAGGAACCACAAAAGTTTCAGAAAAGATAACGCCCCTTCTTGAGCTTGGAGCCGGGTTTCACCCTGATCTCACGGGCAGAGAGAATATCCTTATAAATGGAGTACTTCTTGGTCTTACAAGGCATGAGGTTTCGGAAAGGACGGAAGAGATTATTACTTTTTCCGAGATCGGGGGGTTTATAGATATGCCGGTCCGGACATACTCCAGCGGCATGAATCTCAGGGTAGCCTTTTCCATTGCAATTCATACCGACCCAAAATTACTTCTTATAGACGAGATTCTTGCCGTAGGCGATGAGGGTTTTCAAAAAAAATCCAAAGATGCCTTAATTGGGTTAATTAAGGGGGGGGTTACCACAATCCTGGTCTCCCATAATCTGAATGCCATAAAAGAAATCTGCGCCCGGGTTATCTGGCTTGATGAAGGGAAGATAAGGGCAGAGGGAGAGCCTGAAAGAGTAGTCGAGAACTATCAGGGTCACATAAAATAAGATTATTACTTGCAATTGGAGATGAAAGATGACCCGTTCACTTGTCTCATCTAAGTTCCCGTAATTTAAGGGCATCATTCTCGTAGGCAGTGCAGGAACTCGATTCTACCCAACAGCTTCGGAATGCCTTGCCTCGGGATAAAGTGATTGCCGCAGGCTTCAAATAAGTGGGAATTAACAGGTGATCGGAATTGACATAAACAGTTTTAACCAAATAGACGACGCTGCCTAGTGTTGGTTGCAAAACTCCTGAGTCATCAGATACGTTGGCAACAATGACAAAATCTGCTGGAGAATGACTTAAACAAGATGATGCCATGTCTGAAATAAAGCCGTCTAAGATTAGGATCGAGGCTGCGTCTGTTTGTCAATTGAGTTGCCCCTCCTGTCCGAATACCAGCAAAGCAATACATGCAGTCGAGGGGAGCGGGTTACTTAAGTTCAAAGATTTCCAAAAATTAATTGACGAGAACGCATGGATTAAAGAGATTGAACTTTCAAATTACGGAGAGATTTTCTTAATCCTGACCTGCTGGAAATAATAAAGTACACGTGCAAACGAGAGGTAGCTTCGAAAGCAGACAATGGTATGAATATTAACAATGTCCAAAAGGATGTGCTGGAAGGTTTGGTTAAATATAGACTCCGTAGCATGACCTGTTCTATAGATGGAGCCAGCAATGAAACTTATAAAACTTATCGAGTTAAAGGAAACTTCGAGACTGTGATTGAAAATATAAGGAAGATAAATTTTTTCAAGCAAAAGTATCAATCTGAATATCCGAGATTAACCTGGCAATTTATAGTATTTGGGCATAATGAGCATGAAATACCATTGGCGAGAAAGCTGGCGGGTGAACTAGACATGAACTTCTATTTAAAGCTTTCGTGGGACGATAAATTCTCACCTATACGAGATCAAGAATATGTAAAAAAACTGGTTGGTACTGCTTCTAGAGCGGAATACAAACAAAAGTATGGCATTGAGTATGGACAGGAATTTTGCCATCAGATGTGGGATGAACCCCAGATAAATTGGGATGGAAAGGTTTTAGGGTGTTGTCGCAACTTCTGGGGCAATTTTGGAGGGAATGCGTTCAGAGATGGACTCCTAAAGAGCATCAATAGCGAAAAGATTAAAGATGCTATGGATATGCTTCTGGGTAAAAAAATTGCCCGGGAAGATATTCCTTGTACAACATGTAGTATTTATTTTCATATTAGGGAAGAAAGCAAATGGCTAATAAGAACCTAATTGAGCGTTGCAAATGACCTTACTGTTAAGAAAGAAGCCAAAATAACCGATTCCGAAGGAGCGAAAGGACACAGACGGGCAATGGATCAGATTCTCAGTAATGACGAGTGGTGTCAGAAAACTGAACACCAAAGCGATGAAACATGCCTCAATCGTTTTAAACTTCTGTCTCACCTCATAGAAGGACAGAAGGTTTTAGAGGTTGGTTGTGGAAACGGCGACCTGTCTGTCGAAATAGCGCGGCTTGGCTTCGATGTGGTGGGTGTCGACATAAGTAAACTAGGGATACAACAGGCGGTTGAGCTGGCAAAAAAGGAAAACCTGAATGCCAGAGCTCAATTTAAGCTTATGGTCGCTACCAGCTTGGAATTTGCTGATAACTCCTTTGATACAGTCCTTATACCTGAAGCCCTAGAACATATAAGAGACTCGAGAAGGTTAATAGAAGAAGCTATACGGGTTGCAAAAAATGGTGGGAGAATAGCAATTTCCGTTCCAAGCAGCTTGATGGTTCCCTTCCAAGGTCACCTGAGAGTGTTCTTCAAAGATACCCTAACAACCGAACTGAGCCAGTATACCTCAGAAATCCGATGGCATGAACTGCCATGCAAGAAATGGCTTGTTTGCAGCTTCTTTGTCAGGAAGAAGGAGCTAAATATCACAGAAGGGCCCCTAGTTGATGTTTTGATGCCCACTTACAACGGCAGAAAATATATCAGGAACGCGATTAAAAGCGTTTTAGGCCAAACATACCAAAACTGGAACTTGGTAGTTGTTAATGACGGTGGGGAAGATGTGAAGGACATTGTCGACGAATTTCAAGATGATAGAATCAAACACATTGTAACCGAGCATAAAGGGAAGTCACATGCGCTGAATGTTGGCATTGCAAACAGCAGCGGAGAATTTATCGGCTATCTGGACGATGACGATATTTTATATCCAATTCATCTAGAGGTTCTAATAAAAGCAGCTTCGGAAGGGAAGAAGGATTTTGTTTACTGTGATTGGTACGAAGTATCGCTTGATGAGAACGAAAGAGAAATTGGCAGGGAATTTGAATTTAGACAAGATGTCACCCCCTGGATGCTCATTCGACAGAACTACATAAATCATAAATGTATTTTTCATACAAGGTCTCTTCTTGAGAAAGCAGAAATGTACGATGAAGAGCTTGATGTGGTCATTGACTGGGACATGATAAGAAGATTGGCCTTCATTAGTAAGCCGTATCATGTCTGGGGAGTAACCAGCGAACGTCTGCGCTACTATAACAAGGGTATCCTGGAAAACAGGATAACGGGCATGTGGACAAAAAGCCCCGATAAAGCTCGCAGATCAATGGAAAGAATAGCTAATAAAACAATGAACCTCCCTGCTTCGACAAAGGAACTCAAAAGAGCCGTTATAGATGTAATGCTACATCAAAGTTATTATCATTTAATAGAGTTTAACAACATCTTCCAAGCCAAAGATACTCAGATAAGCAACCTTGAGTTAGTTCTTAGGGAGAAAGATGCCCACATATTTCATCTTGAGGGTATGGTAACGGAGAAGAAAACCGAGGCAGAAGGGCTGAAGACTGGTCTCCCATAATCTGAATGCCATAAAAGAGATCTGCGTTCGGGCTATCTGGCTTGATGGGGGGGATAAGGGCGGAGGGAGAGCCTAAAAAGGTGGTCGAGGAGTATTTGAACCATGCAGGATAATTATATGAATTTCGAAAGTCCGGAAAGGCTATATCAGGAGAGAGGGTAATGGAAAGAAATGGCAAAATTTAAGACTTGCCCCTTTCCCTATTGTGAGTAAATATTCATAAAAGAGCCGCCGATTGCTGGAAAGTTCTCCCGCCAATCGATCCTTTATGGTGTACCAAGCCCTGGCTGAAAAGCTTGGGAAATATGATCGAGCATTTTTTATGTGGTGACCAAATGATTTCTGTTACCAAAACCTACTTCCCTACAATGGACGAGTACATTCGACAGCTCGAAAAAATTTGGCAAGTAGGATGGTTGACCAATAATGGTCCATTGTCTAGGCAGCTTGCCGAGAGTTTAAAGGATTATCTCGGCGTACCCAGCCTGGAGCTGGTGGCGAACGGCACCTTGGCGCTCCAGCTATCCATTAAGGCGCTCGGATTGCAGGGGGAGGTTATCACCACACCTTACAGCTATGTGGCGACCACAACAGGCATTTTGTGGGAGGGCTGCGAGCCGATCTTTGTCGATATTGAAGAAAAAACCTTCTGTATTAACCCTGAGCTGATTGAAGCTGCCATTACTGAAAAAACTTCCGCGATTCTAGCAACCCATGTCTATGGCTATCCATGTGATGTAGTAAAAATTCAACGAATCGCGGATAGGTACAACCTCAAGATTATTTACGATGCCGCTCACGCTTTTGGAGTGAAACTTTCCGGCGAGTCTATTTTGGTTTATGGAGATTGCAGCGCCTTGAGTTTTCATGCCACCAAACCTTTTCATACAGCTGAGGGGGGCGGGGTGGTGTACAAAGATACAAACCTCGAGCGCCGCATATCCTTGATGAAAAAATTTGGGCACATTGGAGAGGATGACTATTTCGACATCGGCATCAATGCTAAAATGTCCGAACTGCACGCGGCCATGGGACTTTGCATATTGCCGAAGGTGAATGACATCATCGCCTATCAGAAAGAGTGCTCAAGCTGGTACGACGAACAACTGGACGGCGCCACTTTGCACCGGCCCATTTCTCCTGCCAGGCTCGAATACACCTATGCCTACTACCCGGTCATTTTCTCCTCTCACGATGTCATGATGCGGGTACGACAGGCGCTCATGGATAATGGAATAGGCCCGCGGCGTTACTTCCATCCTTCGCTTAATACGTTGCCGTATCTTAGGGTTGAGGGGAACAAGGCTTGTCCAATTTCCGAGAATGTTTCAGCGCGGGTTCTATGCCTCCCGTTATATGTAGGATTACAGAGACAGGAAGTAGAATTCATTTGCAATTTAGTTTTGCAAGCGATTCAATAAACTGCGCATATTATGCAACTTTAATTTTATCCTATGGCTCTGTTATTGCCAAGACTAAAATTACTTTGACGTTGCAGGTCACGGAAAGGATATTCGAATGGATATAGTGATTTTTGGTGGAGGGAATTTTTCCAGCCAAGCGTGGTATGTGTTAACCCATGATAGCCCCCATCGTGTAGCGGGCTTTACTGTTGATGGTGACTATTGCACAGGGGAACGCTTTCACGATCTTCCGATGGTTCCGTTTGAGGAGCTAGAGCGCCACTTTCCGCCGGATCGTTTCGTCATGTTGGTGTCGCTCGGCGGCCGCAATATCAACGGACTGCGAGCGAGTCGGTACCAAGCGGCAAAGGCTCGAGGTTATAGCTTTGTATCCTATGTTGCGTCTAGAGCCATGGTCTGGCCCGATTTGCAGATAGGCGAAAATTGCATGATTTTTAATGGAGCGAGCGTCAATCCTTTTGCGGTTATTGGAAACAACTGTATTCTTCTTGCCGGGAGCCATGTTTCTCATCATGCTGTTTTGGAAGATCACTGTTTTCTTGCCGCACATGCGGTGGTGGCAGGTGGTGCAAAAATAGGGGAGCGTTGTTTCTTGGGGCTCAACAGTACGATCCGTGATGGTGTATCCGTGGCACCAGGGTGTTTTATTGCAGCAGGCGCAGTTGTGACAACAGATACTACAGAGAACGGAGTCTATATGGGTATGCCGGCGCAGCGGCGGGACATGCCGGCAGACCAACTCGAGGCGTTTTGAGCATATGTTTAAAATTATTTGACCATTGTTGTGGTGCGCCTGGGCCTGCCGCTCTGTCTGTGGAGGAGTCATGAAGGTTGTAATCAATTTCACGCCGACGGGTTTGTTGCCGACAAAGGAAATGGCACCTAATGTACCAATTTCAATTTCGCAGATCATCGAGGATGTTCATAAAGCTGCTGAAATCGGCGTAACGATGGTTCATCTACATGCACGTGATGAAATCACGGGTATGGCGACGTATAAGGCTGCCGTTTATGAAAGGATTATTGCCGGAATTCGATCCTTTTCTAAGGATTTGATTATTTGTGTGTCTCTGAGCGGCCGTAATGTGCAAACATTTAAACACCGCAGTGAAGTTCTTCAGCTTGATGGCAATGTGAAGCCTGACATGGGAAGTCTCACGCTGAGTTCTTTGAACTTCAACCATCAGGCAAGCATTAACGATCCGGATATGATAAAGGCGCTTGCTTCTGAGATGCAATCGCGTAGGATCTTACCTGAGTTGGAAGCGTTTGATGCAGGCATGATAAATTACGCTCAATATTTGATTAAAAATGGTCTGTTAACGCCTCCGCATTATTTTAATTTGATTGTTGGTAATATTGCATGTGCACAGGCAGATTTGTTGCATGTCGGCGTTATGATTCGTGATCTTCCTGCTAACTCATTTTGGAGTATCGGCGGAGTCGGTAACGCTCAGCAAGCAATGAACATGCTTGCCATTGCGGCTGGAGGCGGTGTTCGTGTTGGGCTTGAAGATAACATTTGGTTTGACGCGCAACGTACAAGGCTTGCAACAAATGCAGGTTGCTTGCAAAGAATTCATCGCATCATTGACGCGGGGCTGACCGAGAGCTGATGCCTGCGTCCGAAATGAGGAGAATGCTGAATCTGCAGCCAGGCCAGGGCCAATACGGGCGCACTTGATATTTGCTGTGATAAGAGTCCTTCTCTGATTTTAATGACGAGCTATAAAACTGGACCACATTCTCCGACTCGCATTGAAGTTTAACAGCCTATGAGTTTCCTTGGTGCCGTTTTTTTAGTTAATTGCTAGCTTATTCCAACAGAACATTCATTAATTGCCGTATATCAATTAACAAATAGGTAGCAAAATGCCAAAAGTCTCGATAATCCTTACTTCATTCAATCATGAGAAATACATTCGAGAAGCGATTAATAGCACCCTGAATCAATCTTTCACCGATTTTGAGTTGATCATCTGGGATGACGCTTCATCTGATAATTCGTGGTATTTGATCAGCCGCTATTCTGATCCACGCATCAAGAAGTTTCGTAATGAAATCCGGAAAAGAGTTTCATGGGGGATAAACAAAGCCGTCTCCGAGGTGGCTTCGGGTGAATACATTGCCATCCACCATTCTGATGATGTATGGGAGCCTGAAAAGCTGGCAAAGCAGGTTGCCTTTTTGGATGCACATCCAGAATTCGGTGCGGTATTCACCAACGTTACCGCAATAGGTGAGGATAGTACGCCGTTAAAGAACGAGAAACATTTTTACTTTAGCATCTTTGAGCAGTTTAATCGAACACGATTCGAATGGTTGAATTTTTTCTTTAATCATGGCAACGCACTTTGCCATCCGAGCGTTTTAATCCGAAAATCTTGTTATGAGGATTGCGGTCTATATCGATTTGGTTTTGCGCAGGTTACCGATTTTGATATGTGGATACGGCTGTGCTTGCAATACGAAATTTACGTAATTCCCGAAAAACTCGTGAGATTCAGGGTGCTAGAGAATGAGGCTAATGCCAGTGGCAGCCGCCCGGAAACTAGGATTCGGGGGTTATATGAATTGTATAAGTTGCTTCCAACCTATCGGAAGATCACCCATTTTGATGATCTGGTAAAAATATTTCCTTCTTCTGCCAAGTTCTGCCGAAAAAAAGAAACCGATATGGACTTCGCATTAGCAATGGTCGCTTTAGAGGAAAAGCCTTTCACCTTCACCATATTGTTTGGTCTAGACATTCTGTTTGAAATCATTTCCGACCCAAAGCGCGCTGATAGCATCAAGCGTTTATATGGTTTTGACTACAAGAGTTTTATCGAATTGACGGCACAGCATGATGTTTTCTCGCGGGAAGAGGTCGCAACTCTTTCTGGACAGCTCGTAAGCCTCAATCAGGCGGTGACCGAACGCGACGGTCAGATCACCAATCTCAACCAAACCTTGGCTGAGGTAGAAGGCCTGAAGGCTGCCCAGATATCCCATCTTGAGGGTATTGTAAGGGAGAAAGAGGCGGCATTAAACAATATTTATAATTCCCGCGGATGGAAGGCGTTAGCAATTTATTACAGAGTAAGGAATAAAGTTTTTCCAATTAATAATAAAAGAAGATTATTTGCTACGCTCGTTTTTAGAACTATCACTAGTCCGAAGAAAACCCTTAGAAACTTAAATAAAAGAAATTTGAAAAAATTTATTTATTATTTTAGAACTTCGGCACCGGAAGTTTTAGAGGAAAAGATTAAAAGCAAAATTTTAGAAAAATCTAAAACAGTCCAAACAGAACAAATTAAAATAGGGCTTCAGGAAAATATAACTTTGGAAAAAATAAAAGATCTTAATTTTCCTTATTATGAGCAACCTTTAGTAACAATCATAATTCCATTATGGAACAAATGGCAATATACTTACAATTGCTTAAAGTCTATTTTAAAAAATACCGATGAGGCACCTTATGAGATAATTCTTGCTAATGATGCCTCAACGGATGAAACGTCTGCAATGCTCAAGAAAGTAACGGGTATTAACATAATAGATAATCAAGCAAACTTGGGATTTCTTAAAAATTGCAACAATGCTGTGAGATACTCGAAAGGGAAATATATCCTCTTTTTAAATAATGACACGGAAGTTAGAGAAGGTTGGCTACAACCCTTAGTTGAAATAGCGGAATGTGACGACAGCATAGGAGTGGTCGGAGGTAAGCTTTTGTATCCAGATGGCAGGCTTCAAGAGGCAGGAAGCATTGTAGACAGGGACGGTTGGAGCCAGCCTTATGGGCGCTTTGGCGATCCGTACAGATATGAATATAATTATGTGAAAGAGACGGATTTAATTACCGGTGCATGCCTACTAATAAGGAAAGACGTTTTTCTAAAAATTGGTGGATTTGATGAAAGATACGCCCCAGCTTTTTATGAGGAATTTGATTTAGAATTTGCTATTCGAGAGGCAGGTTATAAAATAATGTACCAGCCAAAAGCTGTTATAATACATCACGACGCCTCATCATATGGATTTGAGATACGTGATTCGCTCTCTGTTATTAATCATGCAAAGTTCATCGAGAAATGGGGAAATCAAATTAGCGGGCAGCTTGAACATAACGACATCTTTTTGGCGAGAGACAGGTCGAAAAATAAAAAAGTCCTCCTGTTCGTTGATTTGGAAGTGGATTACGATAAGCATGCAGGCAGCCTATCAACCTACCAATATATTGGACTGCTTCATGAAATGGGCTTCAAAGTCATTTTTATTCCAGATTTATTAATGCCTTTGGAGCCTTATACAACCGAGCTTCAACAATTGGGGGTAGAGGTTGTTTATGGTCAGTTTGAATTCAAGAATTGGATTCAGCAAAACGGACAGCATATTGATTATGCCTGGTTAGCCAGACCTGATATAGCTATCAAGTATCTCAGAGCAATCAAGCGCTATGCTAAGGCTAAGATTTTATATTTCACACATGACTTACATTATCTTAGAGAGTTACGAAGATATCAAATAGAAAAAAGAAAGGAGATATTAGATGAATCGAAACGATTAAAAGAGATTGAATTTTATTTATTTAAAAATGTTGACGTGATTTTAACGCCAAGCGATCAGGAACAAAAAATTATCAAAGAAGCTTTTCCTAAAAAAAGAATCGTGACCATGCCAGTTATTTATTACGGAGCAGAATCAATTGATGAAAGGT
>Ga0182021_10000994_pt1 | contig 32341 bp, 24 predicted proteins | sample 612E3MmetaG_FD_120493 | JGI IMG/M metagenome (GOLD analysis project Ga0182021, IMG submission 120493) | Permafrost microbial communities from Stordalen Mire, Sweden - 612E3M metaG (Illumina Assembly) | ecosystem: Environmental > Terrestrial > Soil > Wetlands > Permafrost | place: Sweden... | reverse complement strand
ACTGCCCAAGGATGCCAATCGAATGGATGTGCTCTACAACGATACGACCAAGAAATGGGTGATGTTCTTGAAGTACATTGGCAACGCTGCCTTCTTGGGAATATCTACCGCGGACGCTCCTGACGGACCATTCACAGTTCCACCAACCCAGACTCTCGTGGACGGCTACAGCATCGGAGACATGTCGGCGTGGAAGGATGACGACGGGAAGGCATATCTGGCATATGTCTGGGACAAGACCGGTCCCAATCGACAACACGGCATCTACCGAATGTCAGCGGACTACCTGACCCTTGATACGCAAATGTATCTATTTGATGTACCTAGTCGCGAAGCCCCACATATGTTCAAACGCAACGGTACCTACTACTATGGGGTGTCCGAAACCAACGGGATCGATCCATCAGCGACCCGGTATTACACGGCGACCAACCTGACTGGCCCTTGGTCCGGTGCAACGATGCTGGTCACACCCGGATCGAGCACGACCTACGAAACGCAGTGTGACTTCGTTTTCCCGTTTGCGGGCACGGATGGGACCGTTTACATGTTGGACGCCGATCGTTGGAAGCCAAGCGGCAATTTCATGGGCAACTATGTGTGGCTACCCTACGATTTCAGCGCCACGGGCGCGCCCACGGCGAACTACTACCAGGATTGGGATTTGAACGTGGCCGCCGGCACGTGGAGGCAATTCGACCGTACTACGCGCGACCTGGCTCTCGGCAAGACGGCTACCGCCTCGACAACCAACGGCGCGAACGCCGCCTCGAGCGTAACCAAGGCCACGACCTATCAAAACTACACAGCCACGCGATGGGAGAGCGCGGCCTCCGACCCGCAAACCATCATGGTGGACCTTGGCTCTGCCATGGAAATCGACAGGGTTATCCTCAAGTGGTACTCGAACTACGGCAAGGCTTTCAAGATCCAGGTGTCAACCGATTCCACAACCTGGACTGACGTCTTCAGCACGACCGTCGGGGCATCGTATTCAGTCACCGACGAGAAATTCGCCAAGACCACGGCGCGGTACGTGCGAATGAATGGCACGCAAAGGGGCAATGCCAACGGATACTCATTGTTTGCTTTCATGGTCCTGAATGATCCATGAACCGTCGGCTTGCTGGCTGCCGCTGGAATTCGACGCGGCCGGTGTGCCAACGTTGAACTACTATCAGGATTGGGATTTCAACCTGACTACCGGCACGTGGCGAGCGTTTGATCGTACGACGCGCGACCTGGCCCTAGGCAAGACGGCCACTGCCTCCTCGGAGAGCGGCGCCAATGCCGCCGCGGGCGTAACCAAGGCCACGACCTACCAGAACCACACGGCCACGCGCTGGGAGAGTTCGGCGAGCGACCCGCAATGGATCATGGTGGACCTTGGTTCTGCCATGGAGGTCAACCGGGTTATTCTCAAGTGGTACACGGACTATGGTAAGTCATTCAAGATCCAGGTCTCGACCGATTCGACGACCTGGACCGACGCCTACAGCACGACCACGGGGGCGTCCTACTCGGTCACCGACGTGACTTTTGCCAAGGCCTCTGCGCGGTACGTGCGCATGAATGGCACGCAGAGAGGAAATACCAGCGGATACTCGTTGTTCGCTTTCATGGTTCTGAATGACCCATAGCAGCCCGGCGTGACGGTCGGCGCCGGCCCGTCCGAGCGGCCTGGGGCGAGCGGGCAAAGACGGACGGCGTGTGGAGCGAGGTTGTACCTGTACGACGGCCCCGGGTGATACAATGCGGACCTTCCGCCTGAGAGTCCCGCACCTCCATGCCCACCCTCGCCCCCATCTTGATATCCCTCCTGGCGATCGCGGGGGACGACATGGACAGCGGCGCGCCTCAATCCAGGTCACTGCCCGCGGCGCCGCCGTCGCGGGGCTTGGTCATCGTGCTACGGCCGGCGGATGTCGACGAGTTGACCCGCACCGCCCTCGCCCGGGTCACCGGGGAGCTGACCGCGGCCGAGTTCCAGACCAGTTTTGTCACCCTCGACCCGAGCCAGGATCCCACGACCCAGGTGGAAACCGTGGCGCCCGAATCCCGTGCCGTTGCCGCCTTTGCCATCGCTCACATTGGCGATCCCCAGGGCCGCACGATTGCCATCTGGGTTTCGGATCGGGTGGGACGGCGAACCAGCATTCTCCGAATGGCCATCCAGGGCGACGACATCAGCCACGATGCCGCGGTGCTGGCCGTGAACGCCATCGAACTGATTCGAGTCAGCCTGGCTGGTTTGTGGCCCGCGCCTCCCCCGGCTACCACCACGACCGCCCCCAAACACGCGGCTGAGCCGTCGCAACGACCGCAGGTCACTCTGGGCCTGGGGTTCACCGCACAGCAGGACATTGCGCTTCAGTGGCCTCAATTGATGGGTTCATTGATGGCCATGGTGACATGGCCACGCGGACTGGGGATAATGGCTCAGGTGAGCGGACTTGGCCCAGCTCTGACGCTCCAGGGATCCGATGGAACCGCCACCGTTTACCGTCAGCACGCGTCGCTGGGACTGGCCTGGACCTTCCTGCGGCGGACGCGGGTCAAGTCGTTCGTCGTCGTGTCGGGCGGCGTGGCGCACCTGAGCGGCCAAGGCGCGACCAACGATCCCGCACGAGCAATTCCGCGCTCTGGCTCCACCTGGTCGGCGCTGGGCGCAGCGGGGATTGCTGCAGCGCTTCGCCTCAGTGGTAGGTTCTGGCTGGCGGCAGAAATCGACGGCATTGCGAACCTGCCACCACTGGTCATCCGCATCGCCGGCACCGACAAGAAGCAATTTTCCTACCCCGGAGTCCTGGGAAATGTTGGGCTACAAGTCGTTTTCTAGTCGCGTGGGGAGCCCGCCGGCTCCCCCTACGGGGACTTCGGGACCGCCAGCCCACCCCGCCCGTCCCGCGCTTCGCGCGCCCTCGTCGCCGGGGGCGCACCATCGTGCGAGGCCGAGCGAAGCGAGCAGGGAGGTGGTGGCGGGTGGGGGCCGAAGGGCATGGCGAGGCCGAGCGAAGCGAGCGGGGTGGGGGTGGGCGTGGGGAGCCGAAGGGCAGAGCGAACCCTTTCGGGGTTCCCATATCAGAGGGCTGCTGCTGTTGGCGGCCGTGGCGGCCTGCTCGCCACGCACCCTGACACTGGTGGATCTCTATTCGGACGGGGGCCTTCCTCCCGCCTCGCTCGACGGCAACCCCGCCGCCGCCTCGGACACCGCCAATCCAGCGGCCTCCGATGCCACCAACCCCGCCGCTTTCGATGCCGCCAACCCCGCGAGCTTGTTGCGCGGCCTGGTGGGCCTGTGGCACTTCGACGACCCCGTTGGCAGTACGGTGGCGCGCGATTCGTCGGGCAACGGCAATGACGGCACACTGGTCGGCCTGGATCCAGCGCTGGCCTGGGTGACCGGTCGCCAAGGTGGGGCTCTGGCCCCCAGCGGCCTGGGATACGTTTCGGTGGCCGACTCTGCCAGCATCGACAGCATCACTACCGAGGTTACGCTCTCTGCCTGGGTCTATTTCGATGGGGTCATTCCCGTCGACTATGGGACGGCTCTGTCGCGACAGATCCGAAGCACCAATGAGCAGTACTACCACCTGTCGTTGTATCAGGACGGCACCCCCACGTTGTTCATCGGTTTCTCGGCCAGCATCGCAGCCGCCCGCCCGACCGCGCCCCAACCGGTCGTTTCCAGGCACTGGACCCACATGGCGGGAACCTACGATGGCAGCCTGGCCACCTTGTACGTGGATGGCGTCGTGGCCGGCTCGCGACCGATCGTGGGGGTCTTTCCCCGCGACGCGACTCCGCTCATCTTGAGTGGCAATGGCAACGCCGGGGCGGTTTCCGAGTTCTTCCCCGGCCGCCTCGACGAGATAGCGCTCTACAACCGCGCGCTCAGCCCTGACGAGATCAAGCTGCTCGCGACCCCGGTTGCCTTCTAGCCACGCCATCTGCATCTCGCCCTGGGCTGCGGCCCGAAAGCAGCGGTCCGCAAGCACGTCCCCCTCAATCCCCTGGTGCGGCAAGGCCGACGCGAGCGCGACATTCGTGTCTTGCCCATCGCAGTTTTTCATTGCAAGTCCCGCAGATTCTAAGCATTTGGCGTCTCCATCTATGGCACGGGCCTTGCGTGCCTGGGACGGGTTCTAGATCTGTGTGGACATGCCCTTCCCAGAACCGAGCATCCGCTGGTCGATCTTGTGACCAGAAAGACTCCTTTTCGGAACTATCCAACTGTGTCAACGTCCCTCCGCACCCATTCCTTTCATCAAGGAGGCCAGCCATGAAACCGCGCCATAGCGCGATCGCCGCTCTGTTCTTGCTCACCACGTGCAACCAAGCTGGACCAGATGGCAGCTCGGCAACAGTCGAATCCTCGTCCCAGGCGCTGGGCAAGACTCCTTCAAGCGAGGTTGCGACCTGGCGAAAGGTCGGAGGCAGCACGCTGCCGGACGGCCGCTACTTGCAAGCCGTGACCTTCGACGAAACCCGCAGGGTCGCCGTGATGTTCGGAGGGCTGAGTTACAGCTCTTCCGCCGGCACCGTCTCCCCGAACCAGGAGACATGGGAGTGGAGTCCCGCGACGGCCGCATGGACCAATCGCACGGCGGCAGCCGGCCCGCAGCCAGCGGCACGTTCTGGTGCGGCCATGGCGTTTGATTCTCAGCGCAACAAGATCGTTCTTTTCGGCGGCCGGGCGGGCAGCGGATTCAACTACCAAGACACTTGGGAGTGGGATCCGACAGGCGGGACCTGGACGGACTTGACCACGTCAGGCAGCCGCCCCAGCGGACGCAGCCAGCACGCCATGGTCTACGAAAAATCAACCGGGAAGATCTTGCTCTTCGGAGGAGGACGAAGCGACTCCAGTTCCTACGATGGGACTGGCATCATGGTTTCGTTCGGCGACACCTGGGAGTGGGATCCGGGAACCCACAGCTGGAGCCAGCTCCAACCAACCGCCAGTCCAGGGGTCCGACATGATCTGGGATTGGTCTGGGATTCCTCGCGTAACAAGGCCGTGCTCTTCGGGGGCATGCAGAAAGACACGGCTGGAGTCGACGGAATTCCCATGCAGGACACATGGGAGTGGGATCCAACTGTCGGCACTTGGACTGAGCGAACCACTCAAGGGAACAAACCATCCCCTCGCTACGCCCACTCGATGGCCTTCGCCGGGTCCATCAAGAAGGCCATTGTCTTCGGCGGTTGGGACATCTCGACTGGGGGGATCCTAGACGACCTTTGGGAGTGGGATCCGATCAGTGGCTCCTGGACGACGCGCTGGGACGGGACCGAGACTAACACTCCATTGCCGCGCATGTACGCGTCCCTCGTCTCAGACGATGCGAAGGCACGGCTCGAACTGATAGCCGGTGCCACGTCATCATCCAATATGTATTACGGGACGGGAGGCATGGGTGGGATACCCATCGGCACTGGCATGCCCTCGCCCTATGGCTGGCAGGGCACCAGGGAAGTTTGGGAGATCGATGCGACTTCGTACGCCTGTCAGGATCGTTCAGCCCCAACCAATACGCCGCTGCCGCGCTCGAATCATGCTTTGGCATACAACCCGTCCACAGGGAAGACCTACGTCTTCGGCGGAATCGATTCGATGCAAAACGCTTTTGATGATCTGTGGGAGTGGGACGGCAAGACTTGGACCGAGGTTGTGATGGATGTTCGGCCTTCCGCCCGCTCCGACGCCGGACTGGCCTACGATCCGGCCAGGAAATCCCTGATTCTCTACGGGGGCCAAAGCTATTCAATGGGGGGCATGTACTATCAAACAGCCCTGGGCGACACCTGGGAGTGGAGCAGCACGACCCGACAGTGGACGCAGCTCTCTCCCAAATCGAGCCCCGACCCGCTCTACTCACATGGCATGGTCACAGACACGACCCGCAACAAGATCCTCCTCTTCGCCGGGATGAGCAACTACACGGACTATGTGTACCCGCCAAGTAGCTACAAGGACCCGATGCGCAACGATGTCTGGGAGTGGGACGGCGGCACGATGACTTGGACCAATCGCACGTCTGTTGTTGGCGCAAGCGTGCCGAGTCCTCGTCAGTATCCGATCCTTGCCTACGATCAGGCTCGCCAGAAGCTCTTCCTCGAGGAGACCTCGATGTTCGGCTACTACGGCAGTAGCAGCAACAGCACCTTCTGGGAGTGGGATCCAGTCTCGGCGGGGTGGGCCATGCACACCACCAGCGACTATCTCGACTACGGCACGCCCTACTGTGCTTCCTACGATTCCACACGACGGCGCGAAGTCATCTTTGGCGACGTCTGGAGCCAGACGACGGGGAATCACGAGACCTGGGAGCTCGATGCCAAGGGCCCGACCTGGTACGTGCGCTCGATCGTCGACTCGCCCTCTGCGGGCTACGGCATTGCCATGACATTCGACAGCGCACGCGGAGTGGTGGTCCTCTTTGGCGGCAATGTCAACGGCACGCCGCTGGATGAAACCTGGGAATACAGCGTGACCGGCCTGGGCAATGGCGAGGGTTGCTCCTCCAGCACCGCTTCGACCTGCGCATCCGGCAACTGTGTCGAGGGCGTGTGCTGCGAATCTGCATCTTGCACCGGTCCATGCAAGTCGTGCAACGTGAGTGGCCACGAAGGCACCTGCGTTCTCGCCCAGGCTGGCACGGAGGTTCCCGGCAGCTGTTCGAGCGGACAAGCCTGTGACGCCAGCGGAAACTGCAAGACCAACAATGGCCAAGCGTGTAGCAGCGCCAGCGTGTGCGCCTCGGGCTTCTGCGTGGACGGCGTATGTTGCAACAGTGCCTGCAATGGCACGTGTGTGTCTTGCAACCAGGCCGGGCTTGCCGGAAAATGCAGCCCCTACGCAGTCGGGACCGATCCCGAGAAAGAATGCAGTAAGGGCTCTGGAACCTGCAAGTCCACTTGTGACGGGGTCGGAGCATGCGAGTTACCGTCGTACGGATCGAGCTGTGGTCCTTGCCTGGTCTGTGACGGCGCGGGCTCGTGCAGCATAACGGATCCCTCCTGCTATCCCTATGGTACTGGGGGCTATGGCGGCTACGGTGGCTACAGCTCGACCGGTTACGGCGGCTACGGCGGATCGAGCAGCCGCGGCGGATCGACTGGCTATGGCGGATCGACCAGCTACGGCGGATCGACTGGCTATGGCGGATCGAGCAGCCGCGGCGGATCGACTGGCTATGGCGGATCGACCAGCTACGGCGGATCGACTGGCTATGGTGGATCGACCAGCTACGGCGGATCGACTGGCTATGGCGGAATGACCGGCTACGGCGGATCGACCAGCTACGGCGGATCGACCAGCTACGGTGGATCGACTAGCTACGGTGGATCGACTGGCTACGGTGGATCGACTGGCTACGGTGGATCGACTGGCTACGGTGGATCGACTGGCTACGGTGGATCGACTGGCTACGGTGGATCGACCGGCTACGGTGGATCGACCGGCTACGGCGGTGTCACTAGCTCACCTGGTGGCGCAGTCGGCGGTGGAACCAGTTCCGGCGGCCAAAGCACCACCGGACACCTGACCCGTGCGGGCTGCAGTTGTGCATTGGGAAACACAACACCTCCCGGCCCTGGTCCGGAAACGTTCTTCTTCCTTGCCGGGGTTGCCGTCTTCTTGCGCCGGATTCGTAGACTGCTCTAGTACCGCCTGACGTAGGTTCGTAGCTAGTTGAGCGGCCGGATTGACGGCGGAGGGGCCGGTGGCCGGAACCGGATCCGCCGGCCGGTCCCCGGATTCGGCGAGGGCGCGCGCGAGGCGTGCGGTCTGGGCAGGGTGGGTGGCGGTCCCGAAGTCCCCGCAGGGGGAACCGGATTCGGCCACCGGCCACCGGCCCGCGACCCGGCAACCAGAAAACTAGTTCCCCTTGATCACTGTGCCGTGGCTGATGTTGGCGCCTACCGTGGGCAGCGTCTTGGGGACGGTCCAAGTCCCGAACACGTCGGTGCTGTCGCTGTACATTTCGTGACCAGCCGAACCGGCGTCTGTGTAGAAGCGCCAGGTTCCACTGGGGAGTTCGATCAAGCACGGCGCTTCTTTGTGATTGCCCCAGCCCGCCCAGTCGTTGGTGTCTTTGCCGAAATCCCAGGGGCCGTCCAAACTCGTTGAAGTCGCATGCTCGACGTAGGTGACTGACTCGTGCTTGGTGAACGCGTGGTAGGTGGTGCCGATCTTGACCATGAAGGTGTCGATGTAGTCGGGGCCGATCCCGATCCACGTCCCTCCGCCCCACTTGGTGAAGGTGCCGTCCGTCGGCTCGTACCGGTAGGTCTTGGCGTCGATGCTGACCAGGACGTGAATGGTCCCGTCGGTGTCCTTGAACCATTCAGGTGCCCACACGTTCTTCACCCCGGCCACGCCCGATGGCACCTGGGTGATCGTGGTCCACGTCTTCAAATCGGAGCTTGAAGCAACGTTGAAACTGGATTCGGCACCGCAGCAGCCAGTGCCCGACGGTGGCGTCGTGTGCACGACGTAGAACTTTCCGTCGGTGTGCCTCATGATGCTGGGATCGCGCAGATTCCCGGTGGGGCCGCCGTACCCGGTGTCGTAGAGCAAGGTGAAGTTCAAGGCATCGTTGGACGTGTAGATCATGAGAGTGGAAGCCGGAGCGGAATCGTTGAAGCACGCAAAGACGTAGGGATAGTTTGGTCCGGTGAAGGTTGACCCGCCGGCGCTGCTCGCCCCACCCGTGCTGGTTGTGCCGCCGGTTCGGGTTGTGCCGCCTGAAGCAGTTGCGCCGCCTGAGCTAGTGGCTGCACCGCCTGAGCTGGTGGTTGCACCGCCTGAACTAGCCTTGCCACCTGAACTGGTCGCGCCGCCGAGAGTCGTAGCGCCGCCCGAGCTGTTTGTGCCGCCGGAGCTGGTTGTGCCGCCCGACTTGGTTGCGCCGCCTGAACTGGTCGCGCCCGCGGAGCCAGTCGTGCCGCCGAGAGCAGTTGCACCACCCGATTTGGTCGTACCACCGAGGGCAGTGGCGCCACCCGAACTGGTCGCGCCGCCCAAGCCTGGGGTTCCACCGAGGTTGGTCGCGCCGCCTGAGCTGGTCATGCCACCGAAGTTGGGATTCCCGCCAGATGCCGTGGTTCCGCCTGCGACGACAGGAGTGCCACCTGTTGCAACGATCCCGCCAGAATCGGGAGTTCCGCCAGACTCGAAACTGCCACCTACCACGACACCGCCACCAGCCGCGACACTGCCCGCCACAGGAGCCGTGCTGCCCGAAACGCCTCCGCTGGAATTGGTGCCTCCGGTCGTTCCCCCGCCCGCGTTCAAGGAGCACCCAAAGAACAACGGGACGGCTAGCAAAGCGGTGAGAAGTGCGAACAATCGCACCCCTGCTGTGCGTGGATTGCGTCCCGAGGCCTCATTCGTCATGGAATCCTCCTGCCTACATCTCATACAGGCGCAATGTGCCGCCTGGTTGGCCCAGCAGCTCACAAGATTTGTCCCACCTAGGCCGAAGACGCCCACATTCTCCTTTGGCCCGAAGGGATTTCTGCCGCTACTGTAGAGGGAGCGGGGGCTTGACGCGGTTTCTTTCCTGAGCCGGTTCCCGCTAGAATAGGCACTTTTCTTCTTGGAAGACATGCGCAGCGAAACCGACTCCCAGGTCCGAGAAGGCGCCAAGATTCTCGTGCTGCCGGCCGCGAATCTCTCAACGGTCGACGACACAGGACTGGTGCGCGCGATCCTGGATGGGGATTCCCGCGCGCCCCGCGTCCTCTGGGATCGCTATGCGCGTCTGGTCTACCGCATCCTGCGCCGCTCGCTGGGCCAGCAGAATGAGGTCGAAGATCTGGTGCAGGAGGTTTTTCTGAACCTGTTCAGAAAACTGCCGACCTTGCGCGATCCCCGGACCCTGCCCGCCTTTCTGGTCACCATGACGACCCTCACCTTGCGCCACGAACTGCGTCGCCGCTGGGTGCGACGCTGCATGCTCCTCGGCGCGAAGGAAGACATCGACCCCGATCTGCGGGCGGTGCATCCCAATCCGGAAGCGCGCCAGGCAGTGGCTCGGCTCTACGCCATTCTGGATCGGATCGGACGTGAAGAACGTGTGGCCTTCGTCCTGCGTTTCATTGAAGGCATGGAGTTGACCGAAGTGGCCACGGCCCTGGGCTTGTCCCTGGCCACGGCCAAGCGACGGCTTGTGCACGCCCGCGCGCGGGTCGACCACCACATCGCCAATGATCCTGGCTTGGCCGCCTACCTCTCGGGAATCGACGAGGAGTCCCCATGAATACCAGCCTAGAACCCCCAGACTCCGACCGTGCGCTTCGCCACCTGTGCGAGCTGGCCCGTACCACCTTCAACGAGGACCTGTCAGCCCGCGAACAGGCCGGGTGGAGCCGACTGAAGGTGAAAGCGGCGGGACGCCCTCGCCCGCGGCGCACCCTGGCCCTGGGCTTGGGCTTGGCCGCTGCCGCAGCCACTGTCGTGCTGTTGACCCTGAACGGGAATCAGACGCCGCCCAGCCTCGGTTTCCGTATCGTCGACGAGGCTGGCGTGCCGCAAGCCGCCCCGGATCTCGCTTCAGCGGGTCGCATCGAGTTCTCTGACGGTTCTCGGGTGGCCGTGGCCGCCGAGGCACGCACCAGTGTTACGGCTATCAACGCGCGCGGGGCCAGCCTCCGGCTCGAACACGGCCGGTTGTCCGCACAATTCGTGCAACTTCCTCAGGCGAGCTGGTCCATCGCGGCCGGGCCCTACCAGATTCTGGTGACCGGCACGGCGTTCGACGCAAGCTGGACGCCGGACACGCGGACCCTGGAGCTGTGGCTTCGCCACGGCAGTGTGCTGGTCAAGGGGCCCAACGCCGGCCAGGGACTGGCCGTGGTCGCCGGCCAGCATCTCCTGGCCAGCGCGACGACCGGGCAAATCGTCCTCGACGCTATGGCACCCGCTGCCCCTTCGGCGCTGCCCACTGTTCCCACCGCGCCGACGCCTGCTGCCGACCTCGCGCCGGCCCCTTCGGTTCCCGCCGAGCGTCCCGCGACCTCGCCGCGCGAGTCATTGCGTGCGCTGCACGTCGCTCCCGCGGCACGAGCACCAGCCTCCGAGCCGTCGCTGACCTGGCCACAAGCGCTGGCCCGTGGTGACTTCCAGCGCATCCTGGACGAGGCCGCGCGCCGAGGAATCGACGACGTGCTCTCAGGCGCGACCAGCGCCGACCTGGCCGCCTTCGCCGATGCCGCCCGCTATGGCCGCCAGAACGATCTCGCGCAACGGGCGCTTCTGGCCCAACGCCAGCGCTTTCCGCGAAGCCTGGCGGGTCGAGATGCTGCCTTCTTCCTCGGCACTCTCGACGAGTCGCGCGCCGGCCGCGAAGCCCAGACCAGCGCGCTCCATTGGTACGGTCGCTACCTCGCGGAAAACCCCTCGGGCGGTTACAGCGGGCAGGCCCTGGGCCGCCGTCTGGTGCTCTTCGAGTCTCTGCACGACCGAGCCACCGCGCGGGAAACTGCCACCTTGTACCTGGCCAAGTTCCCCTCCGGCCCCTACGCGGCCAAAGCCAGGCGCATCGTCGAATCGGAATTCTAGCTTTTTCACCACAGAGAGCACTGAGAACACAGAGGTCGGAAGGGAAGAAGGGGTTCGGACCGGAACCCAACGCTTCCCTTTCCGATCCGGCTCTTGGCCTCTGTGCTCTCTGTGGTGAAAAAGCTCGCTCTCCTTCCCCGACCGAGACGCGATTCCGCCCCTCCCGGCTTTGGTGTAGATCTTCCTAGGTTCTCCAGGCCAACGCGATGGCTAAGAAGAAAGCCCAGGAAACACCGACGCCGGTCAGAGTACCGTTCTTGAAGCGGCACTTGCCCTTGCTGCTCGTGTTGGCCGCTTCTGCGCTCTTCTACACCGTCGCCGGGGTGCTGTCGGGCCAGCTCAACCTGGCTGACGACTACGGCTACATCGTCCAATTCGGCCACTATGACCGGCCTTTGAATCTCGACGGCCTGCTGCAGATGTTCAATGGCATCTCCAAACAGGAGATGCTCCACGACTATTACCGCCCCATCTACACCTTGATTCGCTCCCTTGACTACCGTCTCTACGGGACTTCCCCCACCGGCTACCACGTGACCAGCTTGCTCTTCTACTTGCTGGCCGTCGGCTCCGCCTACTGGATTTTTTGCAAACTTTTGCCTTCAACCCTGGCGGCTTTTCTCGGCGCCCTTTTTTTCGCCTTTCATCCCATCCACGTGGAAGCCGTGGCTTGGATCATGGCCGGCGGCTATGCCATGGCGGGAGCCTTCGCGCTGCTTTCCTTCGCACTGTATCTGTCGGGGCAAATCTGGGCGAGCACCTTGGCCTTTGCTGCGGCCGCGCTGACCAACCCGCCGGCCGCTGTCATGCCGGCGCTGCTGTGGGGACACATGCGTCTGCTTCCTGCCAAGGAAGCGAGCGAGCAGCGGCGTCGCTGGTACAACGTCGCCCTGATGTCGGCGGTAGCGGCGGGAGTGGTGTACCTGAACTTCGTGGTGTTTCCGCAGCGCTATTCCGGGACCACCTTCGATTCGGCGGTGGCCGCCCGCAGTTGGCTGGGCAATCTCTTTTCTTACCTGCGCCTGATGGTGGTTCCCTTGGGCTTGCAAACTCCCTACGAGGGGTACATCGAGAAGCTGAGCGATCCACGCTGCCTGGCTGGAGCTGCCGGTGTTCTTCTCATTGGCGCGGGTGTCCTGGGATTAAGAAGACGCAGCCGCTTGGCGGCCTTCGGGCTGTTTTGGTTCTTGGTGGGGATTTTGCCCACGCTCACCGTCTGGAGAAAGGCGGCGGGTATGGCCGACCGCTATGTGTTTCTCGCTTCCTTCGGGTTCATTCTTGCCGGAGTCGCGTTGCCGTCGGCGCGAAGCGACGGAGGGCTCTTGCCCGATGGTCTTCCAGCCAAGGCACGCAAGGCGCTGGCAGCGCTGGCAGTCGTGTTCTTGGTCCTGTTTCTTGCCGTAACTTGGCAGCGGGTGCGGGCCTGGCACGACACCGAGACGCTGTTCACTGACACCCTTCGCAAAGACCCCGGCAACATCTTCGCCGTGCGCACTTTGGCACGCTACTACTCCGTGACTGTGTCAACACCTGAGAAAGCGATGCCCTACCTCGAGCAATCCATGCAGCTCACCGAGAAACGCATCGCCAGGGTCGCCAATCCCTCTCTCGTAGATTATGAGCAATACAACCTGGCGGAACTTCGCAGTGCTCTGGGTATCGTCAATCGCGAATTAGGCCAATACGAAAGGGCCGTGGCCCTTCACGAAAGCGCCATTGCAGAGATATCAAACACTGAACTGGATGGCCATCGAGCAGCCGACTACTATTTCCAGATGGGCCTCGCCTACGACAAGATGGCGGACCTGCGCAGAAAAACCGGCGACCAGGCCGGATTTGTCGCGGCGCTGGAGAAGGCACTCTCCTGCTACCAGCGCAGCATCGCGCGCCTCCCCATCCTGTCCCACTCCTACCAAAACGCGGGCTTCGCGCTGTTTCGCCTGGGTCGTCTGCCTGAAGCCGAACGGATATTGGAGAAGGCGCTGAAGTTGACGCCCAATAACGTCGAGGTGATTGGGTTGTTGGCGAATTCCTATATGCAGACCGGCGAGCAAACGAAAGCGAAAGCGCTGTTGGATGAGGCCATCCAGAAGGCCGGGCGCCGGCAAGCGAACGGACCGCTCATGAGCGAACTGCAACGGCTGAGGGCCAAACTCGCCGGAGAGCCCATGACACCAGAGGGCCCTGACACTGGCGCTTCACTTGTCGCCCTGCTGGGCCAGAAGAACTACCAGGAGGCCCTGCGTGTGGCATTGTCACTGCAGAAGGAGCAAGGCTCGTCCGACCCCTTGCTCTTGAACAACATCGGTCTGTGCTACTACAAATTGGCCCGCTATCCCGAGGCCGAACGCGCCTACTTGGAAGCCATCAAGCTACGGCCAGACTACGACACGGCCATGGACAACCTGTCGCTGGTCTATGCCAAACAAGACCGCTTGGACTTGGCCATTTCTTACGCCGAGAGAGCCTTGAAGCTGAAGTCCGGCGATCCCGGCATCAGCCGCCATCTGGAAGCCTACTACCGCCAGAAATCCGGCAGTCGTGGTGGCGCACAGTAGGCAGACAAGGCTGCCCCTAAGAGCCGCCCTCGAGCATGGCCCACAACCAGCGCGTGGCTCGCTCACGGAATCCTGCGCCGTGGCCACGGTTGATATGGCGGATGATCATCTTGGCATCGACAAAGAACGTGGTGGGCAGCCGATCCTCGCCAAATGCGCGCGCCAGCACGCCGTCCCCGTCCAACGCGACCACGCTTCCAGCCGGCAAGGCGTGACCTGCCACGAACTCCTTCAAGGCTGGCACGTCACCCTCGACCGCGACCAGCATCAGACCGAAGTGCGCCTTCGTGCTTTCGCGGATGGCCAAGATTTCCGACAGGTTCTCCTTGCACGGTGTGCACCAACTGGCGAAAAACTCAACCACGGTCACCTGCCCCCGCAAGTTGTCGCCGCGCAAGTTCTTGCCTGCCAGGGTGCGTGCCTCGAACGCGGGCGCCTGCTCGCCGACATGCGGCCGCGCCGCATCGGCCGCAAGCAAGGACACAAGCAGCAGCGAGATCATGGACCGAGTGTATCGCGCTCTTTACACAACTGTGGGCCAAACCGTCCAGGGCCAAAGCGACTGGCAAAGGTGGCCAGATCGGCCATAAAGTAACGTGGGGTTTCTGTGACGAACGCCCGCCATTTGCTTTTCTGGCTGTCTGGCATCGCCATAGCCGCGACGGTGCTGACCTTGGCAGCGGCAGCCTGCGTTCGCGGCGCGGCCGGCGCGGAGTCCGCGCCGGATGGGGGCTTGGCTGAACCACGCGTCGTGCGCAGCAACATTCTGCGCGCTGACTACGCTGGATCCGCTAGTTGCCGGACTTGCCACAGAAGCCTGTACGACGACTGGCTGGGCTCGCCCATGCGGCAGATGACCCGCCTGCCCGCGACCGCCAAAATCCGAGCGCCCTTCGACGGACGCACCTGGAGATTCAAAGACGACGAGGCGCGCTTCGAGCAGCAGGCGAAGGCCCGCTTCGTGCGGACTAAGTCGCGGCGTTTCGGTGATCATCTGTACCGGGTCACCCGGGTGATCGGCGGCCGCACCCGCGAAGACTTTGCCGGTGTCGAGGTCACAGGAACGCAACCCGACGCCCGCATCATCGGCGATGCGCACGACGAGGTCATTCTGCCGGCCAGCTACTTCTTCGAGACCGCCTCTTTTCGGCTCAAGGGCTACTCCGTGATGGTGCGCGAGCGTCCGGGGCTGAAGGCCGGCGCGGTGTGGAACCAGTCCTGTGTGCTGTGCCACAACACCGCGCCCACCTTCCTGTCGCTGTGGGGTGCTCTCCTAGGCAAGGGCGCGCCCACCTACCAGGGCGAGGTGGTGGACGCGCTCTTGCCCGAAAGCCGTCGCTGGGGACTACAAATCACCGATCCCAATGCTGCGCGCGCAGCGGTTGCAGACGAGGTTCATTTTCTCGGCGAGACCAGCAAGCAGCCCAGCGATGTGCCCGCGTCGCTGCGCCAGGGGATCACGACCATGAGCCAACGCTTCGGGGCCGAGCAACTTCTGGAAGTTGGCATCGGGTGCGAGGCCTGTCACGGCGGCTGCCGCGAACATGTGCTGCAACCGCGGGTTTCGACGTCCTACCAGCCGCGCAGCCCATTTCTGCGCGTGCAGTCTGCGGCGAGCGGCGGCCCCATCACCCGCGCCGAGGCGATCAACCGGACCTGCGCGCGCTGCCACCAGGTTCTGTTCTCGCGCTATCCCTTCACCTGGGAAGGCGGCCTTCGCCACAGCGGAACGCCGGGCGGCAGTTCCACCAATTCGGGCGAGGCGCGCGACATGCTGCTGGGCGGGTGCAGCGGTGCCCTGGCTTGCACGGACTGTCACGATCCCCACCGCAACGACGATCCAGACGATCTGGCTGCGCTGGCCACTCCCGCCGGCAACGCCACCTGCACCAAGTGCCACCCCGCCTATTCCAGTCGCCAGGCGCTGCGCGCGCACAGCCATCACGATCCCGATGCAGCGGGTGGCGTGTGCATCAACTGCCACATGCCGCGCAAGAATCTGGCGCTGACCTATACGCTGGGGCGCTATCACCGGATCGGCTCGCCGACTGAGAACGCGCGCGTGCTGCGCGATCGACCGTTAGAATGCGCGCTCTGCCACGCCCGCAAGAGCGCCGAGGAGCTGGTATCGGAAATGGAACGCTGGTGGGGCAAGCGCTACGACCGCCCGATCTTGCAGGCGCTCTACGGAGATCTGCAGCAGCCGCCTCTCCTGTCCACCTTGGCGCGGGGCAAGCCCCACGAGCAGGCAGTGGTGATCATCAGCCTGCGCGAGCAGAACGTGCGCGAAGCCTTGCCGCTGGTGGCTCGGCAGATTGCCCATCCCCTGCCCCTGGTTCGCTACCAGGCAAGAAAAGCCATCGACGCCTTTGTCGGCAAGGACTGCGGCATCGACCTGGATCGAACTCTGCGCGACATCATTGCCGCCACCGAGAAGTGCGTTCCCCAAGCCGCGCCAATCACCCAAAGCGCGCCCGTGCGCGAGACGCCTGCCTCACACCACGACGACGACTGAAGTTCACGGCAAGGTCACTTCGGCCAGATCCGGGTACCGACACGCTCGATGTGTTCTCGCAGACTCGCCAATGTGATGGCGGTAAACGCCTTCACATCGTAGTTGTAGGGCAAAGGCAGTTCGTCGAGTTCAAGAGCGATGGCCTGCGCCGCAAAATCGTCGGCCACTCCCCAGACCGCGAGGTCGACGTCCGAAATGCGCTGGTGCGTTCCCTTGGCTCGCGAGCCGAAAACCTTCACCTGTGAGATCTCCGGGTGCCGGCGGAACACCGAGCACAATTGGTCCAGCTCGAACGGCTGCAGACCGGCCAGGCTCATCCCGCCATTCTCCCAGAAAACCAATCGTGCACCGACGCGAGCGCGGGCAAGTAGAGCACGTGGATAGCTTCGACTGCTTTGTCGAAGACCGTCTTGTCATAGGTGTGGGCCAGGAGGTTGCGCTCGACCAACATGTCCATCCATAGCTGACCGTCGTCGAGCAACTTGGCCGCGAAGGCGTCCTTGATGACCTGGCGAGGGGTCACAGGCGAGACGGCGACGCCGCTCTCTGCCAAGTAGTCATTGAGAGTCTTCCAAGCCAACTCAAAGCAATACTCGAAGCGATGGACCGTGCCTTCCTTCTCGAGCGCCGTGAGCCCGCCCGGGCCGCGCTGCAAGGCCTCGCGAAGGAGCATGAACGCGCGGTCGAAGTTCTGAAAGCGCTGTCTCCATCGGACATCCAGGTCGGTCGCCATGTTCACGTTGCCCTTCTGCTCCGGAAAGAATAGCACTTTGCGGCCAACCGCGCCCCACTGCCCTACCGCTGGCCAGGCTCAGCTACAACGGACGCACCGGCACGCACACGTTGCCCTTGAAATTGCCCGTGTCTGCCTCCACGAATTCGCCGCGATAGAGTTCGAAGATGCATCGATTCTTGGGCTGGTAGCCGCTGTTGGGCAGCCACGCGAAGACTCCGTCGTAGACTGCACTGACGTCCGGGCCTTCCCCCACAAGATGCGCGACGGCATACTTGCCACCCTTGAGTTCGCCCACGTTGACGTCACCGTCCGGGTTGAACCCTGCCGGGATCACGCCGCGTGATCACGTTTCGGCGATCCCAGCCAGCGGCGCGGGGCCACGCTTCCGGAAAGCCAGCAGGAGCAACGCGGGTTGCAGCAGGCGTGGCAGGATCACCAGGGCCAGGGCGCCGCCGATGACCACGATGGCCAGCGGCTTCTGGGTTTCCGAGCCGATGCTGCGCGAAACGGCGGCGGGGAGCAAGCCCAGCATGGCCACCCAGGTGGACATCAGGACCGGACGCAGTCGGCGCTCCGCCGCCTGGCGGGCCGCGGACAACGCTGATTCACCCCGCGCGCGCAACTGCCGCGCGTAGGTGGCCACCAGCAATCCGTCTTGAATCGAAATTCCGAGAATTGAAATGAAGCCCACGGCCGCCGAGGTGGAGAAATCGGTGCCAGTGAGGAAGAGAGCCACCACGCCTCCGCTGGCGGCCACGGGTGCGCCCAGCAACACGATGAGGGTATCGCGGGCGTTCTTGACCGAGCCGTAGACCAGGAAGGTGATCATGAGCAGGGTCACCGGGATGATGATCAACAGCCGCGCCGTGGTCTCGCGCAACTGGTTGATCTCGCCACCCCATTCCAGGCGCGTGTCGTAGGGCAGCCTGACGTGAGCGGCGATCTTGGCCTGCGCCTCGGCGATGGTTGACGCCAGGTCACGCCCGCGCACCGAGAACTTCACCGGCACGTAGCGCTGCAGATCCTCGCGGAAGATCACCGACGGACTGTTTTCTTCGACCACGTCGGCCAGTTGCCCGAGCGGCACCTGAGCACCGTCGGGCGCAGCAACCAGAATCGCACGGATGGCGCGCAGATCGCGTCGGTAGGGCTCGGCCCAACGCACGGTGAGGTCGAAGTGCTTCTCGCCCTCGTAGACCTCGGTGATGGCTAGCCCGCCAATGGCCGCCTGGATCACGGCCGCCACATCCCCGGTGTTCAGGCCATAGCGTCCGGCCGCGGTACGCGAGGGCGTGATGCGAATTGCGGGTTGGCCGAGCGAGCGAAAGATCCCCAGGTCCGCCACGCCCCGGACGTCCTTCATGGCGGCGACGATCTCGCCCGCCTTGTTTTCGTCCACGCGCAGATCCGGCCCCACCACTTTGACCGTGTTCTCACCCTTCACGCCCGACATCGCCTCTTCCACGTTGTCGGAGATGACCTGCGAAAAATTGAACACCACGCCGGGAAAGGCGCGAGCCAGGTCGCGCTGCATGTCGTCGGTAAGCGACGCCTTGCTCACGCCCTTGCGCCATTCCGACGTGGGGCGCAGGGGCGCCAGCAGCTCGATGTTGTGGAAGCCGGACACATCGGTGCCATCGTCGGGCCGTCCTAACTGCGAGATTACGCTCTGGACCTCGGGCCGGCTGCGCTTCTCGAAGGGACAGTCGCTGGCATCCTCGCCCGGGCAGCCGAGCACGATGGTGCGAATGTGACCCACGTAGCGCGCCGACTTCTCCAGGGAGATCGACGTGGGCAATGTCGCGCGGATCCAGAAGTTGCCCTCTTCCAATTTGGGCATGAACTCCCGGCCCAGCAAACTGGCCGCGGCCAGCGCTAGCACCACCGGGCCTACGCCGAGCAACACAGCCGTGCGCGGCCGCTGCAAGGCAAAGGAAAAGATCCGCGTATAGAGCCGGTGCACCAGGCGCATGAAACGGGTGTCTTTTTCCTCTTCGTCCTGGCTGGTGGACACGGGCAGAAGCCGCGACGAAAGCGCAGGGGTCAGGGTCAGAGCGAGAATGATGGCGCCCCCGATGGCAAAGGCATAGGTGTGGGCCATGGGGGCCATAATCACGCCGGCCACGCCGGTCAGAGTGAAGAGCGGCACGAAGGCCACTGCGATAATGAGCGTGGATGAGAACACTGGCGGCCCGACCTCGCGCGCAGCGCTGGCGATGCGCTCGAAGGCCGATCCCCCACGCCGGGCAAAGTTGCGGAAGATGCTCTCCATCATGATCACCGACGAGTCGACCACGATGCCGAAATCGACTGCGCCCAGCGAAATCAGGTTGGCCTGGGTGCCGGTCCACACCATGCCGAAGAACGCGAAAAGCAGGGCGAGCGGCAGATTGAGCGCCACCAGGAGCGCCGCGCGCAGCTTGCCCAGGAAGAGCCACAGCACCAACGAGACCAGCACCATGCCGGTTATGAGGTTCTCCATCACGGTGTGGGTGGTCAGCTTCACCAGGTCAGCCCGGTCGTACAGCGTCTCGATGTCCATACCCGGCGGCAAAATCCGGTTCCGGCGAATGTGGTCGACCCGATCGTGAATGCCCTTTACCGTAGAAAGCGAGTCGCCCCCGTAGCGCATGAGCACGATGCCCTCCACGATGTCCGGTTCACCGTCGCGGCCCACGATGCCCAGCCGGGGAGCCGCGCCCGCGCGAACCGTGGCCACGTCGCGCACGCGAAACGGCACGCCCTTTTGCGCGGAGATGGTGATCTGCTCGATGTCCCGGATCGAACCGATGAGCCCGATGCCACGCACGTCAAAGGACTGCTCACCCAGCGTGATACGCTGCCCACCCACGTTCTGGTTGGCGTTGGTGATGGCGGACTGCAACTGCGCCAGGCTGACATTAAGACCGCGCAGGCGATAGGGATCCACGTCCACGTGATACTGCTTGGTCAGGCCGCCGAACCCGACCACGTCGATCACGCCTGGCACCTGGCGGAATTGCTTTTCCAGGATCCAGTCCTCGGCGGTCTTGAGATCCGCCGCGGTGTAGTCCTTGCCCACTACCTTGTAGCGATATAGCTCCCCGATGGCACTCCAGGGCGAGAGCTGCGGCTGCACCGCCGTGGGCAGGGTGACGAAGTTGAGCTGATTGAGTACGCGCTGCTGAGCCATGGCGTAGCTGGTGTCCCAGCCGAAGTAGTACTTCACATCGGCCAGGCCGAAGAGCGACTGCGAGCGCACGTGGTCCAGCCCCGGCATGCCCACCAGCCCGGTTTCGAGAGGCAGGGTGACGTAACGTTCGACCTCCTCGGCGCTCCAGCCTTGCGGTTGCGCGATGACCTCGATCATGGGCGCCACCGGGTTGGGGTACGCCTCGATGTCGAGTTGCATGTACGAGTGAATGCCTACGCCAACCAGAGCCAGGGCGGCCATCAGCACCAGGAAGGGCGCGCGGACAGCCGCCGAAACCAACTTCTCAATCATGACTACAACTTCACGGAAAGCAGAATCGCGCCCGACACCACGATGCGCGCACCCTGGGCCAGGTTGCGCTGCACCGGCAGGTACTCGCCGCCCAGTTCCTCGTTGACCACCACAGGCCGGCGCTCGAAGCGCAGACGGCCGTCGGGCGTTTGACCCACCTCCACGAAAACCACCGTCTGATCGCCCAGGCGCAGAAGCGCGCTGCGTGGGATGGCGAGCGCGACTTGGCGATCCACCGGCAGGGTCACGGTGGCGTACATCTCGGGCTTGAGCGCGCGGTCGGGATTGGCAATCTTGCAGCGGACCTTCGAGGTATGGGTTGCGGGATCCAGCGTGTTCGAGACCCAGTCGGCCAGGCCGCGGAAAACGCGACCGGGATAGGACACCACGCTGGCCAGGCACTCGGTTCCCGTCTTCACCCGCCGCAAGTCCATCTCGAAAACCTCCGCCAGCACCCACACGCTATCCAAATCGCCCACGGTGAAGAGTTCGACCTCGGTTCCTCCCGAGTACTGACCTTGCACCTCGGCGCCCGGGTTCACGTTGCGCGCGATGATCTCGCCGTCGATGGGCGCACGCAGGGTGTAGGTTTGGTTGGATCCAGAGGAGCTGCCGCGCAAAATGCGGGTCTTCTTTCTGGCCCGATCCAGCTCGGCCTTGGCCTTGCCGTGGGTGGCCTGCGCGCCCTCAAAATCGCGCTGTGATCCAGCGCGCAGGTCGAACAATTCCTTCTGCCGATTGGCATCCTTCTCGGCTGCGCCAAAGTCTGCCTGTGCCTTGGCAAGGTCGGAATAGGCTGCCGCCACGTCAGGAGATTCGATGAGCGCCAGCGGGTCGCCCTTCTTCACGCGTTGGCCAGGCTCAGCCAGGATCTTGATCACCCGGCCAGTCACCGGAGACAGAACATGAGCCACGTGCAGATCGTCAAAGGTCACGCGGCCGCTCGCCACCACAACGCCTCCCACCGGCTGGGGTGCGAGTGGCTCAACCACTAGCTTGGCGGCGGCCACCTGTTCGGGCGCCAGCCAAACTTCGGTCGTAGGGGATGCGGCCATTGCTATGACAGCAACCTGCCTGTGACAGCCGGGCGCGACGAGCGCGACGATCACAAGCGCGGCAACCAGACAGGCGCAGACATAGCTTCGTTGAGAGATCACGGGCACAGAACACACTCCTCATGCACGAGCCGTGCGGACTCGTTGCACCTCTGTTCAGAGCAAGATGTGGGCCGACCTGCGCACGGACTGCCTAGTACGGCACACCAGCCCCACAGAATGGAGAGATGAGCACGGCCACACCCGCTGGCCCCAGCGCCTTTGCTTGCCCGCCATGCGTGGCAGAAGTGCACAGGTGGGACAAAACTAACCACGGCGCGCGGGCCGGCCAGTGCCGCCGGTCCGGCCTCGCAGGCCTACTCCTTGAGCTTGCGGTAGAGCGTGCGCCGGTTGATTCCCAGGCTGCGCGCGGCGCCGGCCTTGTTGCCCCCGTGCTCCTCCAGAACTTGTCGCACGTACGCGCGCTCGATCTGTTCCAGCGGAACCTTGCCATCTGCGCCTTGTGCCAGCAGTGCTCCCACGCCGTCGTCCTCGGGGATATCGAAGTCCTCTGGGATCAGGGTGTCGTGGTCAGAGAGCACCACCGCACGCTCGATGACGTTGGCCAACTCGCGCGCGTTGCCCGGCCACTGGTACGCCTGCAGCCGCCTCATCGCCGCTGCTGATACGCCGACAAAGGAGCGCCCCTGTCGCTGGCAGGCGCGATTCAAGAACAAGTCCACCAGCGGGACGATGTCCTCGCCACGCTCCCGCAAGGGTGGAACCTCGATGCGGATGACGTTCAGCCGGTAGTACAGATCTTGCCGAAAGCGCCCGTCGGCGAGCAAGGCCTCAAGCGAACGATTGGTCGCGGCGATGAGCCTGGCCTTGATGGAAACGTCGGCGGTGCTCCCCAACGGGCGCACACATCCGCTCTCGAGCACGTGGAGAAGCTTGGCTTGGACCTCCAGCGGAATCTCGCCGACTTCGTCGAGGAAGAGCGTACCGTCTCCTGCCGCCACGAAAGCGCCGGCCCTATCCTCCTTGGCATCGGTATAGGCCCCGCGCCGCACGCCGAACAGCTCGCTCTCCACCAGGGTAGGCGGCAGCGAGGCGCAGTTCAAGTGGTAGAAGGGCCGCTCCCGTCTCGCGCCCGAATCGTGAATCAGCCTGCCGATCACGCCCTTTCCTGTGCCGGTCTCGCCTGTGATGAGCGTGATGGAGTCGGTCCCCGCGGCCTTCTGCGCAGTCTCGAGCAGCTTGCGCATCGCGAGGCTCCCGGCGACGATCTGCTCCGGGGCCTCCAACGACGACGTCTTTCTCACGCGAACGATTTCCCGTCGGATCTGACGGTTCTGGAACGCGCGTTCGATGGCGGCGACCAGAGCCTCGATCTTGAACGGCTTGGCAATGAAGTCGCAAGCCCCTGACTGCACCGTCGAGACAGCCAGATCGATGCTCCCGAACGCAGTTATCAGCAGGACCAGCTGACTGGGCTTCTCGGCGAGGATCGCCGCCAGCAGCTCGGTGCCGCGCATCTGAGGCATCTCCACGTCGCTGATCACCAGATCGAACGCATCGCTCTTGATCCGAAACAGCGCCTCCTTGGGTGAAGTCAGGCCAGTCACGTCAAAGCCCCTCTCGGTCAGACTCTCGCACAAGAAATCCACCACGCCGGCGTCGTCATCCAGAACCAGAAGCTTCTTCTTCGCTTGCCCAGTCATGCGATCACGCCCTTGGCGCGCCCGGCGCCGGCGACTGGGAAGTGAACTGTGAATCGCGTGCCCGCGTTCCTCTCGGACGAAACCGCGATGGCCCCGCCGTGCTCGTCGACAATCGATTTGACCACAGCCAGTCCCAGTCCCGCACCCCCGGCTTCTGCCCAGGTGGTGAAGAATGGTTCGAATATGCGGCCCAGCAACTCTTCGTCGATGCCACATCCGGTGTCGTCCACCACTAGCGACACCGACGGGTTTTCCTGCAAACCATCACCCGCCTTGAACGAGGAAGCCGCCAGGGTCAGGTGCACCCGACCTCCGCGCGGCGTGGCCCGAAATGCGTTGCTCAGCAAGTTCAGCGTCACCTGCTGGACCTGGTCCACATCGGCCACCACCTTCAAGGGCGAACCCGGACGCTGGAATTCCAATCGTATCGCTCGCTGCCGGGCCTCATGTTCGAGCAGGTCGACAATGGGGCCCACCGTCGTGCCCAGATCGATCTCACCCCACTGCGCTGGTTTGCGACGCGCGACCACCAGAAGCTGCTCGACGATCTTCGCAATCCGATCCGATTGCTCCTCGAAGACCTGCGCCACCCGGCGAATCTCTGCCGGCAGATCCGCGCGGCTCGCCAGGGCGCGGGCGCGCCCGTTCAAGATCTGCAGGGGCGAGCCTATCTCATGGGCAAGCCCTGCAGATAGCTGGCCTAGGGTTGCAAGCTTGTCCACACGGCGCAGCCCCGCCTCCAGCGCCTCCCGGGCTTCGCTGGCCTCGAGCAAGCGACGCCGGGCGCTCTCAAGCTCGCGCACCATGGAATTGAACTGGGCGGTTAGACGGCCCACCTCGTCGGTCCGTTGCACGAACACGTTGGCCGTCAGGTTCCCAGCGCGCACGTCCTCCATGGCCATCATCAGCCTCGAAAGTGGACGGCCGACGTAGCGATGCACCAGAAACCAACCGACGCCCGCGACTCCAGCGATCAGGGTCAAGATGGAAAGAACGGTCGAGACGGTCTCCGAGCGAAGATCGGCCCGCAGCACATCCAGCGCACGCACGACGGCCATGCTGCCAAGATTCGTGCCGTCGTCGTCGCGCAAGGGAAAGACACCGACCAGGTGGGAAGCGTCTCCGTTTCCTTGGATGCGGACGACAGGTTCCCCGGAGAGATTCACCGCCTGGATGGCGTCCTGAACCAGAGCCGCGGAGCCGGGACTGCCGAACGGGTTGGGCGAAAGCCGGCCCGCTGGATCGAAAACCAACACCTCGATGGACGAATCCTTGAGTTTGAGAGACCCGAGAATCTCATGGATGTCGGCGACCTGCTGGTCGCGCAAGGCATTCTCGATGGCCACCTTAAGCGCGGTCCCGAGGACCTTGATGTCGTGCTTGGCGACGTCGGTCAGATCTTTGTTCTCCTTGCGCAGCTCGCGCAGACCATAGGATCCCAGGATGATCGCGCTCGCGGTCGCCAGACCGAGCACCACTTTGCTAGGGATGCGCACCTTCCAAGCCTGGCAGAGATGCGCGACGGGATCAACGATACGCAGCGCGATCCCGGGGCAACGTCCCCTACTCTGCCTCGGCCAGCACAAAACGGATCTTGCCGGGCACCCACACCGGCACGGGCTTGCCGTCCTTTTCGCCGATCGTGTACCGGCATGCCTTGACGGCGCGCACGGCCGCTTCGGTCAATCCGTGGGGCAGCCCCTGCACGATCTTGACGTCGCGCACGCGCCCATCTTCGCCGACCAGAACCTTCAGGATGACCATGCCCTCCACGCCGGCCTGCTTCGCCTCCTCGGTGTAATAGTTGCCCTTGCAGTCGCCAATGGGCACGGGCATCTTGGTCACTTCGTAGGCCTGCGCGGGCGCGGCCAGCGGTTTCACTTCGGCCGCAGCGACTTTCGCCTGCGTTTGCCTGGTCCGCAGCGTGTTGCCTACTGGCATGGCTACTCCCGTGCCCACCGATGAAGTCGACTCCATAGAAATCCCGAACACCGGCGTGGTGGTGGTGTCGGTGCCAGTGGCTGGCCGCTCCGTCGGTGGCGGATTCCTGGCCACGTTCTCGCGCCGGGGAGCGTCCGCCATGGCCCGACGTCGCTGGGGCGGCTGGTGAGCGGGTTGCGTCTGCGGCTCAGGGGTGGCTTCGGGTTCGGCTGGCTTCTCAGGCTCGGGGGGCGGCGCCCTTAGCACCACCTGCACCACCGTCGGTCGCGCCGCCTCGGCTTGCGGTGGCAGGTGGATCGCGCCCCTTATCAGCAGCAGGTGGCCAAGCAGGGCCACCACTGCACAAACCAGCAAGCGGGTCGGGTAGTTCATTCCTCCAGTACCGGAGCCAACAGCCCCGTGGGATCGATCTGGATGGCGAACGACGTAACCCCCAGGGACTTGACCAGGTCGAGCACCCACACCACGCGGCCGTGCGACACGTTCTTGTCGCCGGCGACGATCACCTGGGTCTTGGGATCCTTGGCCACTGCAGTCTGGATCGCGGCGCGCAGAACCTCGGGCGACGCTGGCGTTCCGTTGAGAAACATCCGGCCCTCGCGGGTCAAGGTCACGGCCAGCGTGGTCGGGCTGACTGACGACGCCTGCGCGGCCTTGGGCAATTGCACCTCGATGACCTGCCGGGCGATGAGGTGAGCTGTGAGCATGAAGATGATGAGCAACACCAACATGATGTCCACCAACGGCGTGACGTTGATGTCGGTGATGAGGCCCCGGCGGCGGACGCTGGCCATTACTTCTCCTCGTGAGTAGCGCGCTCGGCTTTGACGTGCGCCAGGATACGGTGGCCCAGCGTGCCCGCCGAGGCCAGCGCGGTCTCCACGTGGCGCATGAGCACGTTGTAGGTGGCGACCGCGGGAATTGCGACCAGCAGACCCACTGCCGTGGCGACCAACGCCTCGGCGATGCCAGCCATCACCGCCTGCGTGCCCAGGGCCGCGCTGCTGCGGGCCAGGTCGTGGAAGGCGCGCACGATTCCGAGTACCGTGCCGAACAGCCCGATAAAGGGAGCATTGCTGCCCAGGGTGCCGAGATAGGCCAGCCCGCGCTCATAGCGAATGCGCTGGGATTCAAGCACCGCCGCCACTTGCTCCTCAATGGCGGCCGGGCCTTCGCTCAAGTGGTCGAGACACGCGCGCGCCACGGTCGCGTCCAGCGAACGCACGTCCCCCAGCGCCTTGAGTGCGGCCTTCGCGCCCGAGGTGCGTAGCGCTTCCAGCATCTCGGCGATCTGCCGACGGGGCCGCCGCTCGCGCAGGAAGTACCACAGGCGCTCGAGCACCACGGCGGCGGCCGCGATGCTGAGAATAATGAGTAGCCACAGCACCCAGCGCGAACCGGCGCGCAGCATGAGGTCGAGCGCTTGAGCATCAATGGTCTGTTCGTTGTGCATAGGATCTCCTTAGAATCGAGCACGCAGGCCCACGGTGGGCAAGACGTAGCGGATGTTCACGCCCGGCGTGACTTCTTCGGGCAGCAGCGCAGCGTTCATGATGTCGACGTAAAAATCCAACAGCCAGCCCCTGTACACCGCGCGCTTGTCCACGCGAATGTCAATACGGTCGTAGCCGTTGGTTCGTGCCGTGTTGTAGCCGTAGGTGGTCGTGGCTGGCTTGCCACTCTGGTATTGCAGGCGCACGCCCACGTCCCAGTTGCGGGGCAGCCGCAAACCGCCCACCAGGTTGACCAGGTGGGTGCGGTCGAAGTCGTACGGCGCCCAGGCGCCGTTCTGGTACCGCTCCGAGCGCGACAAGGTGTAGGACAGCCAGCCGTATAGGCCGCTTTTTGCCTGGCGCCGGATGAGCGTCTCCAGGCCGTAGGCGCGGCCGGTGTGGGGCTCGACCAGCCGGTTCAGCACGTCCTGGGCTGTGGTCTGCCCAGGCGCCGTACTGCCGGGAATGAGTCCGGTTTGGCCGACGGTGTTGAGATCCTGTGAGTTGACCGTCAAGTCGAAGATGGTCGGATCCATGTACGCGAAGTAGCCCTCGACGGTGGCGCTGAAGTGCTGGGACAGAGGGATCTCGGCACCCAGGCTGGTCTGGATCGACTGCTGCAAGCCGTACTTGAGCGGCATGGTGTCGAGTCCCGGCAGCGGCAGCACGAAGCGCGGGGGCTGGTGATACAGCCCCACCGCGGCCTTGAGCCAGACCGCACTGTCGTCGCTGTCAGCCGGCACGCCGGCCAGCTCGCGCGTGGTCAGCTTGTAGCGCATGGTTAGACGCGGATCGGCCCCGGACTTGGTGGTGGTCTTGTCGTAGTAGACATCGGTGCGCACCCCGGGTCGGATCAGCCAGCGCGAGGTGGGTCGCCACATTACCTCGGCCAGCGCCGATCCCTGGTAGAGCGCATGCAGATCCTGGGTGAAGGTGCTGAGCGAAAAGTTGTTGCCGCCTATCGTTGAAGAGGGCGCGCCCTGAACGTAGTCGTGAAAACTGCCCTCCACGCCCCACACCAGGGTCAGCCGCTCGCCCGCCTTGTAGTGCCAGCGCAGCGAGGGCTCGACCACCCAGGACTCCACGTTGCTGCCGGAGCTGTCGGTGTGGTCGTATCCCAGCACCAGGCGGTACAGGCCGTCGAACCCGCCGCTGCCGTGGTAGGCGCGCAGGTCGGCGCGATGAAAATCCAGGATCAGCGCGGGCGCCAGCGGCGGATTGGAACTGCCGGCCGGGGCATTGGGCGCGGGCGTGTCGAGCTCGTCCCCGGCACCGAAGAACGACACGGTCCAGCCGTTGCGCGGATTGCCGCCATCCAGGCGAAGCTGGTAGTCCCAGTAGGACAGCGAGAGCTGGCTGGTTGCCAGGCTCAATATCAAGCCAGGATAACCATAGCGACCGGCAGCGGTGAGTGTCGCGCCCAGGAACGGGATGGGCTGCCGGACCAGGCCGCCCGCCTGCAGCAGATTCGCATCCAGGTCGATGAGGTGCTCGTCGGAGCGCGCGCGATGGGTGCGGCCGTCGACGATGCCGCCGGTGTAGCCGCCGTAAATCACCGGCGCGCCGCCCGGGTAGAACTGGATCTCATCGATGAACTCGGGATGGATCACGCTGGCCCCAATCAGCAGGTGGTAGAGCAGCGGCACGCGCGTGCCGTCGAGCAAGAAGCCGGTGGAATTGGGGCTGGCCCCACGGACCACCGGGAACGGGATCAGGGCCGCGATGGAAGCGGTACCCGGCAGCGCCTGGATGACCCGGAAGGGATCGCCGAAAGTGCCCGGGATCTCCTTGATCTCGGCGCCGCGCAGGGTGATACGCGACACTTCCTCGCGGTGTTGCTCCCCCACGATGACAATCTCGTAGGGATCGTAGCTCTCGCGCTCGATGTAGTAGCTGACCGCGAGTTCCTGCTGTGGGGCCAGGTGCTCCTGCTGCAAGAAAGCGTTGTAGCCCGCAGCGTGCGCGGTGATGCGCGCGTCGCCCGACGGCACCGGCAGCCTGAATCGTCCCTTGCCATCGCTCTCGGCGCTGTAGTGGCGCCCGTCGATAAGCGCCGCCACTGTGGCTCCGGCCACGGGCAAGCGGGTTCCCATCTCGAGAAGCCGTCCACGCAACGCCGAGTTGAGAGGTGGCCCTGCATCGACCGTCGGCGCAGGCGGCGGCGGGGGCGGCTGAAAGGTGTGCGTGAAGGCTATCTCCACCGGCACGGGCTGGCCGCCATAGCGCGCGGGCTGGAAGGCGAAACCCCGGGCTGCAGTCACCACCGCATCGTCGAAGACGGGCAAGGAATGGCTGAGCAGCTCGACCTTGGCAACCGTGCCGTCCGCTGCGACTGAGATCTTGACCCGCACCACGATGGGCTGGTCGTGCGGCGGAGCGCCGGCTGGATAGGGCACGGTGGTCGGGACCAATGGCTGGGGCGGTTCCAGCTCCGCGGGCGCCGCAGTCGCACCCGTCTCGGACACGCCGGCGTCCGGACTTTGCGCAAGAGCCGTACCCAGCGGCCACGCAGCCACCAGCGCCAGCAGCGCCGCAAGCCTCATCGCCACAGGATCACCCAGGCGAGTGAGGTGCCAAAATGCGCCCACCACTGGCGGCGAACGATGGGAGTTGCGGTGTCGGGGTCCAAGTTGCCGGTGTCATCCACGCAGCCGGTCCACTGGCCGTCGGTCTCCAGCGCCACCCCCGTCGACGAGCGTGGCCCCAGCACGACCAGCCATTCCGCGCGCAACAGGCCGGTGACGCCCACGCCGTCGCAAGATTGCAAGGGCGAACGCGCATCAGGGAAGGTGTAGGAGGAATCGAGGTTGTCGCCTAGGGGCTTGGGATCGGGTCGGTTGGAGATGGGCCCGACCAGGCCGCCAAAGCCGATGCCCACCCCGAGGTTGAGGTGCTCGGTTGCGTGCCAGGTGGGCTCAATGGTGCCGGCGTAGCGCAAGCCCCGCGTGCCGGCAGTTCCGGTGGCGTATAGGTACTGAAATGAACCCATCAGTGACCAGCGCTCGTCGAGACGAATGCCGGCGCGAATGGTTGGTCCGATGAGCTGGGCGTTCGGGGGACCATTGATGCCGAACAAGCGGCCGTAGGCCAAGCCCAGGCCGAAGCGGAAGCCGGGCTTCTTCCACACAGCGCGGTCGCTATCGGTGGGCAGCGACAGGCGCGGCGGCCCGTCGTCGTCGACTGCGGGCTGAATCGATGGCGCAAGGACATTGGCCGGTGGCAACGCCGTCGGAGCGGGCGACTCCGCTCGCAAGGAGCCTGCTGCGAACGCATTCGCCGCCAGCGCAGACGCGAACAATATCTGCCGCAGCTTCATGGTGTGGTTGGACAGGGCCACCACGAGGGTGGCTTGGCCGTAACATCCCAGTCAGGGGTCGAACAACTCGGATCGTTGTCGCAGCCCCGCAGGGTGTAATGGTTGACGCTCTGACAACCAGCGCCGGGCGCGCTGGAGAAAACGAGTTGGCTCCCAGTCGGAACCCCGGCGTCGTCGCCGGGGAGTCTAGGAAAACCGACGCAGGCCCATGTGGCGCCGCTCAAGTCGGGAGTGGGAGTAGGGGCGGTGGCAGGCGGCTCGCGATAGAAAGTCATGCCGCTTGCATTGTTGACGGTGCATGCAAGTTCCAAGAGCCGAGTCGTCGGCGACTGCAAGGGGATGGTGACGACCGCTTGAGCGAGCGTGGCCAAGCCACAAGTCGTCGGATCTTCGACCGGCAGCATTCCCTGAAGCACAGCGAGCAGAGCATCGGATTGCGAAAATCCTCCCGCCGATAGGATGGAAAAACTGGGCGGGGGCGGATCGCAGCCGTTGCGCGGGTAGAAGGCGACGCTGGTGTCGAATCCGCCTTCCCGATAGGCCACGCGCTGGTCAGGCAGGGTCATGGAGATGAAACTGGCGCCGTACACGATGTCCCATGTCGCCGACGCGCCCGCATCCTCCACCAGATCTGGCTGGCCGTGATGCCGGTGCTGCGGCGGATGGTGAAAGTCGAGCGCGCCGTTGCCGTTGCGGTCGTCGTAGACGATCAAGCTGGCGTAGGCAACCCGCGCGGTAACGTCCCCCACCATCACGTCAGCCGCGGGCACATTGATGAGAGAGATGGTCGAGGGCACGCCCGGCGTGACGGGGACGTCAGCATCGGCGCGGTTGGGGACGAAACCGAAGCTGTCGGGACAGCCTGCCGCAACCACCGCCTTGATCCCCGGTGATTCAGGCGGCGGCAGCACATCTGGCGGCGGCAGCACGCAGAAGGGTTCAGGTAGCCACTGCGCGCCCCACACCAAGGCGACACGCAATTGCGGGGTTTGCCCGACGGTGTCCGCCCGTTGCACCGACGTGATGTCACCGGTGACCTGAAAACTGATCTGTGCAAGCGGCGGACCCGAAGTGTCGAGGCCGACGAGCTTGCCACAGCCGAGAAAGCCGAGGCCGGCAAGAACGGCGATCACCAACTTGTCGTTCAGTGTTGCCATGTGACCCCCAATCCGCTGGTCCAGCCTGTGCGCACCCCGCCGTGCAGCCCGTGCAGCGTGGGCCCGCCGCTGACGCTCATGCCCCACGAATTCCAGACACGAAGGACCACGATGCCCTCGAAATCAGCCGCCGGCAGCATGGCCCAGCTCGTGATCTCCTGCTGACTGGCGGGAAGCCCGGCGCGCGCGCCCTGGACCAGCGTGCGGTCTTCGTAGACCAGCGTCCCGCCCAAACCCACGCGCAACCCGAACAAACCCCGCCCCACTGCGTGCTGGACCTGACCGCACAGGCGCAGGCGGATTTCCTCGTCTGTGACCGCGTAAGTCGGCGCTGGCGAGTACTCTGTTGCCGTCGACCACGAGGCGCGCGCGCCCCAGGCCAGCCAGCCCCCACGGGCGGCGCGCATGAACGTCGCGCCCACGCCCGCGGACATTCCCGTAACCAGCGCTGCCGGAAAGGCCAGCACCAGGCCAGCGTCGAGGGTGTTTTTCGGCGGTGCCAAAGCCTCTGCGTCGGATTGCGCGCGGGCACTCGCAGCGCAAGCGAGAACGACCGCCAATGTCGCAATTGAGGCGATCCGTGGCCCTGATATCGATCGGACGCGATCCTGTGCTTTCGACTGGTTCACGACGCGCGAGTGAAACCTACTCCGACGCTTCCCAGGGTGCCACCTCCATTCGGCAACCAACCCGCGGCTCGGAACCGGACTGTGATGGTGAGTTGCCACCGGCTATTGTTCGATCATCTGGCGCACAGAGGCGCTGTCCACTGGCGCACTCCAGTCCCAACCGCGACAGGGAACGCCGGGCATTT
>Ga0182021_10000993_pt1 | contig 32345 bp, 25 predicted proteins | sample 612E3MmetaG_FD_120493 | JGI IMG/M metagenome (GOLD analysis project Ga0182021, IMG submission 120493) | Permafrost microbial communities from Stordalen Mire, Sweden - 612E3M metaG (Illumina Assembly) | ecosystem: Environmental > Terrestrial > Soil > Wetlands > Permafrost | place: Sweden... | reverse complement strand
GAAGGGTCGGTCCACTTCATGAGCTTGGCGGCTTCCAGAGAGAACTTGCCGTAGTCCTCGGCGCTGCGATGGCCCATTTGCCAGGGACCGTCCATCTCGTTGCCCAGTCCCCAGATCTTGACCTTCCAGGGATCGCGGCGTCCGTTCTGGCGGCGCAGGCGCGTCATGGCCGTGTCTTCGCTGGAATTGCAGTACTCCACCCACTGCTGGGCGTCGGTCCAGGAGCCGGTGCCGAGGTTGGCGCAGATGTAGGGCTGGGCGCCCAGCATTTCCACATAATTCAGGAATTCGTGGGTGCCGAAGCGGTTGCTTTCCACCGTGCCCCAGGCCATTTCGAGGCGCGGCGGGCGCTGGTCGCGCGGGCCTATGCCGTCGCGCCAGTTGTAGTTGGAAGAGAAGTTGCCGCCCGGCCAGCGCAGCAGGCTGACCTTGAGTTTGCGCGCCGCGTCCAGGACGTCCCGGCGGAAGCCGTTGGCGTCGGAGAGGGGGGATTTTTCTTCGAAGATGCCGCCATCGATGCAGCGGCCCAGGTGCTCGATGAAGTTGCCATAAAGCAACGGGTCGATATCGCCGATTACGCGTTCGGTATCGATCTTGACGCGCGCGTGCAGGGCGGCAGGCTGGCCGCGCAGGATGTAGGGCGCCGCGCCCGCCAGCGTCAGTGCGAAGTTGCGTCGTGAAATTTTCATCGTATTCTCCAAGCTGTGACGATAGACCACGGCGCGGTGGGAGTCAATGAAAAGAGGTGGGACAGACGATCGTCCTTGGTCGTCTGTCAACATTCCCGCCCTGACCAGCACTGACCCGATGGTCTGTCCTACATGGCCCTATACTGAATCTGTGAATCTTTCCCGGCGTGCATTCGTGGGCGGGCTGGCGGCGCTGCCGTTATTGGCGGCGGACGAGGGGTGGATCCCGTTATTCAACGGGAAGAATCTGGACGGGTGGAAGCCCAGCGAACACAAGGACGCCTGGAGTGTCCGCGACGGGCAGATTGTGGCGGACGGGGCGCGGTCGCACCTATTCTATACGGGACGGGATTTCAAGAACTTCGAGCTCGAAGTGGAGGCGGCGGCGGAAAAGGCGTGCAACTCCGGAGTCTATTTTCACACGGCCTACCAGGAGACCGGGTTCCCCATCAAAGGCTTCGAGGTGCAGATCGCCAATACGGCCACAGGCGAGGGCACGTATCGCGAGCGCAAGAAGACGGGGTCGTTGTACGGCATCCGCAACGTCTACAAGCAATTCATCGCCGACGGCCAGTGGTTCAAGATGCACGTGCTGGTGCGCGGCAAGAACGTGCAGGTGCGGTTGGATGGCATGCTGGTGGTGGATTACACCGAGCCCACGCCGCCGGTGATTCCGGCCGGAGTGGAGACGGGGCGCTTCCTGGACCGCGGCACGTTCGCGCTGCAATGCCACAATCCGGGGAGTGTGGCGCGCTTCCGCGGTATTCGCGTGCGCCCGCTGCCGGACGGGGCGGCGGCGCCGGGAGCGGTGGCGCCGGTGGTGGACGCGACCTTCCGCAAGCTGATCGAACTCGGGCGCGACAATTATCCCGTAGTGGACTACCACGTCCATCTGAAGGCCGGGCTGACGCTGGAGCAGGCGCTCGGGAAATCGCGGCGCGACGGCATCGCATACGGCATCGCGGTCAACTGCGGCAAGGGATTCCCCATCGAGAGCGACGCCGGGGCGATCGCCTTCTACGAGAGCATGAAGGGGCACCCGTGCTTCATCGCCATGCAGGCCGAGGGGCGCGAGTGGATGCAACTGATCTCGCGCAAGGCGGCGGGCCTGTTCGATTACATCTTCACCGATTCCATGACGTGGACCGACCGGCACGGCAAGCGCATGAGGACGTGGATCGCCGACGAGGTGGGCACCATTGCCGACCCGCGGGAGTTCATGGACACGCTGGTGGAGCGCGCCGTGGGGATTCTGGAGCACGAGCCGATCGATATCTACGTGAACCCGACCTACCTTCCGGATCAACTGGCCAAGGACTACGACACGTTGTGGACGCCAGCGCGGATGCGGCAGGTGGTGGACGCGGCGGCCAAGAATCACGTCGCCATCGAACTCAACGACCGCTACAAGCTGCCTGGGGCGGCGTTCGTGAAGTTGGCGAAGGCGGCGGGCTGCAAATTCAGTTTCGGCACGAATAACACGGGACCGGACGACTTACGGCGTAGCGAGTACGGGCTGCAAATGATCGAGGAGTGCGGCCTGGGCTGGCGGGACTTCTTCGTGCCGGGCGCGTGGTGGCCCAAGGCCACGGACCGCAAAGGCGATCTGCTCAAAGCGTGAAGGTTGTGACAAACTAGTCTGGTGATCGGTCGGACGATTTCGCACTATCAGGTTATCGAGAAGCTGGGCGCCGGCGGGATGGGCGACATCTACAAGGCGCAGGACTCGCGGCTGCACCGCATGGTGGCCATCAAGGCGTTGACCAATGCCAGCGCGGGCGATACGGACCGGCGGCGGCGGTTCATCCAGGAGGCGCAGGCGGCCTCCGGCCTGAATCACCCCAACATCATCACCATCTACGACATCGTGTCGGAGGACGATTCCGAGTACATGGTGATGGAGCTGGTGAGTGGCAAGACGCTGGCCGATTTGATTCCGCCGGGCGGCGTGGGCGTGGCCAAGACGCTGCAATACAGCACGCAGATGGCGGACGCACTGCGCGCGGCGCACGCGGCGGGGATTGTGCATCGCGATCTGAAGCCGGGCAACGTGATGGTGACGGATTCGGGGCTGGTGAAGATCCTGGATTTCGGCCTGGCGAAGATCAACGTGGCGACGGAACTCACCGAGGAGACGCAAACCCTGGAGGCGGCGCCGCTGACGGTGGAAGGCTCCATTCTGGGAACCGTGGCGTACATGTCGCCGGAGCAGGCGCAGGGCAAGAAGTTGGATGCGCGGAGCGACATTTTCTCGTTCGGCGTGGTGATGTACGAGATGCTGACGGGGACGAAGGCGTTTCCGGGCGACTCGGCGATCACCACGCTGACGGCTATTCTGCGCGACGAAGTCAAACCCATCGCGGAGATGGTGCCGGACGTGCCGCCGGAAGTGGTGGAGATCATTACGCTAGCGCTGCGCAAGGATCCCAAGGACCGCTGGCAGAGCACGCAGGTGATGTACACGGTGCTGGCGGCGCAGAAGGCGAAGTACGATTCGGGCGTCCACAGCAGCACGGGGTTCGTGCCGCCGCTGGGAAGGCCGGTGTCGCAAGCGCCCGCCTGGCAGCCGCCGCGGGATTCCTCGCAGGCGCCGGCGCCGGTGGGAGCGCCGGTGGCCCAGCCGCGGAAGCGGCGCAACAGGTGGATCTGGATTGCCATCGGGCTGAGTTTTGCGTATTGGAAAATGTGCAGCGGGCCGTCGAGGAACGTGCGCATCACGGACCGCGGCGTGGAGATCCCGGGGGTGTCGAGTCCCAACTTGCCGGTGGCGCCCAACGCCCCGGGCGCTCCGGCTCCCGAGAAGCACGGCGCCAGTGTGCTCACCAATCAGAGCGTCATCGACATGGTGGAGGCGCAGGTGCCGGAGGCGGTGATCGTCGGCCACATACGGGCGTCGAAGACGAAATTCGATCTCTCCACGCAAGCGATCATCGATCTTTCGAAGGCCGATGTGCCGGCGGCGGTAATCGATGCCATGCACAAGTCGGCCGCGGGCGTTCCGGCGGCAGCGGTCCCGGCGGCAGCGGTCCCGGCGACACCCGCGGCGGCCACACGGGCGGTGAAGGTGATCGGCGGCGTGCCGTTCGAGATCACGCTGATGGAGGCGGTGCCGAACGATCCCGCGGAGGGACTGGCGCTGCACTTCCAGGCGGCCAAAGATTTCGAGGTGGACGGCGCGGTGCTGATCGCCAAGGGCGCCGCGGTGACCGGCGAGGTGCTGGCGGCGGGCAAGAAGAATATCCTGGGGCATGCGGGCAAACCGATGTTCCGCCTGATCGCGGTGGACGCAGTGGATGGGTCCAAGCTCAAAGTGAAGGCGACGCCGGGGCGCGGCTCGGACAGGAACGAAAGGAATATCGAGCCGCCGGGGCATCGCGGGAAGGAGTCCCTGGCGCCGGAGGGCAGCAGCTACCTGGCCTACTTCGACGGCGATCAAACGGTGGCGGTGAAGAAGTAGGACAGACGATCGCCTTGCGTCGTCTGTCAACATTCTTGTCTTGGCAAGCTTTGACAGGGTCGCAAAGCGATGGCCTGTCCTACTTCAGCTCCGCCATCATGCCCGGCAGGCTCCATTGCATCTGCATGCTCTTGGGGCCCCAACCGAACTCGGCGACCATCACCTTGGCGACGTCGTCCTGGCTCTTGCCCTGGCGGATCAGGCCGGTTGCGCGGTCGCGCAGTTTGACGATGTTGTCGCGGTAGGTGAGCAGGCCGGCTTTGGTGGTCACCGCGCCGTGGCCGGGGATCACGGTGTCGAAATCCCACTTCATGGCGGCGTCGAGAGTCTTCGTCCACTCCACTACGCTGCCGCCGCCACGGTAGTCGATCAGCGGGGTCGTGCCCGCCATCAGATCGCCGGTGTGGATGGTGCGGAGCGCGGGGAAATACACGATGGCGTCGCCGTTGGTGTGGCCGCGGCCAAAGTAGCGGGCGCGGACTTCCTTGCCGCCCAGGAACACCGCGGTTTCCTCGGTGAACGTCACCCGCGCCGGCGTCGTGTTTGGCTGGGCGTCGACCAGAACGCGATTGACGATGGCGTCGCGGGCATTGGCCGTTGAAATGATCTCGGCGGTGGACAGAAACTTCGCGTTGCCGCCGCTGTGATCGGGATGGTAGTGGGTGCTGAGGATGTATTTCACCGGCAGGGGGGTCACGCGCTTGCCCTGCGCCACGATGGCGTCGTGGTCCTGCTCGAACTTGTCGTCCACCAGGATAACGCCCTCGCTGGTGACGTACATGGCGACGTTGCCGCCGTCGCCCTCGATCAGGTACAGATCTTCCTTGACCTTGCTGAGAGTGAGTTTCGGGGGCTGCGCCTGGGTCTGGGTGTAAGCGATCCAGCAGCCCGCAAAGAGCACGGCGGCGGCGCAAAGGCGTGCAAGCAGGGTGCGGCTCATGTCAGGAAATATAGCAGATTCGACAGCCCCGGGCGGCAAACGGGTGGGGCAGGCGCTTGCGCCTGCCAACCGCGCGGGCTCGGATCGAAAGTTGGCAGGCGAAAGCGCCTGCCCCACCGGTTGTCCGGATGCTAGAATCGTTGTTTCACATGGCCAAATTCATACCTGAGCTGCAAGACATAGCCAAGCGTGTACGGCGCGACATCGTCACCATGATCACCGCCGCCAAATCGGGGCATCCCGGTGGATCGCTCTCGGCGGTTGAAATCGTGGTCGAACTCTATTTCAATCACATGCGGATCGATCCGGCGAACCCGAAATGGGCGGACCGCGACCGCTTCATTTTGTCCAAGGGGCACGCCGCGCCGGTGCTCTACAGCGTGATGGCGGAGCGCGGCTACGCCGATACGCCCAAGGACAAATTGAATACGCTGCGGCAGTTCGGCAGCGTGTTCCAGGGTCATCCGGATATGCGCTTCATCCCCAGCCTGGAAGCGTCCACGGGCTCGCTCGGGCAGGGGTTGTCGCTCGGTCTGGGAATGGCGCTGGGGTCGCGGCTGGACGCGCGGCCCTCACGATTCTTCGTCATGCTGGGCGATGGCGAGATCCAGGAAGGCCAGATCTGGGAAGCCGCCATGGCGGCGGCGTTCCACAAGGTGGACAGCCTGGTGGCCATCGTGGATTACAACCGGATCCAGCTCGATGGCTTCGTCAGCGACATCATGGAGATTGCGCCGGTGGTGGACAAGTGGCGGTCGTTCGGCTGGCACACGGTGGAGATCGACGGCCACGATTTCGTCGCAATCGAGGCCGCGCTTGCGGAGGCCGCCGCCACCAAGGGCAAGCCCACCTGCATCGTGGCGCACACCGTCAAGGGGAAGGGCGTATCGTTCATGGAGAACAACCCCAAGTTCCACGGCGTGGCGCCGACGCAAGATGAATTGAAGCTGGCCCTACAGGAGCTCAACTGACCATGCCCGCCAAAACCAAATTCGAAATCAAGATGGGCGCTGCCACGCGCGAGGCCTTCGGACGCGCGCTGGTGGAACTGGGGCGCGAGAACAAGGACGTCGTGGTAGTGGACGCCGATCTTTCGAAATCCACCTTGACCACGTATTTTGCCAAGGAATTTCCCGCCCGGTTCTTCTCCTGCGGCATCGCCGAATCGAACATGGTGGGTGTCGGCGCCGGCCTGGCCATGGCGGGGAAAATCCCGTTTATCGCCAGCTTCAGCGTGTTCGTGATGAATAAGGGCTTCGAGCAGATGCGCATTGGCGCGGCCTACGGGCGTTCGAACCTGAAGGTGGTGGGGACGCACAGCGGCATCTCGATCGGCGAAGACGGGCCGTCGCAGATGAGCATTGAAGAGATCTCGCTGGCGTGTTCGCTGGCGGGGTTCGTGGTGCTGGCGCCGGCCGATGAGAACGCGACCAAGGCGCTGGTACGCGCCGCCGCGGCCTACGATGGGCCGGTGTTTATCCGCTGTGGGCGGCCCAAGGCGCCGGTGGTGTACGGAGCGGACCGGAAGTTCGAGATCGGCAAATCCATCGAAGTGGCGGCGGGCACGGACATCGCCATAATCGCCAACGGCCTATTGGTGGCGCAGGCGCTGCTGGCGGCGGACCTGCTGGAAGCCGAAGGCGTGTCGGCGCGGGTCATCGATATGCACACCGCGAAGCCGCTGGACCGCGAGGCGATCGGCCGCGCGGCGGCGGAGACCGGCGCCATCGTGGTAGCCGAGGAACACCTGGTGGACGGCGGGTTGGGCGTGCGCGTGGCGCAGGCGGTAGCGGAAACCAATCCCTGCGCCATGGAATTCGTCGGCATTCACGACCGCTATGCGGAAAGCGGGCATCCCGACGAGATGCTCGAAAAATACGGCCTGGTGGCGCGCGACATCGCCGCCGCCGCCCGGAAGGCGCTGGCGCGCAAGCGCTGACCGTCCCATGCAGGCTGCCGGATCGCTTGCGGAGATTTTTCTTCAGCAGAGCCCGGCCTGCCAATGGATCGTTTCGGCGGACGGCGCATTTGCGCGTCTCTATGGCGATCCGCAGCCCCTGTTCGACCGGTCCGCGGCGGATCTTGCGGGACGCGTCCCCGGCGACGTGCTGGGGCCCGATGCGGCCGCCGCCTGGCGGGGACGTTTCGCGCGCGCGCTGAGCGGCGAGACGGTGCTGCTGCGAGAGCGGCGGCCCACGGGCACCTGGTACGTGACCGTATTTCCGCTCCGCATCGAGGGCGAGGTCCGGTTCGCCGGCGGCAGCGCGCGCGAAGTCACCGCGTGGGCCGCGGCCGAACAGGAGTTGCGCCATACCGTGCTCGGCGCATTGAAGGCGCAGGAGTTCCAGCGCACCATGGTTTCCAGGTTTCTGCACGATTCGGTGGGACAGAATCTCACCGCGCTCGGGCTGCAACTGGATTTGATCCGCATGGACCTGGAAAGCGCCTCGCCGGACACCTGCCGGCGCATCGGCGATATCCAGAAACTGCTCGAAGAAATGATGGAAAGGGTGCGGGAATACAGCTACGAGCTGAATCCCTCCACCGTGGAACGGGCCGGACTGCGGCCGGCTCTGGACCGCCTGGCGGGGAGGATTCGGACCCATTTCCCAGGCACGCTGCGCCTCAATGTCGACCCCTCCCTGAAGCTGGACCCGAAGCTGGCGACCGCCCTGTTCCAGATCCTGCAGGAGGCTGTGGAGAACGCCGTGCAACATTCCGGTTGCTCCGCAATTGAAATCGCGGTAAAGTCCACACGTACCGGCACGGTCTTGGAAGTGCGCGATAATGGGCGAGGCTTCGATCCGGCGGATCTGGTCTCCGGACGCCGGGGACTGGGACTGTTGAGCATGGAGCACTACGCCGCTCAAGCCGGTCTGGAACTGGTGATTTCGAGTACGGGGGAGACGGGAACCACGGTGCGGGCCGCGACGCCGGAAGCCGCTGAGAGATAACTATGCCGTTCGACATTGTGCTTGTCGATGATCATAAGCTGGTTCGCGATGGCGTGCGAACCATTTTGGAGCGCGGGTCGGAGTTCCGCGTGGTGGGGGAGGCCGAAAACGGCGCCGACGCCGTGCAACTCTGCCGGAAGACGGCGCCCGACCTGGTGTTGATGGATATCGGGCTGCCGGGGATGAACGGTATCGAGGCGACTACCGAGTTGCTGCGCCACTGCCCCGGCATCAAGATCGTAATCCTCTCCATGTACGACGATGAGAACTCGGTGGTGAGCGCGATCCGCTCCGGCGCGCGCGCCTTCGTGCTCAAGAAGGCGTCGTCGGGCGAGCTGCTGGACGCCCTGCGCACCGTCGCGCGCGGCGGCAGCTACCTCAGTTCGCAGGTATCCGACCGTCTGCTGCAGCGCATACAGCGCGGCGACCTGGATACCCACGACCGCAGCCCGCTGGAATCGCTCTCGCCACGCGAACTCCAGGTTCTGCGCCTGGTCGCCGAGGGCAAGACCAGCAAGGATATCGCCGTCATGCTGGATCTCGGCCTGCAAACCATCCGCAGTTACCGGAAGACCATGATGAAGAAGCTCGGCGTCAATAACGTGGCCGGGCTGACCCAGCTTGCGCTGGCCGCGGGCATTACCCACTGGAACAAACCCGATGCTAACTCCCTGGGGTGACTTCGCCGTCACCGACGCTCACGTTCACTTCTTCTCCCGAAGTTACTTCTCCGCTCTGGGTGCGCAGGCCGGCAAGACGGCCGAACAGGTGGCCGAGTCCGCTGCCTGGGTGCTGCCGCCGGAAGATCCGGCGGTGCTCGGGCACTGGTGGGCGGCGGAACTCGATGCGCAGGGCGTGGCTCGCGCCGCCCTGATCTCCAGCGTCCCCGGCGACGAGGCCTCGGTGGAAAGCGCCGTGGCGAAACGCCCGGACCGCTTCTTCGGGTTCTTCATGGTGAACCCGCTGGAAGAAAGCGCCGTGGAGCGCGTACAGGTCGCGCTGCGCTGCGGTTTGCACGCCGTTTGCCTGTTCCCGGGAATGCACCGCTACGCCGTGTCGGACGCTCGCGCCGAAGCCGTGATTCGGGCGGCGGCAGCCTTCGCCGGCCGCGCCGTGTTCGTGCATTGCGGCGCGCTCAAGCTGGGCGTCCGCCAGAAACTGGGGCTGCCCTCCCCCTTCGATATGCGGTTCTCCAACCCCCTGGAACTGCACTCGACAGCCCTGCAGTACCCGGAGCTGAAGTTCATCTTGCCGCATTTCGGCGCCGGCTACCTCCGCGAGGCGCTCATGCTGGCCGACCTTTGCCCGAACGTCTTCCTGGACACCTCCAGCAGCAATTCGTGGATGCGCTATGAAGGCCTCGATCTGAAGACGGTGTTCCGGCGCGCGCTGGATGTCATGGGCGCGGCCCGGCTGCTCTTCGGCACCGACTCCTCGTATTTCCCGCGCGGTTGGAACTATGAGATCTTCGAGGCGCAGACGCGCGCCATGCTGGATCTGGGGATCAGCGCGTCGGACGCGCGCCTGATTCTGGAGGAGAATCTGCCGCGGCTGTTCGAGGCATGAGGCCGCTCTTGTCCCGGGAGTTTCAGGTCTTTGTCAAACCGGCCGGGGCCGTCTGTAATCTCGATTGCCAATATTGCTATTACCGGGACAAGCGGAGCCTTTATCCGGAGGCGAGCGTGGCCCGGATGCCGGAAAGCCTGCTCGAAGCGTACATCGTCCAGCACTTCGAGGCCGCGGCCGGACCGGAGGTTGCCTTCTCGTGGCATGGAGGAGAGCCCACCACTCTGGGCGTGGACTTCTTCCGGAAGGCCGTCGAGCTCGAGCGCAAGCACAAGCCCGCCGGCTGGCGCGTCCGGAACGGCATCCAGACCAACGGCGTGCTGCTGGACGAAGAGTGGGGCCGCTTTCTCGCGGCGGAGGGCTTCAGCATCGGTCTCAGCCTGGATGGCCCGGCGGAACTGCACGACGCGTACCGTGTGACCCGGGGCGGCCAACCGAGCCACCGGCAGGCCATGCGCGGATACGGCCTGCTGCGCAAGTACGGGGTCCACACCGACATCGTCTGCGTGGTGCACAACCTCAACGTCCGGCATCCGCTCACCGTCTACCGGTTTTTCCGGGAAATCGGCTGCGGGTATCTGGGCTTTCTTCCGGCCGTGGAGCTGGCGCCGGAGCGCGCGGAGGGCGTCGGCCCGTATACACCGCCGGCGGAAGCCTACGGAGCGTTTCTGTGCAAGATCTTCGATGAATGGGTGGAGCGGGACACCGGCCGGATGGCGGTACAGATCTTCGAAGAGGCTGCCAGGCCGGCCCTTGGCATGGAGCACTCGTTGTGCGTGTTCCGCGAAACCTGCGGCCGGATCCCGGTGATTGAACACAACGGCGACTTCTTCCCGTGCGATCACTTCGTCGACCGCGAACACCGGTGGGGCAACATCCATGAGACGCCTCTCGGCGAACTGCTGGAAAGCCAGGCGCAACGGGATTTCGGCGCGGCCAAACGGGACGGGCTGCCGCGTTACTGCCGCCAGTGCGAAGTGCTGGCCATGTGCAATGGAGGATGTCCCAAGTACCGCTTCATCCGGACGCCGGACGGCGAATCGGGGCTCAACTATCTCTGCGCCGGGTTGAAGCGCTTCTTCCTGCACAGCCGGGCGCCCATCGAGCGAATCGCGTCCCGGGAGCGGGCGCCGGCGCCGCCCCGTACCGCGACGGGCCAAGCCGGCCGCAACGGCCCCTGCCCGTGCGGCAGCGGTCTGAAGTACAAGAAGTGCTGCGCGGCCAGGTAGGCCTGCGAACTCTCCGGGTTCCGGCGTGGGACAGGCCATCGGGTTCTGTGGCCTGTCGTGCCGCGGAAGTTTCACCGAGCCAAGAGTATGACAGACCACCAAAGGCGATGGTCTGTCCCACCTACCGGCGCTTTTTGAGCATTCCAGATCTGAAAAGGTTTTCAGGTTTGCACTCGCGGGGCGAACCGTTCGAGAATATTGGAGCGAGACATGCACGAAACGGGAGTCCACGGCGGCAAGCCGGACAGGAGCGCATCGGATATGCAGACGGTTTCAAGAAGGCGGTTTTTGGAAGGCAGCGCCATCGGCTTTGCCGCGGCGGGCTTGGGCGTGCCCTCCCTTTGCGCGCAGGATTGGGCGCGCCAGGCGGTGGACCGCTCGCCCCGGCGGCACGAGAGGGTGCAGGTGAAGTACGGCACGAGGAGCGTCGATTCGTTCGTGGCATACCCGCAGCCGCCCGGCAAGGCACCCGCGGTGGTCGTCATCCACGACGTGATCGCTTTCGCCCCCTGGGTGGAGAACGTGGCCGACCGGTTCGCCGAGGCGGGCTATCTGGCGATCGCCGCCGACCTGCTCTCGGGCCGGTCCGCCGAAGAACGGCAGCCGATCCAATCCGAGGGAAAGACGGTGGGGCCGGCGCGCCGGCTGCCGCTCGCCCAGGTCGCCAGAGACCTCGACGCGCTGGCCGACTATGCCAAGAAGCTTCCCACCTGCAACGGAAAGGTTTGCATCGTGGGCTTCTCGTGGGGCGGCGACCAGGCGTTCCGCTTCGCCACCACCCGCCGGGATCTGGCGGCGGCATTCGTGTTCTATGGCGTCTGCCCGGAACCGGAAAACATCCCCAATATCCAGGCTCCCGTCTACGGTTTCTACGCGGGAACCGATACGCGCGTCGGCGCCACCATTCCGGCCACCACGGAACAGATGAAGGCGGCGGGCAAGTTCTACGACCCGGTAGTCTTCGAAGGCGCCGGCCACGGGTTCATGCAGGCCGGAGCGGCGCCGAACGCGAAGGAAGCCGACAAGAAGGCGTGGGACGCATCGTGGATCAAGCTGAAGGCGCTGAGGAGCAGATTCGACTGAGCGCGCCGCCGCGCGGCCGCGGAGCATACCAAGGAGACCATCGTGAAAGTTCGAACTTTGCTGTGCGCCGTGCTGGCGTGCCCTCTCGCCCTCGCCGCGGGTCAGGGCCAGGGCGCCCCGGACATCCCACACTTGCGGAAGCAGGGGACGGCCACCCAACTCATTGTCGACGGCAAGCCGTTCCTGGTGCTCGGAGGGGAGTTGCTCAACTCGAGCGCCACCAGCGTCGAGTTCATGAAGCCGGTATGGCCCAAGCTGGTCGCGGCCAGACTCAACACCGTGCTGGCGGGCGTTTCCTGGAACCAGATCGAACCCGAGGAAGGGAAGTTCGACTTCAGCGTGCTGGACGGCGTGATCGAGGGTGCGCGCAGTCACAACCTGCGTCTCGTACTTTTGTGGTTTGGCACCTGGAAGAACGGTCTCTCCAGCTACCCGCCCGACTGGGTGAAGCGGGATTTCGAGCGGTTCCCGCGCGCCCAGATCGTAGGGGCCAACACGCCCTGGCCCGTGTTCGGAGGGCCGCGCGGCCAAATCACGGGAAGCCGGAGCGTCGAACTGCTCAGCCCGCTCGGCGATGCATCGCGCGACGCCGACGCGCGCGCCTTTGCGGCCATGATGCGGCATCTCAAAGCCGTGGACGGCCAGCGGCACACGGTCCTCATGATCCAGGTGGAGAACGAAGTGGGAATGCAGGGCGACACCCGCGACCGCTCGCCCCTGGCCAACAAGGCCTTCGACGGACCGGTTCCGAAAGCGTTGATGGACTACCTCGAGCCGCGCAAGGATACACTGATTCCAGAGCTTCGCAAGGTGTGGGAAGCGGCTGGCTTCAAGACGTCCGGCACGTGGGAAGAGGTGTTCGGCAAGGGCCGGGCGGCGGATGAGATCTTCATGGCGTGGCATTTCGCGCGCTATATCGGCCGGGTGATCGACGCGGGCAAGGCCGAATACCCGCTGCCGATGTTCGTCAACAGCCCGCAGGAGGGATTCGGCAGGGCGCCCGCCCCCTTGCGTGGATTCGGTCAGAGCGGCGGCCCCATGCCCGACGCGATGGACGTCTGGCGAGCCGGAGCGCCAGCAATCGACATCATCTCGCCCGACGTTTACAGCCCCGACTTCGCGGGATTTTGCGCTAAGGCCACTCGATCCGGGAACCCGCTGTTCATCCCCGAGACGGGGGGCGGGCTGAAAGGCACGGCGGCCCGGGCGCTGTACGTCTTCGGATGCCACGACGCCATCGGCTTCTCGCCGTTTGCCATCGACCGGTGGATGGGCGGCGGAGCCGACGTGGTTCCCGCCTCGGACCTGCCCGCCATGTACGAGTTCCTCTCGCGGCTGGCGCAGCTCATTCTGGAGCACCAGGGCAAAGGCTCGATGACGGCCGTCCTGATGGACTCTGGCGACCCGCCGCGGAAGATCCAGTTGGGGAATTACACGTTGGAGGCCGCATACCTGTTTCCCCATTCGATGCCCAAGGTGCATCCGCCGGTGGAGACGCTGCCCACCTCGGCGGCGATTTTCTTTGCGACCGGCCCAGACGAGTTCTACATGGCCGGCAGCGGGATCAGCATCCTGTTTTCCCCCAACACGCCGGGGCCTCCGCTGGCCGGAATCGGCACCGTGGAGGAAGGTGATTTCGTCGACGGCCGCTGGGTTCCGGGCCGCCAGTTCGCCGGAGATGAGACCGCGCAAGGGGATTTTCTGGCCGCGTGGGGCGATTGGAAAAGCGCCGGCTGGGGCGGCGACACCACCGGGCGCGGGCAGAATTTGATGATGCGGGATCTGAGCATCCAGCGCGTGACGCTGTACCGCTACCGGTAAGGGGTGGGTAACCTCCCCGCACGACATCTGAAAGAATATTGGCCACAGATGAACACGGATAAACACGGATCGAAAACAAGAGTCTTATCCGTGTTCATCTGTGTTCATCTGTGTTCATCTGTGGCCCAGACTGTTTTTCACATCATGGGAAAAGCAACTTGTGGCGAATGCGAAGGAGATTGTCATGAACCTTAGAGTCTTGTTGTGCTGCACGCTGGTGTGCTTTCCGGGCCTGGTCGCCGGCCAGGGCCAAACGGCGCCGGCCCCGGCCGTCGCTGCCGCCGCCGCTTCGGAAATCCCCCACTTGCGGAAGCAGGGGACGGCCACCCAGTTGATCGTGGACGGCAAGCCGTTCCTGGCGCTGGCCGGAGAGTTGAGCAACTCCAGCGCCACCGGCATTGAGTACATGAAACTGGTCTGGTCGCGCCTGGCGATGCAGAAGGGACTCAACACCGTCCTGGCGGGCGTTTCCTGGAACCAGATCGAACCACGGGAAGGGAAGTTCGACTTCGCCGTGCTGGATAGCGTGATCCAGGGCGCGCGGGCGCACAACATGCGCCTGGTGCTGCTATGGTTCGGAACCTGGAAGAACGGCCTCTCCAGCTACATGCCCGATTGGGTGAAGCGGGACTTCGAACGGTTCCCGCGCGCCCAGATCGTCGGGGATGACACGCCCTGGCCGGTGTGGGGAGTGACGCGCGGCAAGTTCACCGGGAGTATGAACATCGAGCTGCTCAGCCCCTTCGGCGATGCCACGCGGGACGCCGATGCGAGCGCCTTCGCGGCCCTGATGCGGCACGTCAAGGCGGTGGATGGCCACGAGCGCACCGTCATCATGATCCAGGTGGAGAACGAAGTGGGATTGCAGGGGGACACGCGCGATCGCTCCCCCGCGGCCAACAAGGCGTTCGATGGGCCGGTGCCGCTAGAGCTGATCGACTACATTGACAAGCACAAGGACACCCTGATTCCGGAGTTTCGCAAGGTGTGGGAAGCGGCCGGGTTCAAGACATCGGGAACCTGGGAAGAAGTGTTCGGCAAGGGCCGGCCGACGGAAGAAATCTTCATGGCCTGGCACTTTGCGCGCTACGTCGACCGGGTAACCGCGGTGGGGAAAGCCGAGTACCCGCTGCCCATGTTCGTGAACTGCCCGCAGATCGGATTCGGCAGGATGCCCGCGCCACTCAAAGGAAGCGGACAGAGCGGCGGCCCTATGCCCGACGCGATGGACGTCTGGAGGGCCGGGGCGCCGCGAATCGATTTTCTCGGGGCCGACATTTACAGCAACGACTACATTGGGTATGTCTCCCGATACAATCAATCCGGCAATCCGCTCTTCATCCCCGAGACCAGGGGTGACATGGAAGCGCGCGTGCTCTACGCCTTCGGGCGCCACGACGCCATCGGCATTTCGCTCATGGGGATTGAGCGGTTAACGGCCCCGGAGACAGAGATGATCAGGGGTTTCGAGGCGATCAGGCAGTTGTGGCCCCTGATTGCGAAGCACCAGGGCAAGGGCACCATGTCCGGCGTCCTCGTCGGCCAGAAGGACCCGCCGAAGAAGCTGACGCTGGGGAACTACACGTTCGAGGTCTCGTTCATGACGCCCCGCGGTCTGCCTGGGACACCGGCGCTGCAGTCACCCTTCTCCTCCGGAGTGGCGGTGTTCATCAATGTGGGGCCCGACGAGTACTATGTCGTGGGCAACAGCGCGAGCGTCACCTACTCTCCCAACACGCCGGGACCAGAGCATGCCGGACTCGGCACCGTGGAAGAGGGCACGTTCGTGAACGGCCGCTGGATCCCGAGCCGCCAGATCGCGGGCGATGAAACCGGACAGGGGCAGGATCTGTCCTTGCGGAGCAATCCGCCGGATCGCATCCCGGACCGTTATGCCGGTATACAGCACTTCACGCTGTACCGCTACAAGTGAGCGCGCGCAGGAGATCGTCATGAGACTTCGAACTTTGTTTTGCGCCGTTCTCGTGTGCCCTCTCGCCCTCGCCGCGGGTCAGGGCCAGAGCGGATCGGACATCCCTCACTTGCAGAAGCACGGGACGGCTACCCAACTCATCGTCGATGGCAAGCCGTACCTGGCTCTGGCCGGAGAATTGAACAACGACAGCGCCACCAGCCTGGAGTACATGACGCACGTATGGCCGAGGCTCGTGCAGGCCAGAATCAACACCGTCCTGGCGGGCGTCTCCTGGAACCAGATCGAGCGGCAGGAGGGGAAATTCGACTTCAGCGTGCTGGATGGGGTGATCCGGGGCGCCCGCGCCAACAATCTGCGTCTGGCGCTTCTGTGGTTCGCCAGTTGGAAGAACGGTCTGTCCAGCTATCCGCCCGACTGGGTGAAGAAGGATTTCGAACGCTTCCCACGCGCCCGCACCCAGGCCGGCAAAACCCTGGAACTCCTCACGCCATTGAGCGATGCCAACCGCGACGCCGATGCCCGCGCCTTCGCGGCCCTGATGCGGCACGTGCGCGAAGTCGATGGCCGCGAGCACACCGTCATCATGATCCAGGTGCAGAACGAAGTGGGCATGGCGGAGGACACCCGCGACCGCTCGCCCCTGGCCGAGAAGGCCTACGCGGGGCCCGTGCCGAAGGAGTTGATAGACTACCTTCAGCAGCACAAGGATACCCTGATCCCGGAGTTTCGCCAGGTGTGGGAAGCGGGCGGCTTCAAGACATCCGGAACCTGGGATGAAGTGTTCGGCAAGAGCATCGCGGCGGACGACATTTTCATGGCCTGGTACTACGCGCGCTACGTCGGCCGCGTGGTGGAGGCTGGCAAAGCCGAATACCCGATCCCGATGTTCGTCAACGCGGCGCTGATTCGATCGTTCACCATCGCCGACGCAGCCAAAATGGGACGCGAATCCGGAGCGCCGGCGCGGTCCTTCAACGCCGGTGGTCCAATGGACGACCTGATGGACGTCTGGAGAGCCGGCGCGCCGCGGCTCGATATTCTCGCGCCGGACGCTTACGGCAACTTCGCGGAATATTGCGCCAGGTACACCCGGTCCGGCAACCCGCTGTTCATCCCCGAGGCGCTCAATGGGCTGGTGGGCGCGGCCAGAGTGCTATACGCCTTCGGGCGCCACGATGCCATCGGTTTCTCGGCCATGGGGGCCGTCGAAAGGTCAAACTCGCCCGACACCGATCTGATCGGCAGCTACGACGTGCTGGCGCAATTGACGCCCCTGATTCTGGAACACCAGGGCAACGGCACCATGTCTGCCGTCCTGCTGGGGCCGGACGACCCGCCGCAGAAGGTCCGGGTAGGGAACTACACCCTGGAGGCCGCGTTTATGAAGCCCCGGGTTGCGCCTCTGACACAACCGACGCCCATCCCGCCCAACACGTTCGGGTCGGCTATTTTCATCGCGGCGGGGCCGGACGAGTACTACGTGGCCGGCAGCGGCGTGATCCTCACCTTCTCTCCGAATACGCCGGGACCCCCGCTGGCTGGACTGGCCACCGTGGAAGAGGGCAGTTTTGTGGACGGCCGTTGGGTTCCCGGGCGCCTGATGGCCGGCGACAGCACCGACGAGGGGCAAAGCATCCGGATCCCTTGGGCGCCCGGGAGTTGGGTGCCGGTGTACCGGCAACGAGCGAGTCCCGACGCCATCCAGCGCGTGACGCTGTACCGCTACCGTTGAGGCATCCGCCGGGTTGGTCCGCACGGCGGCGGATCGATCGATCCTATAGACCGGTGGCGTCGCTACCGGGAAACCAATCCGCGACACTACGCCGGAACCGCGAAAGTGATTCCAATCGAACCTCAAGACAAAGCTTAATGCAGGTCAAGATCGATTTGTGGTATCGTCAAACGACGATAATGCGGGCTAAACGGTCTAAGGGCGATCTGTGCTGCCCGCCGGGCGCGCCGGCAGCCGAAATGAGTTTACAGACCCTCGAAGGGGCGGAAGCCGACGAGGAACAGGCGAAGCTGGCCAAGGCGATCGGCCACCCCGCCCGAGTTCGCATCCTCCGCTTGCTGTCGCGCAAGGAAGCGCGAGTGTGCAGCCAGATTGTCGGTGAGCTGCCTCTAGCGCAATCGACAGTGTCCGAGCATCTGCGCATTCTGAAGGAGGCCGGACTGGTGCGGTGCGCGCAGGATGGTGCGCGTGTTGGCTATTGCATCGATTTCGATGGTTTGCGGCGCCTGAAGGCCCTGGTTGCCATCATCTGAATCTGCGGAGGTTTTTTGTGTTTATGGTATCGTCAATCGTCGATGTACGAGATAGCTGGAGACTAGACGAATGACCACAAGCAACGGCTGAGACAAGATCCGCCGGGCACAAGGAAGTGGGATTGACTCCGGCCAGCGCCGCAATGTAGAATTGCGTTTTGCAACAGTTGCATCCTGCAAGTAAATCCCGGCCGGCACTGCGCTGCCAGGCCCGCCAGTTGCACCGGATACTCTCCGATCTCGCGCGGCGCTACCAGTTCCGCAGCCCGGACTCCATCGTCTGCCACGGCCTCTCCGTGTCGCAATGCTATACGCTGGCCGCGCTCGATACGGAGGCGCGGCTCAACATGGGTGCGCTGGCCACCCGCGTCGGCCTGAGCATCAGTGCGATGACCCGCGCGGTGGACCAACTGGTGGCGCGGGATCTGGCGCGGCGCTGGGATGACCCCGCTGACCGGCGGGTCTGTTACGTGGCCGCAACCGGCGCCGGCCGGAGCCTGGTTTGCGGAATCCAGCAGGGGATGCTTCGAGCCGAAGAAGAAATTCTCGGGCGAGTGGCGCATTCGACGCGCGCCGCCCTGATACGCCTCCTGGCTGACATTGTGAGTGCCATCGACAAACAGCGCGATGCGCAAGGAAAGGAGTCCAGGCATGGAACTGCGCTTAAACGACGGCCGCCTTGCCCTCAGGGCGGCTCTCCCCGCGGATCTTGATCCCATCCAGTCATTACTCGAGAAGGTCGGCTTGCCCGTGTGCGAATTGGACAAACATCTGGGGAGCTTCCTGGTGGCGCACCGCCATGGTCGACTGCTCGCCTGCGCCGGCATGGAGTTCTATGGGGCCACCGCCCTGCTGCGATCACTCGCGGTAGAGCCGGAATACCAGGGTTTCGGCGTGGGGCGGAAGATGACCCGCGCTCTGATCGCCGCGGCCAGTAGGGGCGGCGCCGTCGAAGTAGTGGTCCTCACCAGTACCGCGGCCGGACTGGCGCGCTCGTTCGGCTTTCGCGAGACGCCACGCGAGGTTCTGCCACAGGCGGTGCGCGATTCCTGGGAGTTTAGGAGCGCTTGCTGCAGCAGCGCCCGTTGTATGCGTTTGTCACTTGAGCCGCGGTATTTTCGAAAGACGGATCTGCCGCTTTCGCAGACCGTCCCCGGCGCGCGCATGTGGGCGATTGGACTGGCCGACGCGATGCTGACGTATTTCGAGGTCGAACCCGGCAGCCGTTTCGAGTCGCACGCGCATCCCAACGAGCAGATCACGCTCGTGCTGGACGGCGAGTTGTTCTTCGAATATGGCGGCAAGGTGGTCCGGCTGGCATCGGGGGAGGCCATTTCGGTTCCCGCCAACGCTCCGCACGCGGTGTTCACTGGGGCCATGGCGGCGCGAGCCGTGGATGCCTGGTCGCCACCGCCCTCGGAGTACGAACAGTGACGGTAGCCGGCCGGGAGACACCCATCCCGTGGATCGGCTCCACGGGCTCTGGAACGGACGCTCCCGCGGGCGCCGCGCGCTAAATGTGCCGGTGGCGGCCTTTGCCCAACTTACCTACAACCACCAACTCATGGAGTGGTGCCGGAACCGCTACAAGACGGTGCTGATTCCCCATCGGCAGGCCCCGTATCCGGCTATTATTCGGCGTTCCAGTTCTTGCCGTTGAAAGCGCCGCGTACCATGTCGAATACCAAGCGTATGCCGCGCTGCTTCTGGTCGGCTTCCAGCAGAACAACCACCTTCGCGAAGACGTGCAATTCGATGGAGGTCATCTGCGTTTCGAGTTCCGCCTGACTGTGAACCGCCTTATCGATTTCTTCCTGGCTCTTGCCCGCGGCGATGGTCTCGGCGATCGCCAGGTGGCCCTTGATCAACTGCTCGTGGATGGGAGTGGCTTCCTTCTGCGCATCGTCCATCGCCGCCTTGATGTCTTTTCTCTGGTCCTTGGTGAGCTTGAGCGCATCGCCCAGACGGTCGAGCCGCGATCCGCCAAAGGTCATGTTGGACATGGTCGAGTTGCCGCCGCGCCCACCGCCGCCGCCGCCGCGCTGGGCAAACACCAGCGTCGACGCCAGGAGTCCCGCCAATAGTATCCGGTTCAGCATTTATTGCCTCCCCTCGCCCCTGCCCTGGCCGCCTCTGCCGCGGCCCGATCCGCCGCCCATGCCGCCGCCCATGCTGGCGCCCAGCCCGCCGCCGGCGAACATTCCCGTCATCAGCTCAAACGCCTGCGGCGCTTTGGACTGCTGGTTGGGCTTGAGCAGCGCATACAGCTTGCCGAAGGCTTCGGCCTCAATGCCCGTCATCGTCGCGTTGACAGTGGTGTACAGGCCCAAGAGCTTCTTGAGGTCGTCCTCGCTGGCCTTGCCGGTGATGGAGTTGGCGATCGCCATGCGGCCTTTGAGGAGCTGTTCGCGCGCCGGAGCCGCTTTCTCCATCGCCGCCGCGAGAATCTTGGTGGCCTCTTCCTTCTGTTCCTTATTGAGCTTGAGCTTGTCGAGAAGCATGTCGTGCTTGCTCTGGCGCCGCATCTGGGGCATTCCGCCTCCCAGGTCGCCGCCGCCCCTGCCGCCCATGCCGCCCGGGCCGCCCATGCCGCCTTCGTCGTCGCCCATGCCGCGACCGCCTTGGGCGAAGCCGAGACCGGCTGCCAGTACTGCCGTCAGCAAGAACCGCACCAACATAGAACCTCCATTTTCGCCAGGCGCCGGACGCACCTGCGCTCCGCGCGCCACGCCATCCCGCCTGTTCAGGCTTCCCCCCGATTAAATCACGATTTCACTTCGGGGTGCTCCGGGGTGCCTAACCGTTTTGGGGAGGTGGAACGCTATACGCCGCAAACCCGGGACTGACATCAAGTTTCCGGCGCAGTTTGCCGGAAATTCGCTGTCTGTCCCCAGGTTTAGGTCCTGGCAAGAAAACCGGAAAACGTTCCGTCTGTCCCCAGGTTCCCCCAGGTTCCAGGTTTAGGTTGCTACGAGCAGTAACCATGCCCAAATTGGAGAAACCGCGCGGTCCTACCGCTGCTTCTCCAGCCAGGCGAACCACTCTTCGAAGCCGAGCACCTTGCCGCGCTGCCCCGGGGGGAAACATCCCTGCGCCAGGTCCGGAGCTTCCACGCCCGTCAGCTCGGTGAAGAAGTAGGCCCACTGATCGCAGCCGAAACGGTAGGGCGGCGGGTACTCGGCCGTCACCTTTTGCAGCAGTCTCCGGCGGATGTCTTCGGGAGAGCGCAGTGCCTCAACGGCATCCGTGCCCATCTTGAAAAAGCGGAAGGGCGGATCGGGCGGCAGCGAGGCGTCGTAGGGCGACAGTAGCGGCGGCTCGGCATCCGGTTGCACCAGCCAGACCTTTCGATCCTGGAAATAGCGCAGCAGCTTGCGATTGCTGCCGGGGTCCATCTCGCGTGCCCAAACCACCGGCGAGGCATCGATATCGGCGGAGTTGTACACCCACTCGTCACCGGAATCGTGGGCCAACCGGTAGCGGACCAGCACGAGATGGCGTCCGCCCTTTGCGGCCAATTCTCGCAGGACGCGGGCGCGCCGGCTGCCATCGGAATCCCAGTTGCTGCCGCCCACCACCGGGGTGAGAACCGCGGCTAGCACCACGGCGCGCACCGCGAAGGCCCCGCCCATTTGCCGCAACTGGCGGAGCGCCTGGATCGCCAGCAGCAGGCACAAACCCATGGCCGGCGCCGCGTAGTGGGGGGCGTGCCAGACTTCCACGCCCAGTCCAACCGAGAACAGGATGCCGGCCAATAGCAGCAGCCGGGTGCGGAGCCGTTTCCAGAGCCAGGGCAGGGTGAGGAATGGGATGGTCAGGACCGGTCCCAGGTAGAAGCGCCAGTAGTTCTTGGCCTTGTCGAAAATGCCGTACGGGGCACGGTTGGCGCGCGCGGCGGCCCAGGCGGCCATTTCCCAGCTCGTGTGGAAATCGCGCAGTACCCGCTGGTGGAAGACCGGCTCGGGACGCGGGGATTGCCCGATGAAATGCGGCGCCATGGTGAAAGTGTCGCGGTAGAACGAGTACGGCAGCCGGAACGGACTGCCGCTCACGCGGGTAAAGTAGACGCCCATCATGAGAGCAGCCGCGCCGAGCACCAGAAGGAGGGGGGCCAGAATCGGGAAAAATGCGCCCGCAAGCGGGCGTTGGCAGGCTGAAGCCTGCGAACTACGCATCCCCCATAGCAGCGCCGCCACCACGGGCAAGGCGAAGAGCACACCTTCGTACGGCCGGCTGTTGGCCAGAATCGCCAGGCCCGCGCCCATCAGCGCGGCATCCCGCCAGTGTCGGCGGCGCCAGATGCGCGGCAGGGCGCCCAGCACCAGCGCTCCGCCGGCGGCAGCCACGGCGCCGCCATAGTACGAGTTCATCCAGTAGCTGAACACGCCGAAGCGCGCCACCGCCAGGACGCCTCCCAGCAGTGCCCAGCCAGGCGAAACCCAACCCTGCAACATCCAACACAAGGCGGCACACATGAATCCAACGCTCAGCCACACTCCGGTCCAGGGCTGCCGGGTGAGCACCTGGCCAACCGCGATGACCAGTCCCTGAGCCACGGGAAAGACGCTGGCATAGACGGGCCGAACCAGAATGTGCATGCTCTCGAAATGCACCCACATGGGGTGAACCGGGTTGACCAGGCGGCCGTGGGCGAAGGTGTCCGCCACCAGCAGGTGGCTGAATTCGTCCTGCACGCGCGGGTTCGGCGGCGGCAGCCAGGGCAACAGCAGCGCCCGCAGAAGCAGCGGAGCCACGCCCACGGCGAGGGTGGCAAGCCGCTTCCGCCGGGCCAACCCGCCGAGTTGCCGTTCCAGCCGGCGCAGCATTGTGTTAAAACCAGTCACAGCTATGAATATCTTAAACCTCGGGGGTGGTGGGTTTATCGGTTCCCACCTGACGAAACGTCTGTTAGACGAAGGCCACTCGGTCACCGCCGTTGACATGTGGACCGACAAGGTCGGGGAGTTCCTCGATCATCCGCGCCTGGCGTTTGTGCAGCAGGATATACGGAGCCCGCAATTCGACATCAACCCGTTCGTCGAGCAGGCGGATCTGGTGATCGATCTGATCGCCTACGCCAATCCGGGCCTGTACCTGCGCATCCCGATTGAAGTGTTCCGGCTGAATTTTCAGGAGAACCTGAAGATTGCCGAGGCCTGCGTGCGCCACCAGAAGCGGCTCATCCAGTTCTCCACGTGCGAAGTCTACGGCCGGACCGCCGCCACCTTGAAGCACGCCCGCCTGGCGGATCCGGAAGACCCCATCCACGCCACGTTTTCGGAAGACGAGTCGGAATTCATTCTCGGCCCGGTCAACCGGCACCGCTGGATCTACGCCTGTTCCAAGCAATTGCTGGAGCGGGTGCTGCACGCCTATGGGCTGGAAACGGGGTTCAACTACACCATCGTCCGCCCGTTCAACTTCATCGGGCCGAAAATCGATTTTCTGCAATCGGAGCAGGAAGGCATCCCGCGCGTCTTCTCCTTCTTCATGGATGCCCTGATCCACGGAACCACCATGCAACTGGTGGATGGCGGCCAGCAGCGCCGCTGCTACACCTATATCGACGACGCCATCGAGGGGACGTATCGCATCGTGGAGAATCCGGACGGCGTTTGCGACCGGCAGATCTTCAACCTCGGCTCGCCCTACAACGAGATCTCCATCCAGCAACTGGCCGAAACCATGCGGGACATCTACGCCGAACAGTTCCGCGACCCGGCCATTCCTTTGCCGAACATCGTCACCGTGCCCGGCGAGACGTTCTACGGAAAAGGGTACGACGATTCGAACCGGCGCATTCCGGATATCGCCAAGGCGCGCAAATTACTGGGCTGGGAGCCGGTGTGGCCGGTGCGGAAGATGCTGGAGGCCACCATGAGCTACTACGTCCACGAATATCCCCGGAACAAGGCAGCCGGGTTGGCCCGTTAGCCTCATGGTGAATGACGTCTTCGTTCTGATGCCGGCTTACAACGCGGCATCCACCATCGAGAAGGTGTTCGCGCGGATCCCCGCCGCGGCAAGGGAGAGAATCCGGCGCTACGTGGTGGTCAACGATGGCAGCACCGACGATACCGAAGCCGCCCTGGCGCGTTTGCGCGCACAGTTTCCGTCGCTGGTGACTTTGGCCCACCCTGTCAACCGGGGTTACGGCGCGGCGGAAAAAACACTCCTCGCGTACGCGATGGAACAGGGGGCGGACGCCGGCATCGTATTACATTCCGATGGCCAGTACTCGCCCGAGTTGATTCCCGACCTGTTGCGGCCATTCGACGAGGACAGCGCGGACATGGTGCAGGGTTCTCGAATGCTCGGCGGCAGCGCGCTGAAGGGCCGGATGCCTTTGTATAAGTTCGTGGCCAACAAGGTTCTGACGGCCATCGAGAATTGGGCGTTCGGCCTCGATCTGGCGGAATACCACAGTGGTTACATGCTCTATTCGAGGAAGGCCATGGCCTCGATTCCCTTCCCCAAGCTCTCGGATTCCTTCGATTTCGACCTGGAAATGATCGTCATGGCGCGCATCAAGAACCTGCGCATCAAAGAGATCGCCATCCCGACGATCTATGCCGGCGAGGTCTCCCACCTGAAGCCGATCCAGTATGGTTTGCGGGTGCTCGGCATCGTCGCCAATTACAAACGCGGAAAGTACGACAGGCTGACCGCCGGCCACACCGCTACCGTTTGTTAAACTGCATAGTGACAGATGAAGCTATCCATCCTGATGCCGGTCTACAACGAGCGTACCGTTGTGGAGGGTTGCATCTCGCTCGTCCTCAACGCTCCCCTCCCCGAAAACATGGAGCGGGAACTGGTGATCGTGGACGATTGTTCCACCGACGGCACCTTCGCCATCCTCGAACGGCTGGCCGCCGCGTTTCCCGAGATCCGGCTTCACCAGCACGCGGTTAATCGCGGCAAGGGCGCCGCCGTTCGCACCGCTATCGAGAAGGCCACCGGCGATTTTTCGCTGATCCAGGACGCCGACCTGGAATACGACCCCAGTGAATATCCGCGCCTCCTGCGCCCGCTGCTCGATGGCCATGCCGACGCGGTCTTCGGCTCACGCTACCTGGCCGGCGATCAATCGCGCGTGCTGCCCTTCTGGCACTCCATGATCAATAAGGCGCTCACCCTGGTTTCCAACATGTTCTGCAATCTCAACCTGACGGACATGGAAACCTGCTACAAGGTGTTCCGCACCGACCTGCTCAAAAGTGTCCCCATCCGGAGCGACCGTTTCGGCTTCGAGCCGGAGATCGTGATGAAGAGCGCCAAGCGCCAGTTCCGCATCTACGAAGTGCCCATCAGTTATCACGGACGCACTTATGAAGAGGGCAAGAAGATCGGTTGGAAAGACGGCCTGAAGGCTTTTGCCGTGATCTTCAAGTTCTGGCTGATCGACGATCTCTACGCCGCGCCTTACGGCCGCGGCGTGCTCAACAATCTGACGGGAACGCCGCAGTACCTGAGCTGGCTGGCGCTCAAGTTGCGGCCGCACGTGGGCGACGAAGTGCTGGAAATCGGCGCCGGCATCGGCAATTTGACCGGCCGCCTGATGTCGCGGCGCAAGCTCTACGTCGCCGCCGAAAAAGACCCGCTCCACCTGCACGCCCTGCGCAACCGCTTCCTGCGCACGCCCAACGTCGCCGTGCGGCGCATCGATCCAGAGAACCCGAGCGATCTGGCGGGTCTGGAAAACTGTTTCGACACGGTGCTTTGTCTCAACGTGCTGGAGCAACTGGACGATGACGGGCGGGTGCTGGAATCTCTCGCCGCCACCATCCGGCCCGGAGGCTCGCTGGTGGTGCTGGTGCCCAACGTCCCGGGCATCTACGGCTCGCTGGATCGCAAAATGGGACACCAGCGGCGCTACAGCCAGGCAACCATCCGGCAACTGCTGACCGCGCATGGCTTTGCGGTGGAGACCGTCGAGAGCTTTAACAAGGTGGCGCTGCTGCCCTGGTGGGCCTACGGTAAGTTATTCCGCGCCGGGAGAATCAGCAAGCTGGTGCTCAAGATCTTCGATAAGTCGGTCTGGTTCTGGCGGCGGCTGGATGTCCTGATGCCGTGGCCGGGGCTCTCCCTGGTGGCGGTGGGCCGCAAGCCCGCTTCCCCGGACGCACCGGTCTCTTCCATGATTGGTCAGACGGTCAGCCTCGAGACCACGCGCGATGCCGGCTGACCAGCGCCGCGCCGTCTTCTTCGATCGCGACGGCACCCTCATGGAGGACGCCCATTATTGCGGCGATCCCGCTTTGGTCAAGGTCTTTCCGGGCGTACCCGAAGCGCTCCGCCGCCTCAAGGACGCCGGTTTCGCCGTCGTCATCATCTCCAATCAGAGCGGCATCGGTCGCGGTCTGATCACCCAGGCGCAACATCGCGCCGTGCATGAGGAGTTCTTGCGCCAGGCGGGCCGTGATTCGATTGACGCTTCCTGTTATTGCCTAGACCCGCCCGGCATTCGGTCGGCTTGCCGCAAACCCGAACCCGCCATGGTGCTCTCCGCCGCCGCCGAGCACCACATCGACTTGGCGGCGTCGTATTTCGTGGGCGACAAATCCGCCGATATCGAATGCGGCCGCCGCGCGGGGACGCGCACCGTGTTGGTACTGACCGGATACGGACGGGAACAGCGTTGCGCAGCCGACCTCACCTGCCGCGACGCGGCGGAAGCGGTGGAGATGATATTGGCCGCCGCCGCGGGCGCCCCTAACCATTCCCCCTAATTCCTATCAACTTTGTGGACATTTTTCTTGACACACCGGGGCCGCGCGGCTTAAGCTGAAGATTCATGGCATACGGGACGCAAATTCCGGACCTTTCGCAGGCGATTCCTTCGCGCCCACCAGCGTCCTTTCGACTCCCCGTCCGCTGTTGTTGTCGATAGCCGTCCTCGCGGCATGAGCTAAGTTCCATCCAGGCCGCCGAAGGCACGGCGCAACTCCAACCAAACGCAACCCTTACATTCCCGGCGCGCCTCAACGCGCCAGTTCAAGCAAAGGAGAATCACATCTATGTATTTGATAAATAGGTACTTGAATATTCGCCAGAGGGCCGCCATCGCCCTCCTGGCAGGGGGAGCCTTCTGGCTCCTGGGCTCCGCCCGTCCGGCTGTGGCCCAGAGCCTGAACTGGGAAGGCCAGACCGGCGTGTTCGTCACACCGCTAGCCTATACCGCGGCTTCCCCGAACAGTGGGATAGGAAAACCGGTGGTGGCATATCACTTCCTCAATGCGGGCGAGGTTCTCGGCAATTTCCATACGGTCTCGGCTACGGCGGGACTCTTTGGGCTGGCGGAGTTCGGCTACACGCGGACCTTTCACCAGGAAGGATCCACGCCCGGCCTCAGCCCCTTATGGGATGGCGGCTTCAACGTAGTGCATGGCAAGATCAAGGTGCTTCCGGAAAATGTGTCGAAGCACAACTGGGTGCCGGCGCTGGCAGTGGGCTTCGTGGCCCGGACCCAGGTGCGCCATGTCTCGGGCGTTCTTTCCAATCGCGACAACAACAACAGCGACTTCTACCTGGTGGCCACGAAAACAGTGACGCAGGTGAAGGGCTTGCCGCTGGTGTTGAACCTGGGTTACAAGGCGACCAACGCTTCGGTGTTCGGCCTTGCCGGAAACGCGCCTGCGTACAAGGGCCGTCTCTTCGGCGCGGGGGCATTCGTCCTGAAGGGACCGGCCAAGAGCCAGGTCATCTTGGGGTCGGAGTTCGCTCAGCAACCGCGCGACGTGAAGGATCTTCCCGGCGCCATCGTGCCGACCACCATCACTTATGCGGCGCGCATCGTGCCCGCGCCGGAACGCTCCAAGCTCAACATAGATTTTGGCGTAGCTCAGGCGGCGGGGAAGATCCTGCCGGGGGTGGATTTGAAGGTGCGGCACCAGTTCGCCCTGGGCATTTCGTACGGTTTGTAGTTGTTCCAGTTCAAAAGGGAGATCATGGCAAACTCACAAAAGAAACCGGGCCTCGGCACACTGGCCATCCACGCGGGACAGGAACCCGATCCCGCCACGACGGCGCGCGCCGTCCCCATATACGCAACCTCCAGTTACGTCTTCAAGAGCGCCGATCATGCGGCGAATCTGTTCGGCCTGCGGGAATTCGGCAACATCTATTCACGGCTGATGAATCCGACGAACGATGTGTTGGAAAAGCGTCTGGCCGCGCTCGACGGTGGAATCGGCGGGCTCGCTTTCGCATCGGGACAGGCCGCCATCACGGCGGCCATTCTCACCATCACCCACTCAGGCCAGAACTTTCTCTCCGCCACCAGTCTGTACGGCGGGACGTGGACCCTGTTCACGCAGACGCTCAAGAAACTGGGCATCGAAGTGCGATTCTTCGATCCCGACCATCCGGAACAGATCGACAAACTCGCCGATGAAAACACGCGGCTGGTCTATCTGGAGTCGGTGGGGAATCCGAAAAACGATGTCCCGGACTTCCGCCGTATCGCCGACACGGCGCACCTGCACGGTCTGCCGGTCATCGTGGACAACACCGTCCTCACGCCGGCCCTCTTCCGGCCGTTCGAGCACGGGATCGACATCGCGGTCTACTCGGCCACCAAGTTCCTCGGTGGCCACGGCGTCCACATCGGCGGCGTCATCGTGGACAGCGGCAATTTCCAGTGGGCGGACAACCCCTCGAAGTGGCCGGAGTTCACGGCGCCCGATGATGCCTATCATGGCGTGGTGTTCACGGAGGCGCTCAAGCCGCTGGGCAACCTGGCCTATATCATCCACATCCGCACCCACTGGCTGCGCGACACCGGCGCGTCGATGAGTCCCTTCGCGGCCTTTCTGTTCCTGCTCGGAATCGAAACGCTACACCTTCGCCTGGAACGCCACGTGGCGAATGCGCAGGCGCTCGCCGAATGGCTGCAAGCGCATCCGGCGGTGGAATGGGTCAACTACCCGGGGCTGCCGTCGCACTCGCACTATCAGGCCGCCAGGAAGTACCTGCCCGATGGGGCTGGCGCCATTCTCGGATTCGGCATTCGCGGCGGCAAAGATGCAGGGGTCAAGTTCATCAATAGCGTGAAACTGGCCAGCCACCTGGCCAATGTGGGCGATGCCAAGACGCTGGTGATTCACCCGGCGTCGACTACGCACTCCCAGTTGAATGAGCGGGATCAGCGCGAAACGGGAGTCTCCCCGGAATACGTCCGCGTCTCCGTCGGCATCGAAGCCATTGAGGACATCAAGGCCGATTTCGACCAGGCGTTGCGCGCATCGCAGGAGTGACTCGAGCCTCACCTGCCGCGACGCGATGGAAGCGGTGAGCACAATAACTGGCCGCGGATGAACACCGTAACTGGATCACACGGATAGAGCGGTTTGTGTTATCCGTGTCTATCCGTGTTCATCTGTGGCCAGAGTTCTTCGTTTTTCTCAGCCGCGAGACCCAAGAAAACACATTTGGCCACGGATAGACACAGATAAACACGGATAGACAACACATTGTTTATCGGCGTTCATCGGCGGCCATTATTTGTCTAATCCAGTCCGGAGTGCGAATCTCCTTCTCTTGCAGATCCATCCTCCAGAGCACGCCTTCGGTGGTGGTCGCCGCCACCTCGAAACCGTGTTCGCGGTAGAACTCCGCCGCCGGCGCATTCTTCTTTGTCGGCAGGAACCATCCCCGCAGGACTTTCGCTCCCCGCTCCCGCGCGTCCGCCGCCAGGTGCGCCAACAACGCCGTCTCCAGGGTCCGCCCGATCACCCGGCAGCTCAGCAGGAAGCTATCGATCTCGCAGACCTCGTCATCCTCGCGCGCGACGGCGACGCCCACCAGGCCGTTATCGGCGTACCGGTCCTTCACCCGCAGGCTCCACACCCGCCAGACGGGGTTGGCGGTCATTTCGGCGATCTGCTGCTCCGTGTAGCGCCGCGTCGTCAAATTGAACTGGTTGGTCTTCTGCGTCAGTTGCGCCACCCGCGCCAGGGTCTGGCCGTTCACGAGTGCGATCTCCACGACCTGATCGAGGGAGCGATAGAAATCCTCCTTGGAGGTGACGCTTCGTTCCAGTTCGACGCGCTCACGCCGCGCCGCGTAGTATTCGCCGCGCTGCCGGTCTTCCTCGCTCAGGGTGAGGCGCTCGAACCACGGGCAGTCCCGCACCGCTTGGGCGTAACCCATCGGGTCTTGGGGCAGATGGATCACGATGGCCTCCAGCGCCTGCTCGCGGACCTGCTGCCGCTCCACCGGGTTGTCGTCCAGCAACGCGATGGTGTCGAGCCCGATATTCAGCTCCGCCGCGATCTCCCGCAGCCCGCGCGCCTTCTCGTTCCAGTTGATCCGCATGGCGGCAAAGTCGCGGGGCCCGAGCACCATCCCCGGATGGCTGGAGAGCGCCTCCATGGCATCGGCCGGATTGTTCTTGCTGGCCACCGCCAGCAGGATGCCGCGCCGCTTCAGATCGAGCAGGGCGCGCTGTAGTTGCTGGAAGGCCGCGCCCGGATACTCCGCGCCCAGGTGAATGCCGCTCATTCCGTCTTCGCCGATCACGCCGCCCCAGAGCGTGTTGTCCAGATCCACCGCCACGCACTTGGCCACCTTGCCGGCCAGGGGATGCAGGAAGCGCAGCCACTCGCTGGCGAGGTGCGGCAGGTTGGCGGATGCGATGGGCAGACGGACCGTGAGCCACTTGCGCGCATCGCCCCAGTTTTCGCGCCCGTGCCGCGCCACCAGCGCGTCGTAGTCCAGGATGTAGACTCCCCGGTGCTCTCCGGCCAGCGCGCGCAATCCATGGTTAATCCGTTGGATGGCCTCCGCCGCATTGTCCTCCCGCTGGGCGTCCAGAATACCGCCACTCGCGCCCGCCGGTACTTCCAGCGAATGCACAATCAGGGCTGCCTTGGCGTGCTGGCGGAAACTCCCGATCCAGCCGCCAAACCGGCTGAGCACGTCGTCGCTGGCGGGCTCTCCCCGCCACAGGCCGGGCGCCACATCGCGCGTCTGCACGGCCAGCACGGCGACGTCCGGCTGAAAGCGGTAGAGCGCGCTCCCGGGGTCCAGAATCTCTTGTGCGTACGCGTTGAACTCGCCCAGGTGCGTTTCTAGCTGAACGCCCGCGGCGTACGCTCCGGCCTTGAAAACCGGCACCACCGGTTCCACCGTAAACGACCGCAGGATGGCCCAGCGCTGTGGCAGCAGACCCAGGCGGCCGGCGATGCGGTCATAGCGCGAGGCCACGAACCCGGCCAGGGCCGATCCGGGGTTCAATTCCCAGGCCGACGCAAGCATCCTCGCCGCCCCGGATGCGTCGCCTCTGGCGATGGCGGCATCCACGTCTTTGCGAGATTCCCCAGTCTCCATCCATTTCGATTATGGCAAGTCCCGAGCGGCGCGTATAATGAAGAAATAGACGCATAGGAACCGCTGGTCAGGTACTCAGATAGGTGTCTGTTGAGGACCAAGGCCGATTTCCGCGCCAATACCGGGATTTCCCGTGCCCTCCGGCCGTCCGACTGGCTGGCCGGCCTTTCCCTCGCCAACCTCGTCTTTCTGCGTTGCTGGGCGGAATTGCTGAGCCCCGCGGAGACCCGGATCTACTGGCTGATGGCCGTGCCCGCCCCGCTTCACTACGTTGCGCTCATGCTCGATGTCCTCCTGCTGGGAACCTTGTTCTACGCCTTGATGTGCCCAATTCGCCGGCAAAGCCGGGCCGCCACCCGCATCATGCTGGTCTCCGGCCTCGCGATCCTGCTCTCCCTGATGAATTCGCTGCGCACGTTGGTTGGCAACCCCGGCGGGTCGCTCTTCCTGCGTTTCGTGGAGCAGCGCGCGCCGGCAATCGGCGTAGTGGCTGCAATTCTGCTGGTGCTCGCTTTGGTCTTCGGCGGCATTCGCGCCTTGCGCCCAGTGCACAAATTGCTGGTGCTGGTGTCGCCGTTTCTGCTCTTCACCTTTGGAAACTCCCTCTACAGAATCGTCTCCTTCGACGACCGGCCGGCCCGCAATGGGCCGCTGGCCTCCCGTCTCGCCCCCAAAACGGCCGGCGCGCCGCGCGTGGTCTGGGTGATCTTCGACGAGTGGGACCAGGACCTGACCTTTTCCGAGAGACCCTCGCGAATCCAGTTGCCGGAGATCGACCGCCTGCGCGCCGACGGTTTTTCAGCCACCCAGGCCATCGCGCCCAACATGTTCACCGATTGGTCCATGCCCGCGCTCACCACCGGGATCGCGCTCGACGACATCCACCCCGACGGGCCCGCCGAGTTGATGATCCGTCCCCGGGGTTCGGGCACGTTCCTCCGCTGGAGCCAGCAGGACACGGTCTTCCGCGAGGCCAGAAAAATGGGCTTCAACACCGCCGTAGCAGCCTGGGCGATCCCTTACTGCCGGGTTCTGAAGAGCGACCTCTCCGGCTGCTGGTGGTGGAGCGGCAG
>Ga0182021_10000992_pt1 | contig 32354 bp, 32 predicted proteins | sample 612E3MmetaG_FD_120493 | JGI IMG/M metagenome (GOLD analysis project Ga0182021, IMG submission 120493) | Permafrost microbial communities from Stordalen Mire, Sweden - 612E3M metaG (Illumina Assembly) | ecosystem: Environmental > Terrestrial > Soil > Wetlands > Permafrost | place: Sweden... | reverse complement strand
GTGCCATTCTTCATCGGTGAGGGCAAGAAGCTCGCCCTTTGCCGCGTGACCTGTGTTGTTGACTACCGCGTCGATGCGCCCATGCCGCTCATGTGTCTGTTCCACAAGTTTGCGGAGATCGGCATCGGATGCAACCGAGCCGGTCATTGCATCTGCGCCCAACTCTTTCGCAAGCACTCGAACCTCTTCTGACCGGGCAAACAACATCAGTGAGTATCCGGACGCCGCTAGATGACGGGCGCATGCCGCTCCCATGCCCCTGCTTGCAGCTGTTACAATTGCAACCCTCTGGTCCCGCATTGCTCTCCCTTCAGTTCAATAATGTTCCCACTCCTCCCGCAGAATCGCCATCAGTACCGAGTCCCAATACTGTTGGCCAACCTTCTGCGATTTCCTCAGCATCCCTTCTCTGACAAATCCGGCACTCTCATAGCAGCGGATGGCGGCTGTATTGAAGCCGTACACGCGCAGCTCGATTCGACGAAGATGCAAATCACTGAATCCGATCCGGAGTACTTCCTGTACCATCGGAAGAGACAATCCCCTTCCCCGGGAATCAGGCGCAACGAGCACCCTGCACAGACTCGCTGTCTCATTCTCCCTGTTGATCGCACCAAGTTCAATGTGGCCACACACGACGCGGTCATCCGTAAGCGCTGTGTATGCGAGGCGTTCCGGGCGGTCACCCGCACATCCTCGCAGATATGCGTGAAGCTGGTCGGATGTCAGTGGGAACGTGAATTGGGTTGGACCTGCCCATTGGATCAGCGCTTCACGCGAATCAATCCAACCGATGAGGCGCAGGAAGTCGGCTTCGTCCAATGGGCGGAGCGAGATTCGTGCCATCGTTCAACCCTCATGACGTGTTTTGAATCCCAGCCGCATCCACCGGCGGGCAAGTATCAATCCCACCGGGGTCATCATTGCGATGATCCCATAAATGAACCACATCGATCCTGTTTGCATCTGGTCGGGGGGAACACCCGCGGGGCAGTAATGCATGAGGAACCACCCCGAATAGAGACCCGTAATCACTTTTGTGAGAAACCATGGGAATTGGCCGATGCCCATATAGATGCCGGTCATCTCTTTGGGTGCGACCTCGGCAATCCATTGCAAAAAGCGGGGAGACCAGATGGCTTCACCAATCGTCATGACCACGAGATAAGCAAACAGCGTAACGATGTTCGGGCCAAGCGCCAGAAAAAATGTCGGCAATGCCATCACGAACGTACCAATGATCATCATCGTGTAGGTGTCCTTCTTCGTCGTCAATGCCGCCACCATCGGCGTCAACACGAAGATCAGCAGCGGACTGAAGTTCACAAAGAATTCATAGTTCTCACTGACGACACCGGTGAACGCGCGGTTGCAGTACTGCGGCAGCGTCAGCCAGTTGTGCGCGAAGAGCGTTTGCACCGGGATGAGGATGAATACAAAAAACAGGAACCGGTAGTCCTTCACCGGAAAATTCTTCAGGTAGAAGAGCAACTGTTCTTTGGGCGTCTTCCGGTCTTTCTGTTCTCCTCTCCACTCCGCTTCCTTGCCTACTGCCTGTGTAGCCTGACGGACAGCACGGTTCGTAAGGATCAACGCCACGACGGCAATACCCACCGCCGTGAGGAATGCGTACACCCAGAAGACACCTGTGATGCCGAATGCTTTGCGGATCGGCGGCGAGATGAGGCCCGGCAAGAAGCCTCCCAGGTTCATCAGAGCATACAGCATCGCATAGCCCATCGCGGCGGTCTTTTCATTAGTGAAGAATTTCACCGCCGCGTAGCATGCCGGTTGATAGATGCCGTACCCGGCAATGATGCCGAGCAGTCCACCCATCGCCAGGAGGTGGGCGCTTGACCAGAGGCCGCGCGATGCGCTCAGGTCGGGCGCCATGGCAAGCAGCACGCGACCCACAAGCATGAATGCGAGTGAGACGAGGAGTGCTTTGCGCGGACCGACGAGGTCAACAGTGGCACCAAAGAAGAGCATCCCGAGCGTGATGCCGGCCGTCTGGAAGGCCACCATGTGCCCTGCACTAATGTCATTCAGACCGATGAAATCGTTGAAGTAGATCGCAAGGAGACCGACGACGCCAAAATACGTCAGGCCTTCCAGCACATAGGAGAGATTTACTCCCCAGAGGGCACGAGATGTATGGAAGAGATCAATGAACGGCTGGGTGATTTCCTGAAGGGTTTGGCGGAAGACGGTGTGAGTCGGTTGCGGAGATACGGGGTCTGTCACCGTGGTGTCCTTTCACACTGAGAAAGAGTCAATGGTATGGAGTATAGCGGATTTGCTTTTCAAATGACAGTCCTCTGCAGTTCGATTTCGTCGACGGATTTCCGTACTTTGACGTTGCCATGACTGTGACACCTGATATTCTCGACGACATTCTCGGCGCCGACGGGGCGCTCGCACGACGCCCCGGTTTCTCTTACCGGGCACAACAGCATACCATGGCCCGCGCGGTTGCTCATGCACTCGACACCGAACAGCATCTTATCGTTGAAGCACCGACCGGTGTCGGGAAGACTCTTGCGTATCTTCTTCCGGCCGTCCTTCATGCAGTAAGCAATAATCGTACGGCAGTTATCTCCACACACACCAAGAACCTCCAGGATCAGTTGCTGCTGAAGGACATCCCTCTTGCACGAGCACTCCTGGAAATGGACTTCACGGCAATTGCCCTGAAGGGTCGACGTAATTACATTTGCAGCACGCGTCTTCGCAATGCACTTTCCACCGCCGGTGCGCTGTTTGCCGATGATGTCACCGATGAACTGAAACGGCTGGAAGATTGGGCCGACACGTCAGTTGATGGCGACATCGCTACCTGTCCGTTTGTCCCCCGCCCTGATGTCTGGGATGCCGTCTGTTCTGAGTCCGGGATTTGCTCTCCACGCACCTGCGGCACCCACTGTTCCTATCAGCATGTACGGGAGAAGGCGCGACACTCGTCCGTTGTGGTAATGAACCATGCACTCTTCTTCAGTCTGTTACCGCTGCGTCAAACGGAAGAGCAATTCCTTTTCGACAACGACTTCGTGATTCTTGATGAAGCGCATCTGGTCGAACAGGCCGCAGGCAACGCCTTTGGTCAGAAGCTCTCGCGACGAGGGCTGATTTCGGCGCTCCATCGTTTGTATCATCGCAAACCTCGAAAAGGACTTCTGGCCCCTGCGTCCCGGGGTCTTGTATCGCTCTTCAAGGGGGCGGAGGAATCTGTCGATGAGTTTTTCACGCTCTTTGCGGATACAGTCAACCACCGGAAGACAGGCGGAGTGCAGCGCGAGATTCGCCTGCGGGATCCACACATCGTTGTTGATACACTCTCCGAACCGCTTAAGGAGTTGCTCGAGAAAGTCGAAATCCTTGAGGATCGAACCGATGATGCGGCACGGAAGCAGGAGATCGCCGGCGTTCGACAATCCCTTGAGAACAGCCTTGCCGTGCTCGAAGACGTGATGGAACTCCGGAATCCCCGCGCCGCATACTGGCTTGAGATTTCCCCAAAACCGCACGACAACGTGACGCTCTGCACTGCCCCATTCGACGTACACGATCTCCTCGCGCCACGGCTATTTGGAGAACGTGGACCAACGATACTCACAAGCGCTACTCTTGCGGTGGGCGGGTCAATGGAGTATGTCAAAGCGCGTCTCGGGGCGGAGTCGGCCGGAGACCTGATCCTGGATTCTCCCTTTGACTACGATCGGCAAATGCGGGTCTGGGTCACCCGATCGATACCCGAGCCGGACGCACCGGCGTTTCTGAACCAGCTGCCGCAGGCGATTCTGCAGTGCATCAGGGCAACTCACGGGAAAGCGCTTGTACTCTTCACCAGCATGAATGTCATGCAGGCAACTGCCCGTGCGATCGCAGGCCCTATCGGAGACCTCGGAATCAACCTCCTGGTTCAAGGGGCCGATCTCCAACGCCACGCCTTGCTGGAGGAGTTCAAGAGGGATATCCACTCCGTATTGTTCGGCCTGGACAGTTTCTGGATGGGTGTGGATGTACCCGGGGAAGCGCTGGAGCATGTTGTCATTACACGACTTCCGTTTGCCGTTCCTTCGCATCCCCTGATGGAGACACGACTTGAGGAGCTTCAGCGCCGCGGAGTCAATCCGTTCCTTGCTTTCTCGCTTCCTGAGGCAATTTTGAAGTTTCGTCAGGGAGCCGGCCGGCTGATCCGCACTGTGACCGACAAAGGTATTGTCAGCATCCTCGACAGCAGGGTTCTGACGAAACCCTATGGTCGGTTGTTTCTGGCGGCGCTCCCGAAATGTCCTGTGGAGGTGATTGGCCGTGAAGGCGACGTTGAGCCGCTGGATGCTTTTTTTGTTTGAATTATCGGGGGAATATACTATCTTTCCCCCCGTATAGATTAGTACTCCCACAAACGCTCAGGAGGATCAATGGCAAAAGCAATGTCGAAGACGGCGGTCGTTGCGCACTTCGCTGGAAAGTTTGAAATGAAGAAGAAGGTGGCAGCCTCAATTTTTGAAGAGCTCGCGGCACTCGCTTACAAAGAGGCAAAGAACACCTTCACTCTGCCCGGTATCGGAAAACTTGTTCTGGTGCAACGCAAGGAGCGCCTCGGCCGCAATCCGAAGACCGGCGAGACCATCACGATCCCAGCCAAGACGGTCGTGAAATTCCGCGTCGCGAAAGCCTGTAAAGAAGCAGTGTTGCTGGTGAAGAAGTAGTAAGATTCTCCATCGGGGGGACACATCCCCAATGGTGCGTTATCAGGAGTCCCGTCCATGCGACGGGACTTTTTTTGTGCATGACGCGCGGACTCCCTCGTTGAATGTCAGACCACCCTTTTGTACATTGGCTTTATGCTGAATCCCGTCACCACCGTTCGCAGATTTCTCCGCGGTCTCGGGCCGGTTGAACAGGCACAAATAGTGGCCTCCACCGCCGTGGTCGTGACGATGGTGACCATTTTGAGCGCCATGGCTGCAACGGGACAAGCCCCGCGCTTGATGGATTTTATCAGCATCCTCGCAGTAGGCCTCATCGGATTCACAAGCGTCTACTTCTCCCTTCTGAACAGTCGCCGCCTCGACGATCAGCGTCGCCAACTCATCGCCATCAACACTGTTGCAGACTCGGTCAATCGTATTGTCACCCTCGATGAAGTGCTCACCACGGCGATTACCAACATGACGTCGGTGCTGGGGACGCGTTGGGGTTGGATATATCTCCTCGAGGATGACAGACTTGTCATGCACGGCGCAATGGAGCCGGAGCTTGATTTCCTCGCATACGTATCCCTTCCCGGTGAACCGCTCGTGCGATGGCTTGACCAGCCGCGTGTCGAACGGGAACGGCTGCGTGACAACAGCGGGCACATCCCTCCATCGTTGAAACAGCACGGGATCCAGTCATGGACATCGATCCCTCTCCGGACAAAAGATACCATTACCGGACTGCTGGCCATCGCGGGAACGTCATACGATCTCCTCGGTCCAAAACAGGCGGAACTCGTTGAGGCAATCGGTAATACCGTGAGTATCGCCATTCACAATGCCCGGCTCTTCGACAGGTTGCGCCAATCAGAACACCGGTATGCCGATTTGTTTGAAAATGCACCGGACATTTACCTCAGCATTGACCGGCAGCACGCGATTGTGGGCTGCAACCGATCGGGCGCAGAGATGCTTGGCGTGAACGCGCAGGCAATCCTCGGCGCGCCGTTCGAGAGCCTCTTTGATGCCGCACACACTGACGCTCTACGCCAGATGGTCGATCGGATGTTTGCCGAGGGACGTGTGCTGAAGGATGTGGAAGAGCATGTGGTCTCCCCACGAGGGACACATCTTGCCGTTCTCCTGAATTCCTCACTGGTGTTCGATGACACCGGTGTTGGCCGCACCGCACGCATTGTCGCCCGCGACATCACCGAACGCAAGAAAATGGAAGCGGCCATCCTCCATGCGCAGAAGATCGATAGCATCGGAAATCTTGCGGGGGGGATTGCGCACGACTTTAACAATATCCTCGCGGCGATTCTCGGCTCCGCCTCCATTATGCGGCGGCATCCGAGCGACCGCGTACGTCTGGCAAAATACGTCGAGATCATCGAGACCAGCGCACGCCGGGGTTCTTCGCTGACACGACAATTGCTGACGTTTGCACGAAAAACGGAGACCATTGCCGCTCCCGTGGATATCCATGCGCTCATCCACGAGACTCTGGATCTCTTCTCGCGCAGCGTGACAAAAGATATCACCGTTCGCACCAACCTTTCTGCCGAACAAATTACCGTGAACGGTGACGATGGTCAGATCCAGCAGGCACTGCTCAACCTCTTTCTGAATGCGCGCGATGCAATGCCTGACAAGGGAGTACTCACCGTGTCAACGGCACCCGTTCCCGGCGCCACGCCGCCTGCGGGCGCCCCGGCAAACCTCACCGGTCCATTCGTGGAGATCCGTATTGCCGACACGGGCCGTGGAATTCCCCGCGAAATCCAGAATCGGATTTTTGAACCCTTCTTCACTACGAAGGATAACGGCACAGGATTGGGACTGTCTGTTGTGTATGGGGTTCTGCAGAACCATGGCGGCTATATCACGCTCGAGAGCAGTGAGGGCCAGGGCGCGTCCTTTTCATTGTTCCTTCCGCGGCATACCGCCGCCGTACCTGGTGCAGGGCGGAAGCGCCCGCGACGGTTTCCCCGCGGGACGGAGAATATTCTGGTCATCGACGATGAACCCCCGGTGTGCGAAATCGCACAGGATCTCCTCACCTCACTCGGCTATACCGTGTACATCGCCCATGACGGTCGTGAGGGAGTGGAATTCTATAGGAGTCGCCGGGCAAACGTTGACCTGGTCCTCCTCGACATTAACATGCCGGTGATGTCGGGAACAGAGGCGTTTGAACATCTGCGCGCGATCAACCCGCATGTCCGCGTCATTATTGTCACCGGATACGGCAAAGGCGCCGTTGACACACCGCAGTTCTCCAGCGAAGTCAATGGTTTTGTGCCGAAACCGTTTCAAATCGAAACACTTGCATCCAAGGTGCGCAAAGTCCTCGATCAACACACCTTCCAGGAAGACGCAGGAAAGCAATGAATGCACATCAGAGATTTTTTGAAGAGCTGCGTACCGCACGGGAAGCGAAAGGTATGACGCTCGAAGACATCTCGCGTGCCACGTTGATCGATCTGAAGTATCTCACTGCCATTGAAGAAGCCCGGGAAGATGTGTTGCCGGCGGCGTACCTGCGCGCGTTCATCCGCGAGTACGCCACGACGATCGGTCTGGATCCCGCTGTGGTAATGAACCAGTACGATCAGACGTCTCCTTCCGTTGCAGGAGCAGGCTCATCCGCACATACCACCGAAACCACGCAGCCGGCTCCTCTTGCCGGGAAACCGCATCGCGCGTGGTGGACAAATCGTGTAGCGTTGCTCACCGCCATGAGTGCCGGCATTGTCTGCATCATTGCGATCGTTCTCTATTTCTCCCGATCGTTTGGCCCCTCCCCCGTTCGCGAAATTCCCTTCAGCACCGCCGTCAGCGAGAATGAACGCCGCATATTCCCCGGTGACACAGCAAAGGCGGCACCATCATCAGCACCACCGGCTTCGGGCGACAGCCTCCTGCTGTCTGCTGCCAGCGTGGACTCCGTCTGGATGCAACTGTCCATCGATGGAACGCCTCCCAACGACTATCTCTTCCCGCCGAATGTCCGTCGACGCTGGAAGGCAAAGGAAAAGTTCACGATTTCGCTTGGTAATGCCGGCGGGATGATTTTCCGGCTGAATTCAACGGACATCGGCACTCTCGGCAAACGGGGCAGCATACTGCGGAACTATGAGTTGAATCGCCGTTCGCTCACCTCTCCCACCGCCGGACGTGCAACACCATGAAGCAGGTTCCGGACAACGCCCGTGGACGGGCAGCAGAGCTTCGCCGGGAAATCCTCAAACACGATCACCGGTACTATGTTCTTGCAGAACCGGTGATTGCGGATGAAGAGTATGACCGCCTCATGCGAGAATTGCAGGACCTCGAAGCGGCCTACCCATCCCTGGTCGCTCCGGATTCGCCTACACAGCGGGTCGGAGGTCAACCGACAAAGGAGTTTGCAGTAGTCACGCACGATCCGCCGATGCTGAGTCTGGCGAATTCGTATTCGGAAGAGGAAATTCGGGACTTCGATCGACGGGTGCGGGAGTTGCTCGGTGCAGCGAAGCCGGTGTACGTTGCCGAACTCAAGATCGACGGCGTGGCGGTGGCGCTCCGCTACCGCGATGGCGTATTTGTTCAAGGTGCGACGCGCGGTGACGGGGCGCAGGGAGATGAGATTACGCAGAACGTGCGTACGATCCGGCAGCTTCCTCTCCGGCTCCATACGGCGGAGCGGGTGTACAGCACGCTCGACGTGCGCGGGGAAGCGTATATGGCCCGCCAGAGTTTTGAAGCGATGAACACTGTGCGCGAAACAAACGGGGAAAAAGTCTTCATCAACCCGCGCAACGCAACCGCCGGAACGTTGAAGCTGCAGGATCCGCGCACCGTCGCCACCCGACCAATACGGTTGTTTACGTACGCCCTCTTCGCGCCGGAGGCGCGCCTGACGTCACACCTCCGCAATCTTGAACTGCTAAAATCGCTCGGATTCCCCGTCGATTCTCACTACCGCCGGTGCGCGACGATCGACGACGTTGTCCGCTACTGGCAACACTGGGAAGCGCATCGCGACGACCTCCCCTACGAAATCGACGGCGTCGTCGTGAAAGTGGATTCATTGGCACAACAACAGGAACTCGGCACAATCGCCAAAAGTCCCCGCTGGGCCATGGCGTTCAAATTTGCCTCGCGCCAGGCGGAGACCGTTCTTAACGGTATCATCCTTCAGGTCGGGCGGACGGGCACCATAACACCGGTGGCGGAACTCGCCCCAGTCTTTGTTGGCGGTACAACGGTCTCGCGCGCAACGCTGCACAATGTCGACTATATTGCGCAGCTCGACCTCCGGGTCGGCGACACCGTCACGGTGGAAAAGGGGGGAGACGTCATTCCGAAAGTGTCCGGCGTGGTGGCAGCAAAGCGACCGCGCGGAACCCATCCGTTCGCCATGCCCGTTTCGTGCCCCGTCTGTGATTCCCGTATCTACAGGGCCGAAGGTGAGGCGAACTATTATTGTGAGAACGCCGAGTGCGCCGCGCAAGTGCGCGGACGCATTGAGCATTTTGCACAGCGGGGCGCGATGGACATTGAAGGTCTCGGCGACGCCGCTGTGGAACAGCTTGTGGCCCTCGGACGTGTGAGAAATGTTGCCGATCTGTACCAGCTGGCGAGACACAGGACAACACTCTCCGGTCTGGACCGGTGGGGGGACAAAAGCACGGCGAACCTCCTGGAAGCGATTGAACAGAGCAAGAAACAGCCGTTCCATCGCGTCCTGTATGCCCTCGGCATCCGTCACGTCGGTGCGGGTGTCGCCCGAACGCTTGCCGAGAATTTTCCATCGATGGCGACTCTGCGCGATACAACCGAAGAGACGCTTCAGACAGTTCCCGCGATTGGACCCGCAATTGCCGAAAGTGTCGCGCATTTCTTCTCGGAAAAGCATAACCGTGAAATCCTGCGCCGTCTCGAAAAGTCCGGCCTCACCATGGCGGGCAGTACCGCACCCGCGGTCGGTCCGCTTTCCGGAAAGACATTCGTGCTGACCGGCACACTGCCGACGCTGAGCCGCGACCAGGCGCGTTCGGCGATCGAAAGCCATGGCGGCAAGGTCGCTTCCGGGGTGAGCAAGAACGTGCACTATGTCGTCGCAGGAGAAGACGCTGGCGCAAAGCTCGAACGCGCTCGCGCACTGAACATTCCCGTTGTGTCTGAAACCGATCTCAAGAAGATGATAGGATCCTGAGGTATGCTCGAATCACTCCGCCGCTCTCTTGGTGTACAATTGTCGCGTTGGCATTTTCGACGGATGCACAACGCCGTCATCTCGTTCGCCGACTCCCTGTCAACGGGCGGCAATGCGCTGCTCATTCTGCCACTCACACCCACGGCCCAGTCGCCGGCACTGGTGATCGACCTTGTGCGCACGCAGTTTCCGGGTGACCGCCTGACCATCGTCGCCGAGGAACACGATACCGGCGCCGCAGTGCTTCTCCCCCGCAGCACGATAATCCGCGTGAGCCCGAACAACATCGATTGGCTGTTCCGCCCTTCACGCGAGATCACGCAGCGCATTGCCGGAGCCACGTACGACCTCGCCATTGACCTGAATCTTGACTCTCTGCTTCCCTCGGCCTATATTTGTAGAGAAAGTAACGCCCGCGTACGGGTCGGGTTCGCGCGCGATGGTGCGGATCTCTTCTACAATTTTCAGATGCAACACGACTCGGCACGCGATGCTGCGTTGTATGACCGACTTGCAGCATGCTTGAAGATGTTCTAGGGCTGTTTTGGAAAGGGACTCAGATGAAGTTCGATGTGCAGGTCAGCGGAACAGCGATAACGCTCACCGTCAAAGAGAAGAAACTGGACTCTGCCGTTGCAGCAGAGCTCAAAGGAGAGTTCCTGATTCTCTGTACACCCAAGGTGAAAACGTTGACGGTGGACCTGGGGGAAGTGGAGTTCTGTGACAGCAGCGGACTCAGTGCGCTGCTGATCGCCGACCGCAAAATGAAGGAGCACGGCGGGAAGGTCCGCCTGCTCAATGTTCAAAAGAAGGTCTTGAGTCTGCTGAAAATCTCGATGCTCGATCGCGTCTTCGAGATCGAGAACACGCCGCACAAGAAACCCCGCAGTGCGCGATGACGGCTATCCCCGGCGTTCAACTTTGATGAAATTCGTACCGCCGCCGGAAAAAAGAGGCTGACCGGCTATCAACACATACAGATCCCCGCTTTTCAGCACTCCTTCCGCCACCAGACGATCTTCCACGGCACGCAGCGTACTGTCTGAATCGGGAGACACCTGATCCACAAGAAGACTTTGCACTCCCCACACAAGATTGAGCCGGCGTAGCGTCGACGCAGAAGTTGTCACCGCCACAATAGGGGTCCGCGGACGGTGATGGGCAACAATGCGCGTCGTCATTCCGCTCTGGGTCACGGTCACAATCGCCGCAGCACGTATCTGCTCCGCCAGCACACAGGCCGCCCTTCCAAGCGCCTCGTGAAAATCCCGCTCGCCATCTGCTGCATGGCGTTCTGCCTGCCATGTCCGGCCTGCATGCATTTCGACGTTGTTGATGATGCGCGTCATCATGGCAACCGCTTCGACGGGGTATGCGCCGATCGATGTCTCGCCGCTGAGCATCACCGCATCCGCGCCATCGAGCACAGCGTTGGCAACATCACTGGCCTCTGCACGCGTCGGTATGGGATTGGTGATCATCGATTCAAGCATCTGCGTGGCAACGATCACCGGCTTGCCGGCGCGATTGCACTTGGCAATGATGCTTTTCTGGTGCAACGGCACCTCTTCGGGTGGCACCTCCACGCCGAGATCGCCGCGGGCAACCATGATACCATCCGCCTCCGCAATAATGGCATCGATGTTCCGCAGCGCCTGGGGTTTTTCGATCTTCGCCACAATTGGATGGTACGCCGCCGGCCCCGCTGTGCGCACGATGGCGTCACGCAGGGCGCGCACATCGTCGGCCGAGCGCACAAACGAAAGGGCTGTATAGTCCACATCATTCCTGATGCCAAAGGCAAGATCTTCCAGATCTTTTGTGGTGAATGAAGGGATGCTGAGAGGAATGCCGGGAAGATTGATCCCCTTGCGCGAGCCGAGCGTGCCTCCGACAGCCACTTCACATGTCACCTCTCTCTCTGACGTGCTCAGGACATTCAGACGCAGCTTCCCGTCATCGAGAAGGATGGTATCGCCTGCATGCACATCGCGCGGGAGATTGAGATACGAGATGGGGATGCTGCCGGGGCTTCCTGAATTGGGATCCGTGGTCATGATGACGGTGCTGCCTGCAACGAGTTCCACGGAACCGGCAGCCAGATCTCCTACCCGGATTTTCGGACCCTGAAGGTCCTGCAGGATGCACAACGGCACACCGGCTTGTTGTGCCGCCTTCCGCACATTGGCAATCAGGCGGGCATGGCCATCGTAGGAACCATGGGAGAAGTTCAACCGAGCGACATCCATGCCGACCTCCAGCATCTTGCCCAACACCGCGGGATCATGGGAGGCGGGACCAAGTGTGCACACGATACGTGCTTTGCCGGGGAGAACTCTCATGCTGATACCTTTCGTGCATCGTGAAGGATATCGTAGAGCAGCGGCAGGATTGTGCCGGCCGACCCCTGAAGAAATTCGTCAGCGCGTTCAGTCAGCGGCGTCGGCTCCGGGTTGATCTCCACCAGATATGCTCCGCGTGCCTTCGCAGTCACAGGAAGTGAAGCCGCCGGATAGACAACTGCAGACGTTCCAATGGAGAAGAACAACGATGCTGATTCCGTTGCACGCACGGAGGCTTCCCATTCGTCTTCAGGGAGCATTTCGCCAAACCACACAACATCGGGACGTATCTTGCCATTGCATGCGGCACAACGCGGAACCCCCACAGCCTTCAGCACCTCTTCATTGGAATACCGACGCCCGCACGCGATGCAATAGTTCCGCTCGATATTCCCGTGCAGTTCGTGGACTTTTGTACTTCCCGCACGCCGGTGGAGATTATCGATGTTCTGCGTGATCACGATGAAGTCCGGCACACATCGTTCCATGCGGGCCAGTGCAACATGCCCCGCGTTGGGCTGCACTTCTGCGATGATACGCTTCCTGTGTGCATACCACTCCCACACAAGATCCGGATTGCGCAGGAAACCATCCATACTTGCGAGTTCTTCGGGACGCATTTTGTTCCAGATGCCATCTGCGCCCCGGAATGTTGGCACGCCGCTTTCCGCGGATATGCCGGCTCCTGTGAACGCCACCATGTGGGTTGCCGTCGCAAGACAGGTCTTAAGGCGTTCGGAAATGATCATTGCGCTGTTCCGGTCGGCAGGAGACGCAGGTGGTCCCACGCTTGCCGTCCCGGCGAACGGAGAACGTTGCGGTAGGCCCCGTGCAACCAGAGCGGTGTTTGATCGTCGTAATGCGCATTGTATACCTGGCCGGATTCCCCCGAGGGAAGAACGGCCAGATGTGTCTCCTCCTCTGCGAAGGAGAAGATTTGGCGGTATGATGCGCCGACGGTCACCGCAAATGGCGCAGTGATGCTGTATTCCCCACTCATCAACGCGGTTGAGGCACCCGGATAAGGGTACGGTCCGATGCTGAAGATCCTGCCCAGCGGCGGCTGCAAACCGAATGGATGTTGCAGGGTGACAGTGTGTAAAGTCCCCCAGCGCCACAATCGGGGGTCTTCTCCTGCGCGAGTGATAAGATCCTGAATGGCTTCCCGGGCGCTTCGCCGGAGAATATCATCGCGTGTTTCAATGCCGGGTGTCCGCACATCGTCAAACCAGACGGATGTCCCTTCCTTTATCAATCGTGTTGTAACCCGGAGGGGAACGTTCACCAGCATCGTGAAGTCATGGAAGAGATCTTCGCCCATCTCATCAATGAAGATATTCCTGATCACATGGAGGAGGAATTCCTGATAGATCGATGTGGCGATGTCATTTGCATTGAATCTGAAGTCCCAGTTTGTCAGGTATTCCCGTACCAATCCTCCCAGCTCGTTACCGATCACGCTGTCGGCGGCGGCAGCCAGAAGAAAAGGAGCGAGATCGCGGGCCAGTGGCGAATAGGTGTCATTCTGTAGCAGGCGGCAATCTTGTACGGAGATCTTGCCCGCAGGGGCGTCGAACGCCGCGCGGAGACGCTGGATGCGTGACGGTGGCTCCCAGAGGTCGCCGATATGGTACGGATATGTGTCATCGACGGTCTTGTTATTGGCGCTGGCGACGTAGCCGGCCGGCGGGTTGAACATATGCGGCAACTGGTCGAATGGCACGTAGCCTGTCCAGAGGGCGTTGCGCTCCCATCCCGGTACCGGGAGGAGGCCGCGTCCCACTCTGCGGATCGGGAGGCGGGCCGCACAGTAGTAGCCGATATTCCCGCGCGCATCGCCGTAGACGAAGTTCTGGCCGGGGAGAGCAAACGACCTCAATCCTTCGACAAATTCAGTCCAGTTGCGCGCACGGTCGATGCGGAGAAATGCACCCACCTGGTCATCGACTTCTGCGCCGACCCATCGCATGCTGGCAACAAACGGGGGGGTCAGCCGATTCAACGGAGTGCGAATATCCGTTACGATGGGGCCGTTGCCGGTTGCACGAATGCGCAGCACGACCGCCGTATCTCCGCGCACCGGAATTTCCTCTTCACGTATCGTGAGCGGATGCCACGCGTTATCATACCAGTAGGCATCGCCTGCGTCATTGATGCGTTCGAAAAAGAAGTCCGCATCATCGGCCATGAGGTTTGTGACTCCCCAGGCGATCGAATCGTTTCTTCCGGCGACGATCCCGGGAACTCCGGGTACGGACATGCCATGTACCGTGAAGCCGGGCGCGATGACACCCACCTCGTACCACTGTGGAGGCTGCGAAAGATGCAGGTGTGTATCATTCGCAAGAATCACAGCGCCGGTTTCCGATCGTCGTGGTCCGATGGCCCATGCGTTGCTTCCCCCTGTGGGAAGAGAGCGTCCGAAGTACGCGAGGTACTCTTGAGAGGTGGTAAGGTAACCCTGCAGGGAGCCCGCGTAGTGGCGCCATTCTTCGGTAGGAACCTGCGGCGGAACCGACTGGGGATACGACGGGAGTATTTGCGCCACGGTATCCTGGCCCAAACGCGCGACTAACGCGCCGTAGGTGATGTCAGTCCACCACGACAGGTTCAACTCCCATGCAAGCAGGCGGGCTACCACGATGCAATCGACAGGTGTCCAGAGTTCCGGATCGTACCGCAGGAGGTCAAACTCGATCGGGAGTTTCCCGATCGTCATTGCACGCCAGGCATTCACGCCTTCGCAGTATGCCTGCAAGTCGTTCCGTGTCTGCCCGGGAAGATGGCGTTCGATCTCAACGGCGATACGGCGCAATCCCACAATGCGGAACATCCGGTCAAACGGGAGAGTGGTTTTCCCGAAGATCTCTGAGAGACGGCCGGATCCTGCCCGTCGCTGAAGGTCCATTTGCCAGAGCCGATCCTGTGCGTGGACAAATCCCATCGCAAAGAGGGCGTCATGTTCAGTCCGCGCGGATATGCGCGGAACGCCATATTCATCCCGGAAGATATCCGCTGGATCCTGTAGAGACTGAACAACAATCGAGCCGGTCGTTTTGGGAAAGGACTTTGTGAGCTGGTAGCGTACAAAGAAGAAGAGCGCGATAGCGGCAACAAGCATGACGCCGCTGATGCCGAGAATGAGTTTCAGCCGCCTGCTCACATGGGGCTCCAGGGTGGGAATAGACACGAAGTCCGCCACCTTCCGGCGTGGCGGACTTCAATATAGAGAATCGCGTTTACTGTTGCAACCAACAGACGCGGCTAGAAGCGGAAGGACAACGTTGCCATGACGGTATTGGAGGTGATCTTCTCGTCTGTTTGGGAACTGCTGTCGTAGTTTGTTCTGAAAGTGTTCCACCACCCGCGAGCATACGACACGTCGAACATCGTTGACGGACCGAGCCGGAACCCGAGCCCGCCGGTAATATACTTCTGAGCAAATGAGGATGGGTCATTCGCATATGGCGAGGTGAAGTACATGAAGCCGCCACGCAAACGGACACCGATTCCTGTGATGTCATATTCGAATCCGGCCCGGTAATTCGAGGTCCCGCGGAATATTGTCTTCATATCTTTGTTCTGCGCAATCACATCTGCGTTGGCGTTCTCGAACTTCAGTTGGGTCCAATCGGTGTAGTCAATATCTGCAGACAGCATCAAGTTCAGAAACATCACCGAGAAGCCGGCACTGAATTCCCAGGGCGTGACCACGTCATACTGGCCGCTTCCTGTGTTCTCAAAGGGTTTGTCTGTCGGATACATGTCGCCGTTGTCAAACGTGGCACGTGCGGTGGTCCCGAAAGTCTCTTTTACAGTGAACGACGTTGGGGTTTTGATCCCGAAACCGAGCCTGAACCGGTCCGGTATCCGGTAGAGCAACCCGAACTTCGCATTGCCGCCGGTGATGTCGCCCTCAATGAACTCATCCACGGTCAAGCGACTGAAGTCATAGGGATACGTATCCCAGTTGTGGCCACGATCGTCTTCCGTGTAGTTGCGGTCATAACGGTATGTGCCGGAGAGATATGTGAGCGTGACACCCAGACTGAAATCCTTTGCAACGTCAACGGCACCGGCTACCGACCAGTTGTTCAATCCGCCGCCCTCCACCACTTTGGCGATCTGCATTACCTTCCCGGTGATCGGGCTTATAAAACGCCCGGTCAGCGTGTCAATATTTGCCAAGTATAACTGATACGCCAGATTGTTTGAGAGATCCGAAGGATAGGACGCACCATTGCGCGCATAGGACTGAATTATACTGCTGCCCGGATTGAACCCGGTGAACGACATGCCGCTGACAAAGTCGTTTGGGCGATCAAAACCAAACGCCAGAACCATGCTTCCCTGCTGCGTCGGAATTTTGTAAACTAACCCCAACGAGTTCAGGTTTGTGGAACTGGCGGTGTACACCTCCTGGGTGTTGAAAAACGTGCTGTTGTCGTTGTTGTTGTGATATGTGAGCCCGAATGAAAATTCACTGGACTGTAGCTGGGCAAGTCCGGCCGGGTTCCAGTAAATCGCACTGAAGTCGTTGGCTACGCCGGTGTACGCGTTACCCATGCCGAGTGACCGGCTTCCTACTCCGGTTCCGGAGAGACCAAGCCGTAACGCATCCTCAGGGTATTGTCCAAGTGCTTGGATTGAAGTCAGCGCAAGAGCCGCGGCGCAAGCGATGACACTGCTAATTTTGGGTTTCATGGTGTCCTCTGTTCAAAATCAACGCCTGTTTCCGCCCCGTGAACCAGTATTCGCTGGAGCATTGCTCCCGCCACTCGACGGTGCCGATGACGGGTGTGGCGACGAAGGCGCAGGGGTGTATGTGCCGCCCGATCGCTCTCCACGATTACTGTCACGCCCGCTCGAACTCCCGCCACTGTTGCCCGATGACGAACGGGGCGGGGAAGATGCACGTACGTCACGCCCACCGTTGCTTGAACGAGGGTACGACCTCGGCGCGTATATTCGTGAACTCCCGCGCAAACCACTGGGAGAGGCAACACGAGTGGGACGGGCAGTTCCCTTCGTGACAGAACTGGCCGAGGAACGAGGCATCGTCTTGTATGTGCCGGCCGAAGGCGCAGTTCCATAGCCGCCACTACTGGTGCCTCTTGGAGTGTAGCCGCTCCCTCCGCGAACCCCACCCGATGACCTGGTCGAACCAAATGCACGTGATGAACCATAGGCACTACCAGAGTTGGTCATATACCCGCTTCCTCCCCGGTGTCCCGGCCCGTAGTACAAGGATGAGCGATATCCAAATATGGGGCTTGACCACCATCCTGAGTAGTAAGGATACGAAGTGCCGCACCACCCCCAGTAGGGATCATACCAGCCGGAGCCATAGCCGTATCCGGGATAGTGCCAGGCCCATTGATCGTAGAACCCCCCACCGAATCCATAGCCGGGATAGTAGAAGTCATCGTAGAAGCGCTCCCGGGCATTGTCATATTCTTGTGGCGTAGCAGCCGAGTCGTCATTTGCGTACTCATCTTGCCCACCTTCGTAGCGGACGACACCTTCATCCCGCGTTGACCCGAATTGGGTATAGCATCCACTCGACAGGAAGGCTATGAGTCCGGCTGTACAGACAAGCATCCAGCACATGTACCGTGGTTTCATGATCCATTCCTCCTCATCTATGTCTCCAACTTACAATATCAGTGCCACTCCGGTCACCCTCGGAACATCGATTTTTTAGCCGTTTTGGCAGGCTTCGTGTATCCATTTATGGACACCTCGCCTCAACCAGTCCACGAAAAGCGACAGTAGGGTCTAAAAGGCCCGGGAATACTCGAGACAAACAGTGCGGTTGGCAACGGTGATGTTCGGACCATTTTTTACCAGATCCTTGAGGTTGAGACTGATAGTCAATCCGTTACCCAACATCAGTCGGATTGCCGCATTGATATAGCCCCAGCCCTTTCCCACCGCTTGAGCGCTGTTGTCGTTTGTCGCAAAATTGTATTCGAGGATAGCTGAGAGCACCGGGCCGATGGTTTTCTCGACCCCCGTATAGACATTCAGATCCCTGTCTCCGTCCGCGCGTTCAAGGCTGTAGTTGACACCGCCATGAATGCTTAAATACCCCAGGAACGCATAGTTCTTGCTTGCCGCTACGAAGAGGCCGGGCGATTTGATCTGATAGCGATCGAGATCCTTCAAATAGCCGTCTTTTCCCTGTGAGTCGAATCCGAGGACGAGTGCCGGCAGCAACATTCCTTCTTCCAGAATGCGGATTCGGAGGTTCACACCGGGGACGGGATTCATCTCCGGCGATCCGGAACCAATGATGCGCGATCCACCATAAGAGATCCCAAAACTGAACCGGTCGAGGATGCCCGCACTGATGCCGAACAGGACGCCACCTTCCTTGTAGAAGTCGACATCGAGGACCATGGCCCCTTTGTCCGGCATCCCTGCAGTCGGCATGTCGACAAGGAACCTTGGCTCCAGCTTCCCATCAGTTCCGGCGGAACCCTGACCGATCGCCGTTGTCCCGATGCATGCCAACAACGCGGCGATAGAAATCAGGTGGTTCACTGACCGGTAGACACACGCTTCCACGCTGTTCCCTCTTTCTTGTCCTCAAGGACAATGCCGAGTGCGAGCAGACCATCCCGGATTTTGTCGGAGAGACCCCAGAGTTTTTCGCGGCGGAGATCCGCCCGCAACGAGATGAAGAGCGAGAGGAGCTCAGGATCGATGGATTGAGATGTGGACAGTTCGCGGCCGGTTCCAATACCCAGACCCAATACCTCACCGGCATGTGTTGCGAAGAAGGTCTCAATGGCGTTCAGTTCTTCCTGTGCCAGCGGCGTACCACGTCCCAGCGCCTGATTCACTTCACGGCTCAGATCGAAAAGTCCGGCAATCGCCAGCGGACTGTTGAAATCATCATTCATCGCAGTAAGAAACGCCTGGTGGTGTTTTTCAAGATCGATGCCTGACGGCGTGCCGGTGGTATTGGCCGCGGCGGCCTGCTGAACATTCCGCATGGTATTGACGAGTTTCCCAAAACCTTTCGCCGCGCCCTCGAGGGCTTCGGCACTGAAGTCCAGTGTACTGCGATAATGACTTTGCAGAATGAAGAACCGGACCACTCCAGGAGTCCATCGCGCAAACGCATCTTTGAGCGTGATGAAGTTCCCCAGCGACTTTCCCATCTTCTTTCCGTCGACGGTGACCATATTGTTGTGAAGCCAGTACTTCACAAACGGCCGCCCCGTTGCACCTTCGCTCTGTGCGATTTCGCACTCGTGGTGGGGAAACTGATTCTCCAGACCGCCGCCATGAATGTCAAAACTCTCGCCGAGGTACTTCATGGACATTGCCGAGCATTCAATGTGCCACCCCGGGAAACCTTCTCCCCACGGGCTGGGCCAGCGCATGATGTGCCCCGGTTCAGCGCGTTTCCAGAGCGCAAAGTCTGCCGGATGCCGTTTTTCGGATTTCACTTCCACCCGTGTGCCGGCATTCATCTCGTCGAGAGTTCGCCGTGACAGCTTGCCATAGGCAGCGTAGTGCGGAACATCGAAGTAGACCGATCCGTTGGCCTCGTAGGCAAGATCCCGTGATAACAGCGTTTCGACAAGAGTAATCTGTTCGGTGATATGTCCCGAAGCGCGCGGTGCGATATCCGGACGCACGACATTCAGCGCATCCATATCGTCATAGTAGCTGCGCGTGTACATATCCGCCAGTTGCATTGGATGCATACGGTCGATGCGGGATTGCTTCACAAGTTTGTCTTCACCTTCATCGGCGTCATCGGTCAGGTGACCAACGTCGGTGATATTCTGCACGTACAGCACCCGATATCCGAGAAATCGCAGATACCGGACAATGACGTCAAAGGAAATGTAGCTCTTTGCATGCCCGAGATGCGAATCGCCATAGACCGTGGGTCCGCACACGTACATCCTCACAAGATCCGGATGGAGGGGCTGAAACGGTTCTTTTGTGCGAGACAGCGTATTGTACAGGACAAGTGGCATTAGTGGAGTCCCATAAGTTCACGAGCGCCGGCCAGGCCGGCTTCAGTCACTTCGGCACCGCTCATCAGGCGTGCTACTTCGCGAACCTGTTCATCGAGCGTCAAGCGGCGCAACGTTGTGAAGGCACGAGCGTCTTTTTCAGTCTTGCTGACTGCAAAATGAACATCCGCAAAGCCCGCAATTTGCGGAAGATGCGTAATGGCTATCACCTGATGGAATCCTGCGAGATTCTTCAGGCTGGCGCCAACCGCCTGTGCGATGCGGCCGCTGACGCCGACATCGATCTCATCAAAGATCAGGACGGGGAGACGGTCGGTTTTAGCCAGTATGCTCTTGAGCGCAAGCATGATCCGTGAAACTTCGCCTCCTGACGCGACACGGGTGAGCGGCTTTTCCTCTTCGCCGATATTCGTGGAGAGATAGAATTCCACGTTGTCATACCCGCGAGGGTTGAGAGCGACCGTTGTCTTTCCCCGCCGGACCGCATTGGCCGGCAGGGAACCGCCGTTACCCGTGTGCGGAATCTGCTCCTGCTGTATGCGCGTGCTGAAGCGGGCTTGCGCAATGCCGAGCCCGGCGAGTTCCTGCACAATGGCGTTGTCGATTTTACGTGCAATATCGTGTCGTTTGGACGAGAGGCGGTCGGCAATGGCGGCACTTTCCTGCCGCCCCTCTTCGACTTCGCCTTCCAGCCGGGCGATCACTTGATCAAAATTATCGGCAAGTGCGAGTTCGCTCGAGAGCTTTGCGCGGTGGGCGATCACGAGATCCACCGCACCGCCATACTTCTTCTTCAAAAACGCCAGCCGCCCCAGACGTTCGCGCAGTTGTTCGAGGCGATCAGGGGTGAACTCAACCCGGGCATTGTACCCCTGCACGAATTTCGCAAGTTCACTCACAATCGCTTCGGCCGAAGAACATTCGCGCGCGGCATCAGCAAAGCGCGGATCGATCTCCGCAAGTGCATGGAGCTGATTCCTGGCGATCACGAGCAGGTCACGAACGGCACGTTCTCCTTCGTAGAGCTGTGCATAGAGTTCAGCTGTTGCGCTGAAAAGCTTCTCGCTGTTCTCAAGAATCCGGAGTTCTGTTTCCAGCTCATCCTCTTCTCCCGGGTGCGGGCCGACCGCGTCTATTTCCTGGGCCTGGAAAAGAAGGAACTCCCGTTTTTCACGGAGTTCCCGTTCCCTGCGGCGAAGGTCTGCAAGTTCACCGGCAACGCTCCGCAACCGGGCATGCGCCAACCGGAATTCCTCCACCATCCCACCGAGCCCGCCGAAATCATCCAGCATCCCGATATGGGTATCGACCCGCAGGAGGGATTGATGCTCGTGTTGGCCGTGCAGGTCCACGAGCAGTTCACCGATCTGTTTCTGAATGGCAAGCGTAACGGGGGAGTCGTTGAGGAAACACCGGCTCTGGGCTTTGGCGGAGACTTCGCGGCGGACGATCAGCTCGTCTGTACTCTCGATGTCATTCGCGGCGAGCAGGTCCCGCACTTTGCTGTTGCCCCCCACGTCGAATGTAGCCTCCACCACAGCTTTGTCGCTGCCGCGGCGCACCACATCAGCGCTTGCGCGCTCGCCGAGGACGAGACCGAAAGCATCGATGATGATCGATTTGCCGGCGCCGGTTTCACCGGTAATAATGATGAGGCCGCTGGAAAATTCGACGCTGAGCTCCTGGATGAGGGCGTAGTTTTTGATGAGCAGCGTCTTCAACATGAAATCAATCTACCCATCTTTTGCAAAAGATTCAACGCAACAGCATCAGGAAAGGGAGGGCAGCGACGGGCCGGTGGCGCCCGGAAGAGCATAGAAGCGGAGCTCGGGAACATCGGGGGTGACACCGTGGTAAAAGGCATAGCGCAGAAATTCCCTCAGCCCGTCCAGATCCTCTTCGTTGAGGTCGTAGGAAAATGCGTGGAGGTAATCGGACATGTCGGAGTGGGAGAACGAGGGAAATGCCCCATGGGGAAGATCGCCGGCAATGGTATCGAGCGACGCGCGTCCACTGTAGGCACCCTGCAACAGCCACTGCACTTCTTCCCTGTTCAATGCCTCATCGGCACCGCACCAGAAGCCATGGACGTACGGAAGTCCCGTGAGCTCGTACCAGGCCTCTATGAGGTCTATGCGATTGGGATGCGTGGAGATTTCCCGTAACGAGGCATCACCTACAAGCAGAACGGCATCAGCCTGTGCCAGCGCGCGATCGACCGGGCCGCCAAACGGTTGGAACTTCGGCTCCAGCTCGTATTCTTCCGCGAGGATGATCTTTGCCAGCACAATTTCCGACGACGAAGAAGGATCGATGGCAACAGTGCTGATCGTGCGGACATCCTCGTGAAAGACAAGGGTGATTGTGCCGGTGGCCGAAGCAGAGCTCACACCGACGCCGGGAACAATACGGTACTCGGAACTGTCCCGTGCAAAGTCGATGGGCGTGAGAAACGCCGCCGCCAGATCATGTTCACGGAGCCGGACTGCGTGCTGCGCGGGAACGTCCACCTGGCGGGCGAAGAGATCGCGCTCCGCCAGGTGAACAGTCAAGGGCTTGGCATAGAATGCCGGGGGAACGCCGAGTCGTTTGTGTGTGCTCATGCGAACCCCTTAGAGGTCGTGGGGTGTCAGGCGGTTGTCTTCTGGCGGATCGCCTTGCTGGCGAGCGAACGCAGATAGTACAGCTTTGCGCGGCGCACCGAACCCTGTTTCACGCGTTCAATTTTGGCAAGGCGTGGTGAATGAAGGGGAAAGATGCGCTCCACACCGACGCCGTCTGAAATCTTCCGCACGGTGAACGTTGCGTTCATTCCGGCACCGTGGCGGCCGATCACCACGCCCTGGAATTGCTGCACGCGTTCTTTGTCGCCTTCAATGACGCGGACGTGCACGTTGATTGTGTCGCCGGGATGAAAGTCGGGTATACCGCTCTTCAGCTGGGTCGCTTCCACCAGTTTGATTTTATCCATGGTCATCTCCAAGAATTCACTGTTACGGGTTTTCCAACAAATCCTGTCGACGCTCGCGTGTCCGTTGCACGCGTTGGTCCTGCCGCCACTGTTCGATATCTGCGTGATTGCCGGACAGGAGGACATCCGGAACACGCATACCGCGAAACTCGGCAGGCCGTGTGTACTGCGGGGCGTCCAGCATGCCGTCTTGAAATGAATCGTTGAGCAACGATTCTCCGTCGTGCAGCACACCCGGAATTAAACGCACGATGCTGTCGATCAAGACCAGGGCGGGCAATTCACCTCCGGTCAACACATAGTCGCCGATCGATATCTCCCGCGTTACCAGTTTTTCCCTGATCCGCTCATCGATTCCCTTGTAATGGCCGCACAGAATGATGAGGTGCGACTGTAAGGAGAGTCCGTTGGCCAGCGTCTGTGTCAGGCGCTCGCCATCGGCACTCATGTAGATCACCTCGTCATACGCACGTTCGCGCTGCAACGACTCCATGCAGGCGAACACCGGTTCGGGCTTCATCACCATGCCGGCCCCGCCTCCGAACGGAGTGTCGTCGATCGTCCGATGGCGGTCTGTGGTATAGTCGCGCAGATCGTGCACGACAACCTCCACGCCGGCCAGTTCCTGGGCACGTTTCAACATGCTTTCGCGCAGAGGTCCCTCAACCAACCGCGGGTGGCCGGTAATGACGTCGATCCGGATCACAGGCGCATCCCTTCAATGACGCGGATCATCATGGTTCGCGTCGCGGTGTCGATACGGCGGACAAACTCGCGGACGGCGGGAACCAGGAGGTCTTCTTCCCCCTCGGCGCCGATGACGTACACGTCGTGCGCGGGAAGGTGAAGGACGTCTTTCAAGGTCCCCAGATGAGCACCCTGCTCATCAACAGCAGCAAAGCCGATCAGCTGATGCACAAAGAACGTTCCCGCAGGCAAGGGTACTATGTCTTCCGGGGCAATCATGACAAGCATACCGACGAGCCGTTCCGCCGCCGTGCGATCCGGTGCACAGGAAAACTTCACGCGGATACCCCGCGACTCGATCTGCACCGCCGTCACTTCTGCCGTCACGGGTTCGCTGTCGTTAACGCCTGTTGCCGACGACTCCGATGCAAGGTATACGTGCCGCAAAGAACGGAACCGCTCCGGCATATCGGTCAGGGGCTCAACGATGACGTCTCCCTTGATGCCGAATGCCTTCACGATGGAGCCGACAGCAATCAGGTCACGGACAGCGATAGTCACTCTGCAATTTCGAGAATAGCCCGTTTTCCCTGGCGTGCAGCCACTGCGGCAAGCAGGATGCGCAGAGACTGGGCTGTTCTCCCCTTTTTTCCGATCACTTTACCCACATCATGTTGTGCCACGCGGAGACGGAACACAATCTTGTCTTCGCGTTCCTCCTGTTCCAGAGCGATCATCTCCGGACTGTCAACGAGGTGGCTGGCAATGAACACCACGAAGTCATTCATAAATCCTCCTCAGGTCTTCTCCCTCTACGTGCAACGTCGTTGCCTCCACCCCCATAACCCAGGAGTCAGGTGCGTCAGGACTGCGGAGCTGCCTCGGCGGGCGGAGCGGCTGCGCCTTCCGGACCCTTGCTCACGCTCGCCTTCCGCTTTGCTGCAGCCCGGCGGGCTTTGCGCTCGCCATCGCGCTGGCGTTTGCCCGCCTGCTGCATCTGCCACTTCTCCATTGACGCGGAAATCGTGGCCTCGTCTTTGCCTGCACGGGTGAGTGACCACTTCAACCACAATCCGTTCCGCTGGAACAGACTGCGTACGGTATCGGTGGGCTGGGCACCCGTTTTCAGCCAGTAGAAGACCCGGGCTTCCTTCGCCTCGATCACCATCGGCTCCTGGCGCGGTTCATACCGGCCGACCACTTCAAGAAAGCTGCCGCTTCGTGCAGTGCGCGAATCGGCGGCCACGATGTGGTACATCGGCATTTTCTTCTTGCCGATCCGTCGCAAACGCAATCGTACTGCCAACGTTTCTCTCCTTCTGTTGCCTGCTATTAATGAATGCGCATTCCCCGGCCCATGTTGTCAAACCGTCCACCCCTGCTCAGGGTCTTCATCATGCGCTGCATCTGCTCATACTGCTTCAACAATTTGTTGACGTCCTGCACCGTGCACCCGCTTCCCATCGCGATGCGCCGCCGCCGTGTGCCGTTGATGATCTGCGGCCTCCGGCGCTCGTCCGATGTCATCGACTGGATCATCGCTTCGATGCGCACCAGCGCCGATTCATCCACCTCTGCGTTCGCCGGCAACCGGTTCGCACCCGGCAACATGCCCAGCACCTGCTGCAACGGCCCCATCTTCTTCACTTCCTGCAGCTGCTCAAGAAAATCTTCGAGCGTAAACTGCGACTTCCGGATCTTCTGTTCGAGCGCAACCGCTTTGTCCCCATCGAACTGCGCCTGCGCTTTCTCCACAAGACCGACGATGTCGCCCAATCCGAGAATCCGCGACGCCAGCCGGTCGGGGTGAAACCGTTCCAGTGCGTCGGGCTTCTCTCCTGTGCCGATGAACTTGATCGGCACACCCACGGTTGCACGGAGGGAGATCGCCGCCCCACCCCGGGCATCGCCATCCATCTTTGTCAGCACAGCGCCGTCATAGTGCAACCGGTCGTGGAAGGCTTGTGCCGTATTCACCGCATCCTGTCCGGTCATGGCATCCACGACGAACAGGATCTCGTGCGGCTGGATCGCGGCCTTGATCGCCTCGGCCTCGCGCATCATTTCTTCATCAACGTGCAAACGGCCGGCGGTATCAACGATCACTGTATCGCGTGCATTTGCGCGCGCGTGCTCGACCGCCTCCTTTGCCACAGTTACTGCATCCGCGCCGCGCTTCGTAAAAACCGGCAATCCGATCTGCTGCCCCAACACCTCGAGCTGATCGATGGCGGCAGGCCTGTGCACGTCCGCAGCCGCCAGCAACGGAAATTTTCCCTGCGATTTCAGGTGAAGCGCGAGTTTTGAGCAGAACGTCGTCTTTCCCGACCCCTGCAACCCGGCCACCATGATCACCGTGGGGGGTAATTGCGAGAACGTGATCCCGACGTGGGAGGTTCCCAGCAACCGTACCAGTTCGTCATATATTATCTTAACAATGAGCTGGCCGGGTGTTATACTTTGAAGGACATCCTGCCCGACGGCACGGCGGAGTACGTCATCCATGAACTGCCGCGCCACTTTGTAGTTGACGTCGGCGTCCAACAAAACCCGTCTCACCTCGCGCAGCGTTTCCGCGACATTCGCCTCGGAAATCTTCCCCTGCCCGCGGAGACGCTTCAGGACAGCGTCGAGTTTTCGGCTGAGATCTTCAAACATAGATTGACCCAATACAAGAAACCACCCGTAGGGGCGGTTTAGTGCCAAGGACTTGTAAGATACTGAAACAGGTGAACTTATGCAATAATCGGGTGATTACCCGGCGTAGTACAAAGGCAGGTCAGGACGCCCCCCTCAGGGCTTCAGCTCCGGAAACCACCTCCAGCAACTCCTTGGTGATTGCCGTCTGCCGCGCCTTGTTGTACTGCAACTGAAGGGTGTCGATCATTTCATTGGCGTTTTCGGTGGCATTTTCCATGGCGGTCATCCGGGCACCCTCTTCGGCGGCACTGGATTCGAGCAACACACGCCAGAGCGTGAAGTTCAGATACCGGGGAAGCAGTGCCGACATCAAAGACTGCTGTGACGGCTCGTAAATGTAGTTCGGGATCCGTGTGGAAGCGGCGGTCTGGGCCAATTCTTGCGCCTCGGGGACGATAGGAAGGTACTGTTCGACGACGATTTGTTGTCGCACAGCGGACTTGAACTCATTATACGCAATTTCAACCCTGTCAATTTCACCGCGCAAGAAGGCGTCCGCCACCTCCCGCACGATTTTCTGCGAATCTCCAAAGACCAGTTTTGCGAAGATCCCGGGATAGCGTGCAGCCAGCGTCATCCGCTGCCGCGTAAAAAAGTCCACCCCTTTCTTACCAAGACAGTACAGCCGGACCTGGATGTGCTGTCCGTTCTCATCGACCGCGGCGGCTATTCGCTCTTGTGCGGCTCTGATAATGTTGGTGTTGAATGCACCGCACATCCCGCGGTCGGAGGTCACGACGATGATGGCGAGCGTGCGGACCGGGCGCGGGGTCAGCAACGGTTCACTTCCCGTTTCGATGGCCGGCAGCAGATGTTGCAGCAGGCGCTTCATCCCGTTGGCATACGGACGGGCGGCGATGAGCGCTGCCTGCGCGCGGCGAAGTTTTGCCGCGGCCACCATTTTCATGGCCCGGGTGATCTTCTCGGTCTTCTTTACGCCGCTGATGCGGCTGCGAACCTCGCGCAGCGTTGGCATGGTCGGTGCGCTATTTCTTGAGGGTGTTCTTGAATGCCGCCATGAAGGACGCGAGGATGTCTTTCAGGCGTGCCGTAATATCATCGGTCAACTGTTTCGTGCGGGCGATTTCCAGCAGAAAATCCGCATGCTTCAGATCCATCATGTTGAGGAACTCCTGCTCGCATCGCACTACTTCTCCCGCCGGAATTTCATCAAGGTAGCCGTTGGTTCCGGCATAGATCGCCACAACCTGCTTCTCCACAGGCATCGGGAGATACTGCCCCTGCTTGAGCAGTTCTACAAGGCGCGCGCCACGGCGCAACTCCGCGAGTGTCGATTTGTCAAGGTCCGATCCGAACTTTGCAAAAGCTTCGAGTGCGCGATACTGCGCTAAGTCGATGCGCAGACGTCCCGCCACTGCCTTCATGGCCTTGATCTGCGCATTGCCGCCCACACGGGAAACGGAGATGCCGACGTTGATGGCCGGACGGATCCCGGCGTTAAACATGCCGGGCTCGAGGTAAATCTGACCGTCAGTAATCGAGATTACGTTCGTCGGAATATATGCCGACACGTCCCCCGCCTGAGTTTCGATCACGGGGAGCGCGGTCAGGCTGCCACCGCCGAGCTCGTCATTCAGCTTCGAGGCGCGCTCCAGAAGACGCGAATGCAGGTAGAACACGTCGCCCGGATAGGCTTCGCGGCCGGGTGGACGGCGCAGCAACAGTGACACCTGGCGATAGGCCTGCGCCTGTTTCGTAAGGTCATCGTACACGACCAGTGCGTGGCGCCCGCTGTCCCGGAAAAATTCGCCGAGCGTGGCGCCCGCATAGGGAGCGATGTACTGCATGGGAGCAGGATCGCTGGCCGTGGCCGCAACCACCGTGGTGTACTCCATGGCCCCTTCCTGCTGCAGCTTGTCAACCACCTGCGCAACGGTCGAGCTCCTTTGTCCGATGGCGACATAAATGCAGTACACCGGCTTGGTCCCCTGCAGCTTTGCCTCTTCAGTGTGGGTAAAACGCTGATTGATGATCGTGTCAATCGCAATCGCGGTCTTGCCCGTCTGCCGGTCGCCGATGATCAACTCGCGCTGGCCACGTCCGATGGGAATCATACCGTCGACGGCTTTGAGGCCGGTTTGCAGCGGCTCTTTCACGCGCTGCCGCTGGATAACGCCGAGAGCTTTGCGTTCGATCGGCATGACCTTTTCGGTGGTGATCGGTCCGCGGCCACCCATGGGCCGGCCGAGAGCGTTGATCACACGCCCGAGCATCTGTTCTCCGACAGGGAGGGATGCAACGCGCCCGGTGCGTTTGACGGTATCGCCTTCCTTGATCTCGCTGCTTTCGCCGAAGAGGATGCAACCGACGTTGTCTTCTTCGAGGTTGAGCACCATTCCCATGACGCCATGCGGGAATTCCAAGAGCTCGCTCATAAGCGCCTTGGTAAGGCCGTAAATGCGCGCCACACCGTCGCCCACCTGGAGGACGGTACCCACATCGTAGATGTCGGCTTCGGTTTCGAATCCTGCAAGTTGTTTGCGCAGGATCGCGGAGACTTCTTCGGGTCGGACTTCTGCCATTGCCTGGTCCTTCAATCAGAACTTCGTTGTCAGTGCGTGAACACCGTACCCTGGGTGAACCGCTGGTGCAATCGTTCGAGTTTGTGTAGTACCGTAGCATCCAGCACGGTATCACCGACGCGGATGCGCAGACCTCCTTTGATCGCGGGGTCCGGCACCATGTGCACGCGGACTTTTTTCTGTGTATGCTGTTCGAGGGCCATCGTCAGAGCGCGTTGTTGCTCCGTTGTCAGGTCCACGGCCGTTGTGACATCAACATTGACAATGCCGAGGCGTTGGTCGCGCAGGACGCCGAACTGCTCAACGATGTCGAGCAGGAGCACCTCGCGCTGCTTTGTCGTGAGGAGATCGACGAAGGTGAGCGTCATGGGCTGCACCCTGCCTTTGAACAGGTCATGCAGCACGGCCCGTTTGCGCGGAATGGAGACGACGGCACTCGCGAAGAGAAGTCGTAGATCCCGGGAACCTCGCGTCAACCTGCCGATGAATTCGATATCGGCAGCGACGGTGTCCTGGATGTTTTGCCCCTCGGCCGCAGTCAAGAGCGCCAGCGCATAGCGGCGGGCCACACGGGTATTGCGCATCGCCGGTTATCCTCCGGTGATCTCCCGGATCGCCGCATCCGCAAGCGAACGCTGCGCCGGAGTATCCAGGTTTTTATCAAGTATTTTGCCTGCGGCCCCGATGGCGAGATCGGCCACTTCCGAGCGCAGCTGTACGAGTGCGGCATCTTTCTCGCGCTGGATCTCTTCCTTTGCCTGCGCAATTATGTGCCGTGCGGAATTTTCGGCTTTCTCGGCAATCTCCGCCCTGTGCCGGTCTGCCAGTGCCCGTCCCTCGGAGAGGATGCGCTGCACCTGGTCTTCGGCGGCGGCCATTTGCCGGCGGTGCTCCTCCAGCAGCGCCTGGGCCTGTTGCCGTGCCTGTTCGGCTTGCTCGATCGACGCTCGGATTTTTTCCTCGCGTGCCGTCAGGGCTCCCAGCAACGGCTTCCACGCCGTCCAGCGCAAGATCATCAGCACGATCACAAACGTGATGATCGTCCAGAGGATCAGTCCAGGATTGATCTGCAACATGATGCAGTCCCCGGCCGGTTACTTGGTGGCCAGAATGATGCAGATCGCCAGCGCGAAGAATGTTGCGCCCTCGATCAGAGCAGCGGCAATCAGCATTGACGTGCGGACCTGACCCGCGACTTCCGGCTGGCGGCCGCTGGCTTCCATTGCCGCGGCGGCGAGTTTGCCGATTCCGAGTCCTGCACCGATCACTGTGAGTGCGGCACCGATTCCTGCTGCCAGATATCCGAGTGCGTTGGCTTCCATTGTAATCCTCCAGAGAGATGAAGTAGTGAGTGAACGCTCAGTGTCCGTGGCCTTCCGCGGCATGTGCCTCCACCGGCATCCCCAGCCCCATGAAGAGCGAGGTCAGCATTGTGAAGATGTATGCCTGCAGAACCGCCACAAAGAGTTCCAGAAAGTTGATCGCGACAACGAACCCCACAGGCGCGGCTGCTATGATGTATGACTTGAAGATGAAGATCAATCCGATGAGCGACACGAGCACGATATGCCCGCCGGTCATGTTCGCAAACAAACGGATACAGAGGGCGAACGGCTTGGTGAACAAACCAAGAATCTCGATGGGAATCATGATCGGCCAGAGGGCCCAGTGAACACCCCCGGTCAGGTGGGCAAGGTAGTGCCCCAGACCCTGCGCCCGGATCGACGACGCCTGGATCATGACAAACGCGATGATCGCAAGACCTGCTGTGACGTTGACATTGCCCGTTGCCGACGCTCCATAGGGAATCAGACCGAACAGGTTCATCACCAGAATGAAGAAGAACGTGGTGAGCAGATAGGGGAGGTACTTGAGGCCGTTCTTGCCCATATTCGGGATCACGATCTCATCGCGGACAAACAGGATCATCGCTTCGAGCATATTCCCGAATCCCCGCGGCACATCTCTCCTGGTGTTGCGGCGCGCAATACTGATGGCGATCAGACAAAGAACCACTGCCGCAATCCAAAGAAACACGACATGCTTCGTGATCGACATGTCGAAGGTGATCCCCGCCACAGTGAAGGAGGGAAGATGCGGAAGTTCGATTGTGCCGAACGGCGTCTCCCATTCGTGCGCATCCTGAACGTGATGCAGCAGCGATGCGAACAGGTTACCCCCGCCATGTTCAGCATGATGCAGCGTATCTGCAGCTGCTTCCGTCGTTGCTGTCACCGGTACGTACATGCTATCCCAGATTCTTGACGTCCACTTTCCGATGGAGATAGAAGATTTCCAGAACAAGGTATACCATGGTGAACAATACCACGGTCACCGTCAGCGCCACTGCGTGCATGTGACACGCCAGGATCAGTATCAGCAACGCTCCCAGCATGAAGGCCATCCGGATACCCATGCCGCCGAGAACCGCCTTGAGGAATGTGGTGTACGATTTCTCGAAGCCGTACTCGATCATCATGAAGCCGAGCAGCACGTTGCACGTGCTCAGCACTCCGCCGACCAGCGCCGCCGTAGCCACAGCCGCCGAACCCCACTTGAGCAAGGGGTACGCCGCAACGGCCGCAATAACACAGAACGTTACACCCACCTGCAGCGGAAACCGCCACTCAATTTTTTTCATCCTTTTCCTGCTGCGCATCTTCCGAGGCACCGAGCGCAAGCGCGCGCCGGATAAACCGGACGAATCCGCCGACGACGCCAATACACAATCCGGCGTACATGCCCCAGGGTCCCGTGCCCCAGCTTCCGTCAATCCATCGGCCGATGAAGAACATCCCCACCACCGCAATCGCCAGCTCTATCCCCATGGTCAGATAGGGACCGACCACCTCCCGCCACCCATCCGTATTGTCTTTCGGCGTGGAGCTCATGCGCCCCTCAAACCCCGTTAGGTCCCCTTCGGTGTAGCCGGAGAGGCACTCATCGCACAGTGCCCGTCAAACACGGCACCTTCATCGACCACCAGCCGGGCCGCCCGGAGGTCACCCTTGACCAGCGACCGGGCCTCAAGAACCAGCTTTTCCGATGCGGTCACGGTACCGGTAACTTTGCCGGCAAGCGTCACATTGCGCGCGGTCAGATTCCCTTCGACGACGCCGTTGCTTCCAAGAGCGGCGTTGGCCTTGGACACCAGGTCGCCGACCAGCTTGCCGTCAATCCGGATGCTGCCATCCGTTTTGATTTTGCC
>Ga0182021_10000991_pt1 | contig 32402 bp, 29 predicted proteins | sample 612E3MmetaG_FD_120493 | JGI IMG/M metagenome (GOLD analysis project Ga0182021, IMG submission 120493) | Permafrost microbial communities from Stordalen Mire, Sweden - 612E3M metaG (Illumina Assembly) | ecosystem: Environmental > Terrestrial > Soil > Wetlands > Permafrost | place: Sweden... | reverse complement strand
CCTCCTGAAAACTAAGCGATTCCAAACAGCGTCCGACTTCGCCGCCGGTGGACCGTCGCGTAACCACGCCACTGGCCCCTTTCTCACTGCCATTTTGGCCCCTTTTTCCACTGCCACCGTCACGGCAAAGTGACGAGGGTGGACAAAACACGGCGCAAGCCGGCCGGGACCGGCGTGCCGCGCGGGAGTGCTGGCAGTTCCGGCCCCTCCGGACCACATGGACCCAGTACCCGGAACCACCGAAATCCCGACCAACAACAAAATTCCTCCTTGACTCCGATCACATACATATGTAATTCTATCGAGTTAATAGACTATGGATCGGCGACAGTTCCTGCAGTTGGCGGGCGGCCTCGTCGTAAGCCGCGCAGCCGGGGCATATAAGGCCAGAAAGCCCAATTTCCTGGTCATCCTGGCGGACGACATGGGTTTCTCCGATGCGCGCTGCTACGGCGGGGATATCGACACTCCGAACCTGGACCGCCTGGCGGCCCGCGGTGTGCGCTTCACGCAGGCCTACTCCACCGCGCGTTGCGGCCCGTCGCGCAGTTGCCTTTTGACGGGATACTACGCGCAGCAGACCGCCAGCGACATCATGACGCCCGGGAATGTTCCGTCGTGGGCGAGCTTCATTCCGGAACATTTGCGGCCCCTGGGATACCGCTCGTACCATTCCGGCAAGTGGCATATACGGTTTACGCCCCAAAAGGGCGTCGGCTTCGACCACTCCTACACGCTACTCGACGAGGACCGCTACTTCACTCCACGGCGGCACGACCTCGATGGCGAGCCGCTGCCATCGCCGAAGCCCGAGGACGGCTACTATAGCAGCACGGCCATCGCCGACTACGCGGTGAAGTTCCTGCAAGGCCACGCCCGGGAACACCCAACCGAACCGTTTTTCACGTACGTCGCCTTCCACGCCCCGCACTTTCCGCTGCACGCTCCGCAGGCCGATATCGACCGTTACAAGGACCGCTTTGCGGAAGGCTGGGACGCGGCGCGGGAGCGGCGGCTGCAGCGGATGCGCCGCATGGGGATCGTGAACTGCGGCCTGTCGGCGCTGGAAGCGGACATGTGGCCGTCGTGGAACCTGCCCACAAAGGACCTGGTCGAAAGAATCGGTCCAGGCGAAGTGACCCGCGCCGTACCGTGGTCGACGCTGACTTCGGAACAGAAGAGCCTGCAGCGCACCAAGATGGCGATCCACGCCGCCATGATCACGCGCATGGACACGGAGATCGGCAAGGTTCTGGCGCAGTTGAAGGCCATGGATGCCTACCAGGACACGGCCGTCGTGTTCCTTTCCGATAACGGCGCCAGCGCGGAGCAGATCATCCGCGGCGACGGCCACGAAAAGTCCGCGCCGGCCGGTTCGGCCAAGACGTACCTGTCGCTGGGGCCGGGCTGGTCCAGCAATTCCAACGCACCTTTTCGTTTGCACAAATCGTGGGTGCACGAGGGCGGCATCGCCTCGCCCTTGATTGTCCATTGGCCCAACGGCGTCAAAGACCACAACCAGCTCCGCCACAATCCCTGCCACTTTGTCGATGTTCTGCCGACGCTGGTGGATCTGGCGGGCGGAAAACCGGGGGCCGGCGCAGCGCCCGGAACGCCGCCGCTGGCCGGGCGGAGCCTGGCGCCGGTCTTGGCCAGGGACAAGACGGCACTGCCGGAATTCTTGTATTTCAACCACAACAACAACCGCGCCATTCGCGTCGGGGATTGGAAACTGGTGGCCGCCGGCGCCGGCGGTCCGTGGGAACTTTACGATCTGAGCAAGGATCGCTGCGAGCGGGAAAACCTCGCCGCGGCGAACCCCTCTCGCGTTCAGCAGCTCGCCGCTCTGTGGAAACGGCAGGACGACGAGTATGCCACAACGCGCGAGAGGGCAACTCCAACCGGCAAGGAGCGCATGCCAACCGGGGGTTAGCGCCACGCACCCGATACCCCCTCGATTTGGAAAGGTCGCAACACATGAAGGTACTCAACAGAACAAGTGTGCCCTGGTGGCTGTTCCTGCTGGCGGCTGTGCCGGCGGGATTCGCGCAAACCGTAAGCGGCTCCATTTCCGGTTCGGTGTCCGACGCCAGCGGAGCCTCGGTGCCCGGCGCGGTCGTGCGACTCGTAAGTGCCGCCACGCGGGCCGAGCGCTCGGTGCGGAGCGAAGAAAACGGTCAATTTACGATTCCCTCGCTGGACCCCGGCGAGTACTCCCTGGGCGTGGCCGCGCAGGGATTCAAGACGTTGGAACGCAAGAGCGTCGTACTGACGGCGTCCGAACGATTGACGGTGGGTACTCTCGTGTTGCAGTTGGGAACGGTGGACGAAGTGGTCACAGTCAGCGCCGAGGGAGCCACGGTGCAAACCGCCAGCGCGGAGCGGTCGAGCGCCATCGACAGCAAGCAGGTGGGCAACCTGCTGATCTATGGCCGAACCGTGACGTCCCTGTTGGCTCTCGCGCCCGGCGTGGTCGATCCGATTGGCGCTGGAGCGCGAGCGTTGGGCGGAAACTCGGCGACCAACTTCAACGTGCTCGGCAACCGGAACTCTTCCAATAACGTGACTGTGGACGGCGTCACCATGACGGCAGTGGGCGGCGCTCCGAACGCGAGCTTTGGCATCGCGATGGAAGCCGTCTCCGAAGTGAAGGTCCTGCTGAGCAACTACCAGGCGGAGTACGGACGGCTTTCGGGAAGCAACGTGGAAATGGTGACCAAGTCCGGCACCCTCCAATTCCACGGCATGGGCATGTACTACATGCGCAATGAAGCGTTGAATGCGAACAATTTCTTCAACAACCGGTTGCGTACCTCACGGCCCGTGAACCGCTTCAATGCCGTGACCTACAACATCGGCGGGCCGGTTTACGTTCCCGGAAGGCTCAACCGCGATCGCAGCAAACTGTTCTTCTTCTGGAATCACGAACATCTGCCGCAGAAGGTAACCGGCGCACTTCAGTACTCCACCGTGCCGACGGCTCTGGAGCGCGCGGGCGACTTCTCTCAATCCGTGGACGTGAACGGAAAGGCAATCGCCATCGCCGACCCGTCATCCGGCCAATCCTTCCCGGGGAATCGAATTCCCTCGAATCGGGTGGACGCGAACGGGCTCGCGCTGCTGGGCGTCTTTCCGGCGCTGAACTTCCCAAACCGCGCAGTCTCCAAAGGCGCATACAACTACGTGACTGCGTTCTCGGGAAAGGACCCGCTTTCGCTGTACACTCTCAAGCTGGATTACAACATCGCGGCCAACGATGCCTTCAGCGCGACCTACAGTTACAACTCCGACGACAACACCACACCGAACGGCGGCGGCATCACCGCGCCTTTCGCCATTCTGCCGGACACCACCCATAACGGCGGACGCATGGTAGCGGGCCACTACCGCCACGTCTTTTCGCCAACCATGATCGACGAAGCGAACTTCGGCTATGGCCAAATGATCTCGCCCATCGCCACGAACCTGGGCGGCACCGTGATGAACGGCCTGCTGCGCAGCACCTATGGAATTACGGCGACTCAGTTGAACCCCGCCGGCAATCCGCTGAACCTGTTGCCCGGAATGAGCTTCGGGGGCGTCACCGGGGCGGCCAGCCTGAGCTATGACGGCCGCTTCCCGTATTTCCTGACGCGCTATGTGACGGATCTGAGCGACCAACTGACCAAGACGCTGGGTGCGCATACCTTTAAGATCGGCATTTTTGCCGAGCGCATGCGCCAGTACGACGGCGGCTGGGCGTCGAATTTCACCGGCACGTTCGATTTCGGCACCAACGTCAACAATCCGCTCAACACGGGCTATGCCTATTCCAACGCGGCCCTGGGGGTGTTCAACACCTACACGGAAGCGAGCTCGCGGCCGCGCTCGCTGATCTATTCGAAAGGCGTGGACTGGTTTGTGCAGGATACCTGGAGGGCGAGCCGCCGTCTCACCCTCGATTATGGCGTGCGTTTCAACTGGTATCAGCCGTTCTACAACTACAACAACCAACTGGCCGGCTTCGTGCCGGCGCTGTACGACCCGAGCCGGCAGGTGAAACTGGTCCAACCCGCGCTGCGCAACGGCGTCCGCGTGGGTGTGAATCCGGTGAACGGGCAGGCATACCCCGCGGCGCTGATCGGCTTCATTGCCCCGGGAACCGGAAACCCGACCGACGGCATGGTGATCGCCAACCAGACGCCGGGTTATCCTAAGGCGCTGGTGAAGAACCAGGGGCCGCTGGCGGCGCCGCGCATCGGGTTCGCCTACGATCCGTTCGGCGACGGCAAGACGGCCGTCCGCGGCGGATTCGGAGTTTTCTACAACCGCTTGCTGGGCGTGAATTCGGCGGCCGTCTATTCCTATCCGCTGGTCCAGACACCGGTTGTACAGTTCGACACCATGGCGAACGTGAAGAACGCGCAGGGCCTGATCTCGCCGCCCTCCGTGGTCGCATGGGACAAGGAGATGAAGACCGCGTCGGTCATGAACATGAGCTTCACGGTGCAGCGGAGACTGGGTTTCGGCACTGTGTTGGACGTGGCATATGTGGGGTCGCTGGGACGCCATCTGACCTGGCAGCGCAATCTCAACACCATCCCGATCGGGACGCGCTTCGACGCGGCGAACGCAGATCCGACGAACCCGAAAGTGCCGCTGGCGGACGTCTTTCTGACGCCCATCCGGGGATACAACAGCATCGGCGTCAATGAGGCTGCGGGCACGTCCAACTATCATTCCCTGCAGGTTTCGGCCACGCGGCGATTTGCCAGAAACCTGCAATTCGGTGCGGCCTGGACCTGGTCGAAGGCGCTGGACTACGTGGACAGCGATTTCGGCTCGGTCAATACCGTAGCTCCGTTTCGCGCCTGGAATTACGGCCTGGCCGGCTTCGACCGGACGCATCTGGTCAAGGTGAATTGGCTTTGGGACCTGCCGCGGTGGAAGGGCGGAATCGCACCGGCGCGCGCCATCGTGAACGGCTGGCAGGTTTCCGGCATCGCAACGTTTTCCAGCGGCGCGCCGGTGGGAGTAGGTTTTACTCAGGTAACTTCCACCGACTTGAGCGGTACGCCCAGCATTTCGCCCCGTATCCTGGTGGTGGGAGATCCGGTGCTGCCGAAGGGCCAGCAGACCTTTTCGCAGGCGTTTCGGACAGACGTTTTCCGGCTTCCCGCCGTGGGCACTCTGGGCGACATGTCGAAGACTCTGCTGCGCGGGCCGGGCATCGACAATTTCGACGTGGCGTTGTTTAAGAACTTCACCTTCAAGGAACGGGTCAACGCGCAAATCCGCTCCGAGTTCTACAACGCGTTCAACCACACGCAGTTCAGCTTGTTCGATTCCACGGCGCGGTTCGATGCCGGCGGGAACCAGGTGAACGGCCAATTCGGCCAGTATACGGCCGCGCGCGACCCAAGAATCGTGCAGTTGGCGCTCCGCCTGAGCTTTTAAGGAGACAACATGGCCGGCATCGATCGAAGAACCTTGCTCGGTATCGGAGCGGCGGCGGTGAGCGGCCAGGCAGCTCAACTGGGACGCGCTTCCAACAGCAAACCGAACGTGCTGTTCGTCATGGCGGACCAGCAGCGCTTCGATACCATCGCGGCCCTGGGTAACTCGCGGATCTACACGCCGAACCTGGACCGGCTCGTAAACCGCGGCGTCACGTTCACCAACGCGTATTCGGCTTGTCCGGTGTGCGTGCCCGCGCGGTATACCATTCGCACCGGTTGCGAGCCCCCCACAACGCGGCGGTTCGACAACGGGCCGGCGGTTCCGCTGGCCGGCCAACCCGGCAGTACCACCGCCCGTTGCGGCCCATACCTGGCCCAGACCATGGCCGGCCTGGGCTACCGGACCTTCGGCATTGGCAAGTTCCACACCACGCCGTGGGACGAGGACCTCGGCTACCAGGTCCACCTGCGCAGCGAGGAACTCTACGCCAGCCCCGACCAGCGGCGGCGGGATTCCTTCGCCGCGTGGATCGGGGAGAGGCACCCGGCATACAACTTCATCGAGGGTTTGATGGGGGAGCGCACCGAGATGTACTACATGCCCCAGATGAGCCCCATGCCGGCAAGCGTGACGGTGGAAGGATGGGCTGCCGCGCAGGCTGTCCGGCAGCTTGAGGTCGACGATAAGAGACCGTATTTCGGCTTCGTTTCCTTCATCGGGCCGCATCCGCCCTTTGCGCCGCCCATCCCGTTCAACCGGATGTACGATCCGGACCGGATGACGAATCCGGTGCTCGGCGACCTGGAAACCGACCATCTGGACGAGCAGATTCCATACATGAACTATGCCATCTGGGCGGAAGACGTGAACGCGTCTCACGCCCGCGTTCTGAAGGCGCGCTATTACGGCGAGATCTCCTATATCGACGATTGCATCGGCCGCATTCTGAACGCGGTGGAAGCGCGCGGCGATGCGGAGAATACACTCATCGGCTTCTTCTCCGATCACGGCGACCATCTGGGCGACCACCACGCATGGCAGAAGGAGAGCTATTTCGAGTCTTCCTGCCACATTCCCTTCCTGGTGAGTTGGCCGGCGCGAATCCGGCCGGGCTCGCGTACGGCCGCCCTGGCGGGGCTGTCGGATCTGTTCGGCCTCGCCACCAGCGCGGCCGGCTCGCCGCAGTTTCGCGAAGGCGTGGACCTGTTGGGAGGGATCGAAGGGAAGGGAGCACAACGCGAGCATTTCTTCGGTTACTATGCGGCGCCCGGCACACCGGCTTTTAAGATCATGGTGCGGAACGGCCCGTGGAAATACATCTACCTCGCAAACGGGGGGCGGGAACAACTGTTTCACCTGGCGGAGGATCCGGGGGAGTTGACGAATCGGACCTCAACACAACGCGACTGGGCGGTTCGTCTGCGAGCCAAAGCGGCATCGGCCTGCGACCGCCCGGAGTTGCGAGCCGCGCTGGATGGGAGCGGTCTCCGGGGGTTCCCGTTCCAGGCCAGAAAGTTGTCGAGGATCTACCAGTTCGACGGGTCGCGCGGCATCACCGGGTTTCCCAAACGGCCGGAGGACGTACTCCGGCGGGCCTGAAGGCCACCGCGAGTCGTTGGTGCCCGGGGCGGGAATCGAACCCGCACTCCCGTTGCCGGGAAAAGGATTTTAAGTCCTTTGCGTCTGCCTGTTTCGCCACCCGGGCGCCACTCATTAGTGTAGCCGAGAAAGCGCTACTGAAGCCCGCGAAAATACTCCACCGTGAGACGCAGCCCCTCGTCCAGGGGTACGCGCGGCTCCCACCCCAGCAGCGCGCGCGCCTTGCCGATATCGGGGCGGCGCTGCTTGGGGTCGTCCTCGGGCAGCGATTGGAATACGATGGCCGGCTGGCTCCCGGTCATGCGGCGGATGCGTTCGGCGAATTCCAGAATCGTCATCTCGCTCGGATTCCCCAGGTTCACCGGGTAGCGCTCCTCGGAGAGCATCAGCCGGCACAACCCCTCCACCATGTCGCTCACGTAGCAGAAGCTGCGGGTTTGCGAGCCATCGCCGAAAACCGTGAGGGGCTGGCCGCGCAGGGCCTGGTCCAGGAACGCCGGCACCACGCGGCCGTCGTTCAGCTTCATGCGCGGACCGTAGGTGTTGAAAATGCGCGCGATGTTGGTCCGCACGCCGTGCCTGCGGTGATACGCCATGGTGAGGGCTTCCGTGAAACGCTTGCTTTCGTCGTAGCAGGAGCGCGGCCCCACCGGGTTCACGTTCCCCCAGTAGGTTTCCACCTGCGGATGGACCAGCGGGTCGCCGTAACATTCCGACGTGGACGTCACCAGGTATCGCGCACCTTTTTCGCGGGCCAGTTCCAACATGCGGCGCGTGCCTATGGACCCCACGTTCAGCGTTTCGATGGGATGCTCCATGTAGTCCTTGGGGCTGGCCGGACAAGCCATGTGCACCACGCCATCAACGGGCCCCTCGATGGAGAACGGCTGCGTAATGTCCCGCTCGATGAAGCGGAAGCGGGTCTCGCCTTCGAGATGAGCCAGGTTGCGGCGGTTGCCCGGGAGAAGGTTATCGAGGGCCACCACGCTGTGGCCATCCCCCAAGAGACGGTCGCACATGTGCGAACCAATGAATCCAGCGGCCCCCGAGACGACGATGCGCAAGTATCCTCCGAAAGCCCTATTCTAGCGGACTCCCTGGTGAACTTGCCCGATCACACGGTCTCGCAAGCGAGGTTGCGCATGCCGTGGTGGGGCAGGCGGTTCCGCCCGCCAGCGGCCGAGCGAAGGCGGCACGGCTTGCCCCACCGCAATTCAGCCCTCCTGCCGCGGTGCTGAGGGCGCGCACGACACTCCCGTGCTACATTCGGATCTTACTGGCATGACCGAAGCGTCGTGGATCGAACGATCCCTCCTGATCGCGCTGATGGCCGCGTCTCTGACGCTGTTCTGGCTGCGATTTCGCAAGGTGCTCGAAGCCATTCGCGGCTCGCGCGCCACCCCCGATTTCGAGGTCGCGCCGCTTGGCCCGCGCATCCGCCAGTTCCTGTGGGAGGTGATGGCGCAAGGCAAGGTGATCGGCCAGCGGCCCTTGCCCGGGATCGCCCACGCCCTGGTCTTCTGGGGTTTTTGCGCGTTCGCGCTGGTCACCGTCAATCACTTCGCGTCCGCGTTCGGCGCGCGATTCCTCTCCGGTGAAACCACCTTTGGGAGGCTCTATCTCGGGTTCGTAGCGGTGTGGGCCGTGGCCGTGGCGGTGGCCATAGCCGGCCTGTTCATCCGCCGCTTCTTCGTGCGCCCGGTGTGGCTGGGCGAGTTGTCGCCGGAATCGGGCGCGATCGCGCTCCTGATCTTCCTGCTGATGCTGACCTGGCTGGGCGGCCTTTGGCTTCCGCCGGTCACGCTCGCGGGCAAGGCCAACTGGTGGGCGCACACGCTGGCGCTGGCGGTTTTCCTCTCGCTGATTCCGCACACCAAACACCTGCACCTGGCGCTGAGCCCGATGACGGTATTCCTGCGGCGCGCCGGTTTCAGCCGCATTCCGCCGCTCGCGGGCGACGAGGATTTCGGCCTCTGCGCGGGCCAGGACGTTACCCGCATCGACGCGCTGCAGGCCTATACCTGCGTGGAATGCGGCCGCTGCACGGAGCATTGCCCGGCCTTCCGCACGGGCAAGGTTCTAGACCCCAAGGAGATCGTTCTCGGCCTGCGCGGCTACCTCAACCAGTTCGGACCGGCGGGCCAAGCCGCGCTGCTGGGCCGGCACATTTCCGAAGAGGCCGTCTTCCAGTGCACGACTTGCGGCGCCTGCGAGTTTCAGTGTCCGGTGGGCATCCAGCACCTGCCCGCGATCGTCGGGCTGCGGCGCGCCGCCGTGAACACCGGCCAATGGGAGGACGAGCGCGGCGCCCGGCTGTTCCTGAACCTGGAGCGGCACGGCAACGTATTCGGCTTCCCCGCCAGCGAGCGCCAGAGTTTCATCGAGAAGAACCGCCTGCCGATCTACGACGGCACGCAGGCGTACTGCCTGTGGATCGGCTGCATGGGCGCATACGATCCCCAGGGCCGCGAGACGGTGCTCGCCCTGGCGCGCGTCCTGCGCCACGCGGGCGTGACGTTTGGCGTGTTGCGCAAGGAGAAGTGCACGGGCGACGCGGCCCGCCGTCTGGGCAACGACCTGGCGGCCGCCCAACTCGCCGAGGCGAATATCGAGACCCTGCGCGCGGCCGGGGGACCTTCCGGGCCCGGCAAGATGGTTTCCATCTGCCCGCATTGCGTACGCACCATCGGCACGGACTGGCGGGAGTACGGCGCCGCCTTCGAAATTGAGCATCACAGCGAGTTATTGGCCCGTTTGCGGTTGGGGCCGGAGCAGGGGCCAGGGGCCGGGCGGGGTACCCGCCGCTTCTGCGGGCCGGGGCCGGACCACAGAGTGGTCTTCCACGACCCCTGCTACCTGAGCCGTTACCGCAACGTATACCGCCAGCCGCGCCAGGCGATCGCGCCCTTCGCCGAATTGGTGGAGCCGCGCCGCGCGCGCCAGCGTTCCTTCTGTTGCGGCGCCGGCGGCGGCCGGATGTTTCTCGGCGAAGAGACCGGCAAGCGCATCAACGTGGAGCGCGCCGAAGAGCTGGTGGCCACGGGCGCGCAGACCATCGCCACCGCCTGTCCGTTCTGCCAGTCGATGTTACGCGACGCGCTGGGCGCGCCGGCGCAAGCGCAACCGAAGCTGCTGGATATCGCGCAGGTCGTGGCGGAGGGGCTGCCGGAGGACCCGCCGAAAAACGCATCGTGACATTCGGCCGCGCGATGGTATAATCGGCTCTTGGCGCAGCGTGAGTTGCGCCGGCTTCCAGCCGACCTCGAGAGCGGGCGCGTAGCTCAATTGGCAGAGCAAGTGACTCTTAATCACTAGGTTGTAGGTTCGATTCCTACCGCGCTCACCACAAAACAAAGCACTTACAGGTTATTGGATTAAGCCGGTTTTCGCTACTTTGGGGGATTCTTTGCCATTGGTTTCTGGCTTTGGTGGCTCTTTTGTGAACCCGAGCGATTCCACCGCCTCACGTTTGGCCGCCATCCGGATGTGGCTGTAGCGTTCCATCATGGCTCGGCTCATGTGGCCCATCAGCGCAAGCATGGTGCTCTCAGGCGTGCCCGCCTCTGCCATTTTGGTGGCCGCTGTGTGCCTTAGGTCATGGAGCCTGCACGAAACCTTCGCTTCCTTTCGGATGCTGCCCCAGACGGTCTTTAGCGTCGTTGTGGGGCGTGTGGGATCAGACGGCGCGGGCTTGCCGAACGGGAACAGGTAATACTCGGGGCGCGTCTCGCCAAACTTGCCAGTGAACCATTCGGCGTGTGCGGTGAGGAGTAGGAACAGATCGTTATTCATCGGGATCTGCCGGCCGGTCCCCGCCGATGTCTTCGCGCGGCCCACGGTCAGCACGCGCCGCTCAAGATCCACCTGGCCCCATGTGGCGCCCGTCAGTTCCCCGCTGCGCATCCCCGTGAGGAGCAGAGCGCGGATAATCACGGTCGCAACCTGCCAGCGCTTCTTTTTGCCGGCGGTATCGAGTAGGCGCTTTTCCTCTTCGGGTGAGAGCGCCCGGCCCACGTCTTTGCGCTCCTCTTGCTTGCGCACCTTCGGCCAGAGGAAAGACCAGTGCTTACCGATGGCGCGCGAAAGCTCGCCCACTTCCATGTTGATCGTGCGACCGCTGGCCTTCTCTTCGATGCGCGTCCTGATGTATCCCCGGATGGCGTCTTCGGTGAGGTCTGGTAGCAGGGAACCCCCGAGCAGCCGCTTGACGTGCGCAAGTCGGCCCTTGGCAAACAGGATAGATTGATCCCGCCCTCGGTGGTCGAGTTCGTATCCCACCAGGTAGGATTTCAGAATATCCGCAACGGAGTTGACGCGCCTCTCACGGTTCTGCATCGGAGCGCCCACAAAGGCCCGCTCCAATTCGCGCCGCCGGTTGTGTTCGGCTTCCCTGGCCAGCGTCAACAGGTGCGTTTTAGTGGACTCACGGACGCGCCGGCCAGCGAGAGAGAAATCGTACCACCAGGTTTCAGACTCTACCAGTTCCCCGGTGTTGGGGTCTCGATATTTTGGCTTGTAGACTGCCATCGCTACCCTTTCCGCTCGGCAGCTTTCTTCCACCGCGCCGCCGCTGCCTTCCGTGCGAGATCTGTCCGCTGCTTGGCTGTGAGAGTTGCCATCCGCGCCCTGCCACCTTTCGGGCCGCCCTTTTTGCCGAGCTTCGATAGATGGCGCCGTAAAGCCTCTTTTTCATTCATCCTGATTCATGCTAGAACGGATCTAGCTTGAATGTCAAGCGGCTTTCGATGGCTCGGTTTTGCCACCTCCGCCCGGTTGCCCGGATGCCCACGATTCGAAGGCGATCAGATCGTAGCGAACCGCGCCACAAAACTTGCGCCACGGTGGGCCTTGGTTTCGCATCCTCCAGCCCTGTAGCGTGCGCACACCGATCCCCGAATACTCGGCCAATTCTCGCTCAGAGACGTATCTCTTTGCCATCCCCGTTATCCTCTGAAAGCCCATCCGCTTGGTGTTATTGATCCCCAAAAAAGAACGCCCCGCGCCGCTTGAGGGAGCGACGCGGGGCCGCGGTCACGTATGACCGCATCCGCCGGCGTAGGCCAATACGAGCGGAAAATCAACCCGGAACAACCTGCGAACCTGTTTAGCCTTTCCTCTGAGGCACGCGCCAGGACCGCTGCGCATTGGCCCGTACCGCCGCGTTCACGGCTGATTGGTGCGTGGCCTCCAGTGCCCGTGAGATCCGATTGGCCGCGCCAAGGTCCGCGCCGCGCGCGTCAATGTGGTACGTGTCCCCGCCACCACCGCCCGGAACCTTACTGAGCGGAGTAATCGTGCTGGCATTCCGCGGGGTAATCAACTCGCCTTCTCCGGCCTCGGCTACCCGGTAGACGTTTCCGGGGTCCGCATCCCCGCCGCCGGCCATGAATTCGATAGAGCTGCTCACCGCCTCGGTCAGTCCCGAGCCGCCCGCTCCGCCGCCCGACGAAAACAGCCCCTTGAGCAATCCCCCGAGACCCGATGCGCCGCTCTTGATGAGTCCGCCAAGGTTGGCAAAGTTTCCGGGAGCGGAAGTGCCGGCCGCCGCCCCCTGGCCGTCCACTATGACGTGGTACGGGTTGCCGGCGGACCCGTCGGGCTTCCCCGCGGGCGGGTGAATACCAAACAGCTTGCCGACTTCCCCAAGTCCCTTTTGCATCAGGGATTTTGTGCTCTCTTTCACCATCCCCTCACCGATGCCCTGAAGCATCTTGGCGAAAGAGGTTTTCTGTCCGGTTAGGAGCTTGCCGAGTTGATCCGATGTCCGGTCCAGCGCGGAGTTCAGGGAATCATACAGGATGTTCCCCGCCGTCCGCGCTTGCCCCTGCATCTCGATAAAGAAGTCCTTGACGCCTTTCTGCCGGGTTTCCGCCTGTTTCTCCGCCAGTTCATCGTCAAGCCGGTCCAGCGCCAGCTTACGTTCCGCTTCGATCCGCTGCTTTTGCAGGGTTGCCAACAGGATGCCCTGCTGGTTGTTGTCCTGTTGGGCGAGTGCGAGTTGCTGATTGGCAAGGGCAATCTGCTCGCTGTACTGGGCCGCAATAGCCGCCCGCTCCGGAGCCTGCTGTAGTGTCAGCGTGGCAACCGGGTTAGCCGCGGCGCCGGGAGCCATGCTCGTCATGCGAGATTTGTGCTCAATCGCCAATTTGTCCTGTTCGGCGATCAGCTTTGCAAGAGGCTCGGTAACTTTCGCCAGAGCCTTGCTGTAGTCCTCAAGTTTCTGCCTGCCCGCCTTGATCTCATCGCTATCGAATTCACCAATCGCCTTGTACGCCTTCAGCCCCAGGCTCTCCCATTTCTCCGCCGCCGCCGTGAGCAGCTTGTCATACTTATCCATCTCTTCGGAATAAGCAGCAAGGCGCTTGGCGTCGTAGATCTGAGCCACCACTAGCAGGTTGGCTCTGTTGGCTTCGCCGATCTCGTTCAGGTGGTCGATCTCCGCCGTTTCCTCAGCGTCGATCTTCTCAAGTCCGGTGAGCCTGGCCGCTTGAGCCTTGGCGAGTTCATCGGTGAGCCGGATAAGCTCCGCCTGGTCCTTGTTGCGACCTTCCTTGCCGGCTTCAAGCCCCGATTTACGCCCGGCCAGTTCCCCGTGCTGTGTCTCCAGGGCCGATTGTTTCATCTGGTCCTGAAGATATTTCTGCATCCTTCGGGCCGCCTCATCTCTGGCGGTAGTGTCCTCGAAAACGGGCGCCCCCACAAGGAGCGATTGGGGTAAAAGTTTCGGCGGTGTCTGCTGTACAGCGTTCACCTTCGCAATAGCAGAGGTGTACAGATTGGAGATCCGGCTCGCCTCCTCTTCGGTGAGGCTCTTGACAAGACCTTTATCCCCCGCCTTCACTGCCTTGGCGATTTTCGCGCTGAATTGGTCTGTGACGGTCTCGACCGCAGACTGCAATGTGTTAAAGATGTTTTCCAGTTCGCCGGTCCCGGCCTGCCCAAAGGACTCCTTGAGCCAACCCACGCTCTGCTCTTTCAGTAGCTTTCCAAGACTGCCCAAACCCTTTTCCAGGGACTCGGCCAGCTTGTCCGCGGCCTGCTGTGCGTCGAGCAGCATGACCTTCAGGGTATTCTCATGCTTACCCTCCAGCTTGGCGATGTCGTTTTCCAGTCGAACGTTCGTGACCTCCAGCGCGTCGTTTGTGAGTTGAAGCGGACCTTGGATATCGCGGAAGGCGTTAGCGATCTTCTTTGGGCCATCCGCCATCTCCTTAAAGAAATCGCGGACCTTCGTTCCGACTTCCGCCAACACGCCCGCGAAGGCGACGGCCCCGATAACGGGGAAGGCCGCTTTAAGAGCGCTGCCCATGCCCGGTATCATCGACACAAACGCATCCGCGGCGCGCTTGTTGTTAGTGAGGTTTCCCTCCAACGTCTTCATCGCCGCCGCGACCGCTTTGTGCTCACCAACGCCGGTAGAGCCAAACTCACGGAGTTTACCTTTAGCTGCCTCCAGGTCCACCACGAATTTCGAGGTGCCAGCGGAGATATCAATTACTATTTGACCTGCCTTCGAGGGCATATTAAGCCACCTTCACTCCCGGAATTCCTTCCCTTAACGACTCTTGCAGTGATTTTCCAAACGCCTCAATCGCCGCCTCACTGGACTCCGCCGCCGCGGGGCGCATGAAGGGATGGGCCGCTACAGCCTTTCCACTTTCCGCTTTCTTCGGTTTGTGTCCCACTTGGCGGTGACCGTACTCAACCATCCGGGCGATGTACCCCTGTTTCCCATACCCGATCTGAGCCTCACCGCCGCGTCCGTTTGCGTCCAGGGCCACATCCGATATGAGGTGCTCTTTCAAGCTGCCGGTAAGCACCGGAGTGTGCGCCTCTAGCGCCTGAACCACAGGCACACAGGCCGCCGTGAGCGCCTTTCCGATAGCTCCCTTGGCGATGTTCGCCGGCGCCGCCGTGAGCCAAGCGCAAGTCTCCTCTATGCCGGATATATCGATGCTGAATTCGTCCGCCATTTATGAAGCGCTCCCCCGGTTGACCCGGTTAAGCCTTCGGCGGAGCTTGGCTTCGATCATGACCGCGGCAAACAAGAAGCCCAACCCGAACGGCCACCCGAAATGCCACCACAACACCAAACTGAGAGCGATAACCAGCATTTTCGATCCTCTTTCCGTTTCAAACACGCTAAGGCCCGGTACTGTACCCCACCGCCGCCGGCCTGGCCGCAACGGGTTACCCGATCAAAACTCGACTACAGTTACATGTTTCGGCGTGGAAAGGCTTTGCATGTGCCTTGGCGCCCCGTCAAATGCAATTGAAACCCTTGAAAAACATAGCCACTTCCGGCTGGTGTCCTAACCTGTAACCTGTTCGCTATCCTGTATGCGCGTGCAAATGAGGCTGGCACGGTCTAGAAGGGGGTTCGATCCAGAGATTTAACCTACCCCTCCCCCCTTGCCCTAGGGCCGCAATCGCCGTAGATGCCGGGGGCCGCCTCACAAACGACCCCCGGCAATAGCGCCCACCGCGCGGTAAGGAGTGGAAGCCGCCAGGCGCTATCCCCACGCTCCGGCCCCCTGGCATGATTCAGGAGCCGGAAACCCATGAACGTTTAAACGGTGTAGCCCTCTCCGCGCCTTGCTGCAAACCAGATATCCTCTGGAGTCACGCACGCCGACATAGGCATGAACGCCAGATCATCGACCCACATCAGATCCACGCCGGCCAGCGAAAGGGCCTCCCGGACCTGGCCATCCTCGATTGTCGCGGCCCTCAATTGGTGCAAGGCGGTCGCTATGCGGTTCACCAGCACGGCGCGCTTTGTCCGTAACGCCGCGTTCACCTCTTCGGAGAAGGTGCAGCGAAGTTGCCGAATCGTGCGCTCCTGTATGCCCTGAGCTTCGACGATAACGGCCAACCTTCGTTGCGCCGCGAACAATGAATCTCGCAGCGTAGTGTCAGATATGGGAAGACCCGCAAGAAGGGCCTTTGCCTTCGCTGTCTGGTCGGCCTGGCCGGCCGCCCCCAACTCCTTGCCAAGCCGGTCTACCTCTTCTCTGGTTGCCTTGGCCTTGCGCCTGAGTTCGTCTGATTGCGCCATCGCAGCGGACAGCGCCGCGCGAGCAGGCGAGTTCAGGGTAACCTGAATCTCCGCCATGATGTCGATTGGTTTTTCCGTCTCGGTTTTCATCATCGTGATCCGCCGTTAAATTTCCGTTTCCAAGAGCCGTTGGCGCCGTTTTCGCAACTCCGCTACGTCGCCGGATTCCATCCGAACAGGCGCTATTCGAGCCTCCGGTTGTTTGGCATTGGCTTTGTTACGAACCTGTACCGAGGTCCCGGTGTATGCCGGGTCGCTGACTACCGACACCCTGCGCACCAAAATCTTTGAAAGCGTCCGTACCGTCTCCCCGTTTTCCTCGGTGGTCTGCTGGCCGCCAGGTAGAACCCGGAAAGCGAAAGACCCTTGGTCGATGTCGCCGCGGTCCATGGAAACCAACAGATCGTCAGCCCATGTCGTGTGCGGCGGTTCCGCTTCCATGTAGACGCCCTTGGCGTCCACGGTGAGACTCAGCGTGCCGGCCGCCCGGCGCCCGAGGATGAAATCCGGTGAGTGGTTGAAGTCCGCGCGGACATCGAGATCGAATTCTATCGAATCCGGCAAGATGCGCTCGCGGAAACCGCCTAAGTCCTGGGAGAGTTCGTTAAACAAGATGGGATAGCCCCGGATCTTGCGCCCGGTACCAGAGCGTAACGCGCCCTGAAAGGATCGGGTTGTCTCGCCGCTGGCTGCGGGGGCCGCGTGGCCCCCCTTGGTTATTTTCCCTGTCATTGTCGCCACCTGTCGCTAGTAGGTAACGCCCGTGATGACAGCCACCGCGCTTTGGTGGCGCACGCCGATGTCCGCCATACTCGCAACTCTGATGAGGGTCTGGTCTGCCTGAAACGCCTGAATCACGTTGCTTTGTGCATCCGTGTATGTTCCGCCCGCGCTCGCAGCGTCGAGGATCAATCCATACTCGGCAAGGACGATTTCCCCAAAGTCCGCCAGCAGGATCTCTGTTGTTCCGGTGGCGCTGATGGTCTGGTTGGCCGAAACCGCGAAAGGATATCCCTTTAGCTCGCCCTTCAGCATCTCCGGGAAGATCCGCACCGAGTTGGTCGCGTTGCGTAAGCTGCGCAACGCAGCCGCCGTCCGTGGACTTAACACCCAACCCGGCCGAGTCATCAGCACCGAAGCGCCCGTCAGGGCATATTCGGCCGAGGTGAGATCGGCTTCGATCTGCGCTATCGATGCGCCCGTGGAGGCGATCAGGTTCGACGCGGGCGCCCAGTTCCGGATACCCGTAGGCGCATTCGCTCCGCCAGTGCCTTTGAGGAAAGCAGCGTCTTCCGCCGCGGCTACAGCCGCGATCAAGTCCTGTTTGATAATGAAATCGCCGGCCGGACTTGCGGACCGTATCCAGGTGTTCGACACGGGGACCATTGCCGCCGTCTTTCGCGCCATAAGGTTCAGGCCAACGAACGCGGGCTGAGTGATTGGAACGGAACCCTCGGGAACGTATCCGACAGTGGCGCCGCTGTTGATCTTCGGCCAGGTCAGATTCCCATTCGGCGCCGGTACGATAACCGGCCCGAGTTTTCGCACCGCGACCAGCGGTCTCAGGGCTTCGATGACTTCCCCGCTGTAGCCTTGCGGCACAGCGAACCCGCCGCTAACCGCGACGCTTGCCGACAGCGCCCGCACAGCGTCCATATCCCGCTGGCCGGACGCCACCTTTGCCGCACCGTCAAGACCTCCGTGCCCGCCGGCCAGGTAGCGCACGCACCGAATGAACGTGGCGCCCGGTTGCCCCTCGTTCCGGTTGAACACGTTGACCCTGCCCAACGTCCTGTCGATGTCCGCGATTTTCTGTTCGACTCCGCCCAGATCGACATCCTCAGCGGGGCGCAAGGCGCGGTTTTCGCGGATGGCGCGGTCGAGGATAGCCTGGCCTGTCCGTATCAAGGCAGACCGTTTCGTTTCGAGTGTTGCAGTAGAGTTTTCCAAAATAACCCCTTCGTGATTGGTTGACTGTGAAGCGGCCGGCCCGGACCTCCGGGGTAGCCGCGGACAACGGCCCACGCGGGCCGCAAAAGGAAACGTAATCCGGGGGGCACGGCGGAGTAGCCCCCCGGCCGGCGCAATCCGGTGTGCGGCCGGACCGTGCCGAATCGAAATCGAAAGTTTACGGCGCCGCCTCTGCCTTACATGCAGGGCAGCATTCCGGCCCACAAAAGAGCGGTCCGCTCTCCGAGCTGTGGCTTCCATCGCAGGGGCGCCCGCAAGCCGCACAAGGCCCAAACCGATTTAGCGCCACAGTTCATCCCTGCGCAGCATCCCGCGTGGGCAATCGCACGGCGCGACCATCGCAGTATCGACCCTGTGCGTTTTTGAACCGGCGTACCGATTCTCAATCTCTCGCTCCGCCAGCATTATGTCGCCCGAGGGGTAGACCGTCTCTCTCTTTATCGAGCCATCGGCGAGCTGCTCAGTGACCATGAACACCGCCCGCCATCCCCCCCGGCCCCTGCACTTGTCACAGCCGGCCGGTTCAACCTCTTGTGGACGCTGCGATGCGATTTCCAAGCTGTGAATCTCCCGGATTTTGGAGGGTCCCGGCCACTCGGAGAATCGAGCCAACACAGCGCCGGTCAATTGCCTTGCTTCGTGGTCGCTTCGGCAGAGTTCGTTCAGAAACCTACCAATTTCGGCAACCGTGCTTTCTTTCACGGGGAAAAACTTCAACATCCCGAGCCTTGTTAGGCATTCGGTGTTCTGCTGTACTGAGATCATGCCGGGTTCTCTCCGTAAATCATCCTCGAAATGCGCTCCTCTGCCGTTTCTTGCTTCGCCGGCCCGGTTGTTTCATCGGCCCACCGCTCCCCGTTCAACCAGGTGGCGCCGTGCGGCCGATGTTGAGGTTCCCTGGAAAGCATTTCCGGCGTTTGTACCTGCATGGCCGCCATGACCTGTTCAAACCGGGCCGCGGTCTTGACTTGCTTTCCGAAGGCCCGCCGCGCCGCCTTCTTTGCCTTGCGGAGCCAATACCCCGCCCACCACTCGTTAAACCAACCGTCAACGGATTCCGCCGGCTTGCTCGGCTCAACCGGAAAGAGTGCGCCTGGCTCAGTGGTTCCGAACGGAGGATCGTCGATTGAAGGTAACGAACCGGCCGCCCGTGCATCGTCAGATGCACATGTATTTGGTTCTTGGCAATCGGCAATCGGCAATCGGCAATCGGCAGCGACAATACCCGATTCGGGTATCGGTCGGGTTTCTGTCGGGAGTTCATCGGGTACCCGATCTTTACCCCATCGCCTATCGTTCCCTAACTTACCGGCTTTGGAACATGCACCCCGAAAGGCTTCTTTGGCATCCCGTAACTGCTCGACTTTCCGGTGTACCAGGCGCCCATCGGCCGGAGAGAACAGGCCAGATAGAGCCGGCCATATATCGCGCTCGAATTTCCTTACGGGAGTGTTTTTGCAGAGCGCCGCGAGCTTTGCCATGTCCGTAGGAATGGAACCTTCCTGCCAGCAGTTCCAAAGCAATCGGAAGTATGCGCCCTCTTGTTCGAGTGTCATCACAAGCACGTTTTCATCGGCGTAGAACTCACGCCCGTACCACGGCATATGCGGCGCCCGTTCCTTTGCCATCGTTCAGCCGGCCCCTTATCTGCGCCCCGCGCGGTAGTCGCTCAGGCACATTCCAGTTGGCAGACTTGTTCCGTCCCGCCGCTCCGCTGAGATGCGCGCGTTCCACCGCTTCGGACGAACTCCGTCAGTACATCGTGGCGAAACATCGTCCGGCCGTTGGCGTCAACCCGCACGTTTGGTATCAGGTCCAAGAACTTCTTTGCCGTGGACGGGCAAACGCCAAGTTGCCGCGAAACCGCCGCGAGTGAAAGTAGCCTTAACATTGGATCACCTCCGTAAGAAATCTGAGTCCTTGAATCTTCGGAAAGTTTCTGGACCTTCCGTGTACACCCATTGAATCAGCCCAAATGTGGGTTTTTATGCATGAGTATCCGAAGTTTTTTTATTACCCGGCTCACGCGGGCCTGGTTGACGCCCATCTCCGCCGCCACCTCAGCCTGACTGACTTTATCCGATGCGCCCGTGATCTGAGCTTCCGCCAGCATCGCCAAGTAGGTTTCCATGATGGCCCGGTCCGCCGTGCCCAGTTGCGAAATAAGCGCGTCCACGTCCAATGCATCGTTCGAATGCTGGTGAAGCGGGATAGGGGTCATGTTGCCATCCTCACCCCTCCGCCGGCCTCGGGATGAGTACCCGTTATCCAAGCTCCTCGGGCGATCTACGCTACAGATCAACTCTCGCCCGGCCCCACTGGTGAACGACGGTTGGGAATCCCTCAGCATTTGTGATTTCTCGGTTGCATCGACAACCCGCCATTCCCCGAGGTGTTTTGCAAGGTAGGCTTCGATGGGTGCCGAATCCTCACGGTCTTTGTTCCAACGATCAACCAAGAGAACCAAGTTAAGGGTCAACTCCCCAGTGATATCCTCCAACGAAATGAACCGGGCGCCGGCCCGCAGTTCGCGCCGGTACGCTCTCTGTGCGATTCTCCGTACCAGTGGCAAGAACTGAAGGATGAGTTCATCGCGCCGGAGCGGAGCGGGAGCCGGTTGACCGAGAGAGAAGATTTTGGCGAGAGTAGCGGCCTTCACGCGCGCCCAGTCTCCCGCTGGCGTAGCCTGGCGAGCATAGCGCGATTCTCGGCAGCATGGTCCTGATATGCCGAGTGCATTGGGTGAGCGTCACAGCATTGAATTACAGCCGATAGGCACGCTAACCGCATCTCGCGCAAGAATTCGTTTAGCACCCTGCGCCTGGCTCTCCGGAGCCGCGCTACTGGAACCTGTGCCGACTCGACCGTTTCACGCTTTATCAGTTCAGCCGGGTACGTGTCCGGCCTGAAGTGTACCGAATATGCCTGAAGTCTTGAATCCATTTGGGGCACACGTGTAGCGTCAAGCTCTCGTGCTTTTGTTTTTATTGGGGAATGTGCCGCAGAACCCGCCCGGCCTTTGGATAGTACGCCGCGGCGCTATGTGCGCACACCCTGATTATACAGTCGAGAAGCGAAGATCTGACGAAGGGTACGTTAAAAAATGTAAATTACCTCTTGCCGGAGTAATTCCGCCCTTAAATGTCCAGAGCCACCAAAACACGTTTCATCCCGCACGATGGAAGTATACACAGCGAAACCGTGAGGCCGCCCTCAAACGCACAGGCTTTTCACTCGCACGTTCGAAGTATAGACACCGAGAGCAGAATTCCGATACCGAAAGGTCCAGACGCTTGCATCTTTTTTGCCCGCGCTCGACGGCCGCCCTCAACGGGGCCGCGCCGGAGATCGTCCCGGACCATGGAAGGCCCGTGGAAGCCCACCCGGAAACCGCGCACGCGCGCCGGCCGCCCATGTGAAGCCCACCACCAGGGCGCCTCGCTCGGGGTCACTGTGGAGTCTGGCAACCTGGCCAGCGCCACGGCCGCCATGCCCTGAGATCCCCCGTATACGCAAAAAGGCCCACGGGCATGGCCATGCGCCCGTGGGCCTTCGGTCTATCCTTGAGCTTGCTTTAGCAGAGCAAAACTCCCGGATTGTCACGCCCCGGCGCGCCCCCATTTCCGGGCCGCATCCCGGTACTTCAGGTGACGTGCCGGCGTGACCGGTCCAAACTACAAGCGCCTGGCCCGTGGAACACGGTTGGCGCGGAATTCCGCGTAAGCATCACGGCCCCGCACGGAACCCGTCTCCGCCAGTTTCTCCGCCACTACCAGAATCGCTCTCCAGGTCCGCGGGTGGCACAGTAGGCGTTTCGTCCGCTCCTGTAAGCGCCATTGCTCGGCGCCGGGACCATCGGCGCCGGCCAACTCAGCCAGGTAGCGGTCTACCCTCCGCAGGTCGCTATCCGGGTCCGCCCCGCGGGGCCGGAACTTCGAAATAACCGGACGGCCAAGGGCCATCCATTCCGCAACCGGTCCGGCCAGCAATGAGACAACCTCCGCCCGCGCGCGTTGCTTCCAAGCTTCTCTGCGCCTTCCGTTACGAGGAGGCTTGGCTTTACAAAGCGGTCGAACATCGGTTTCTCCCACTCCGGGGCGCGTGATCCACACCCCGCCCGGGCCGATGGCCTGGCGAAACCGAAAGGCCATGACCGCGTGTGCGGCCTCATGCGCAGCCAGGGGACCCCGCCACGCTCCACGCCCGCTCATTTTGGCCGCCGGCTTTGGCTGGCCGTTTTGCGATCATCGGCGCCGATTTCCTTGACCAGCGCGCGGCCGCGCTCGTAGAGTTTCTGTATTTCCACCAGTCTTTCAGGATCATCCGGCTGTTGGGCCTTACAGCCCCTCGGGTGTTTTGCTTTCGACGCGCGCGCAGCCATCTCACGGGCGCGCAATAGCACTTCCCTGGAGATCGCTTTAGTCGGCGGTGGCTCCAGGAAATCCATGTGCGTTTTGAGGATAGCCAGGAGCCGGCCGGAGTTGTCATTCGCAAGCGCCTTCGCTATCCGCTCAACGGTCTTCAATTCATCAAGAGAGATCGTCGCGAGCAGTTCGGTGTTGCCGAACGAATCGTCTCCGACCTTCTTGACCATCAGTTCGTACAGTGCGCGCCGTCCCGCCTTCGTCTTCGTCTTCATTGCCGCACCGCTTTCTCAGTCCGCCTCATGGCGCCCTGTTTGGCCTCCCGATCTCGCTTTCGGAAGAACGCGCGGAGTTCCGGCACATCGCGATCAGTCACAGCCCCGCGAATCGTGGAGGGCATGTTTACCTCAATCCGGCCGCTAACCACGTTAGATGCCCCGTTCTCTGCTTGGTCATGGTCGCCGATATGCTCGGTGTCCAGCGTTAGCGGCCCGCGTTGCACGGCCGCCCCTGCCTTGACACGCCTGTAGACACTGGCCGCCATGCACGCCAATACCTCATCAAGCCTGAAAAACGCCCGCAATTCGCGTTGCGTGATTACGTCGCCGCGGTCCGCCTTCGTAGCCTTCTTTTTCGATTTCGTATTTACCATCTCTCGCCTCCAGAATTTCAATTATGAATAAACGCTTATTGAAAGTCAAGAGCTACGAGAACTTCTTTCCGGCCAGGTCCGCTGATTCTTTTTGCATATTCCGGGTGAAGGGTTTATCCTGATAGCGATGGCAAAGCGAAAGCTCGCGGCGGCCGTAGCGCTTGGGCGGAGGGGCGGAAAGAAGACCGGGCGTAAGGGGCTTGCTGCGATGAGTCCCGAGCAGCGTGAGGCCATCCGCGCCAAGGGATTAGCGGCGCGACAGGTCCAAAAGGAAAAAGCGCCCGGCGATTGAGACAGCGTTTTTACTTTGGGGGATTCTTTGACGTGAAGGACAAGGAAACTAGCGGAAACGAGCGTAATTCTAGGTAGGTAGTATTGTGCGTAAATGACTGAAGTACAAATACTTAATGCTTGTTTTCAACACGTTACATAGGCCCGGTTTTCCGACTCTTAATCACTAGGTTGAAGGTTCGATTCCTTCCGCGCTCACCACCAGACGTAGAAGACAACCGCCCTTGCCAGGATCCACGCGGTCATCTTCAGGGCGAGTTTGGCGCGATCTACCCGACCTTCCGTTCGCGTTCCAGAGCCTGATGGAGCAGTCCCTTGAGATAGGTCTGGTACGGCAACCCGCGCCTCTCCGCAATCTGCTGCGCCGTCTCGATATCGGCGATCGGCAGCCGGATCGTCGTTGATCTGGTGGCCCCGCGGATCACAGGCAACCGCTTGATCTTCCCTTCCTTCTTCGCCTTCAGGAACAGCGCCGTGACCACCTCCGGATGCGCGTCCCACCACTCGGCCTCGTCCTTTTCCGATTTGAAGTTCGGAATCCTGGTCCTGGTTGGCATCATTCCCCTCCTCGATAGATCTCCCGCTGTTTCGCGTGCATCGGGTGCGCTGTGACGAACCGGATCTTGCCCTTGCGTTCCGTGATTGCGAACGTCAGCAGCCTGGCCGCGTTGGTCTCCCCCAGGCACAGCCTGCGGCGCTCGCGCTTCCGTTCCTGGACCTCAATCACCATCGGACCATTGCAATAGGCTTCCTCACACTCCTCGGGGCTGATTCCGTGCCGTGCGATGTGCGCCACGTTCGCCGCGTCCCAATCAAATTCCATTCGCACCTACAGTGTACATACACTTCGTGGCGGGAAGCAAGCCTCGCCGGGAACCGTGGCATTCGCCGACCTTCGCCTGTTCATCCGCGGCCGGCAACTGTTCCCCGCTTCCACATGGCCAGTTTCCGCCCCTACGCCCCCACCCGGAACCCGTAATCCGCATACCGGAACTCGGGCGGGATGCTGCTCCTGGCGGCGCACCGCGAGAACTTGACATGATGCCGCCACGCTCCGCCGCGCGAGGCCCGGCGAACGCCCCGCGCCGGCCCTGGCGGATTTTCGGCGGGCGACACGGCGTAGTACCCGGCGTCGTACCAGTCCGAGCACCATTCGTGCACGTTCTCGCACATGTCGAAGAGGCCGTAGCCGTTGGGCGCGAAGCCCGCCACGGGCTCCGGGCCCTGCTGCCAGCGCCGCGCATCGTGAACCCGCGGCGCATCGCCCCAGGGATAGAGCGCGCCCTCCACCCCGGCGCGCGCCGCGCATTCCCATTCGGCTTCGGTGGGCAGGCGGACGCGGCGCCCCCACTCGGCCGAGAGCCAGCGGCAGTACGCCATGGCGTCGAACCAGTTCACCGAAGTGGCCGGCGCGGTCTCGTGCGCGAACTCTGTCTGCGCGCGCCCGGTGGCCTTGCGAAAGGCCTCCCAGTGCGCGTTGGTTACCTGGAAGCGGCACAACAGGAAGGGCGCGACGGTGACGCGGTGCACGGGGCGCTCATCGTCGCGGCCGTTTTCCTGGCCCATCTGAAACTCGCCGCCGGGTATGGGAATCAGGTCGCTTGGCTCGAGGTGAGTCTCGCTCATTTTCCACCATCGAAAACTGCAGCTTGCGCTCGTTGGCGTCCACGCGGTCGAGGGTCACACGCACGCGGTCGCCGATGGAAAACTCGCGCCGGGTGCGCTGGCCCACGATCTTGCGGACGTTCTCGTGATAAGTGTACTCGTCGCCGGGGAGGGTGTCGATGGGCACCAGCCCCTCGATGAACAGGTCGGCCAGTTCCACGAAAACGCCGTACTTCGCCGCGCTGATGATGAGGGCGTCGAACTCCTCGCCCAGGCGCTCGGCCATGAACCGCACCTTCTTCCACTCGACCAGCTCGCGCTCGGCATCGGCGGCGCGCCGCTCGGATTGGGAGCACTCTTCGGCGATTGCGGCGACCTCGGAAACCGGGAAACGTTCCGTCAGGCACCGGGTTTTCAGGCACCGGGTTTTCAGGCACCGGGTTTTCAGGAGGCGGTGGACCGTTAGGTCGGGGTAGCGGCGGATCGGCGACGTGAAGTGGGTGTAGGCTTCCGCCGCCAAGGCGAAGTGGCCGACGTTTTCCGTGCTGTAACGGGCTTGCTTGAGCGAGCGCAGCATCAGGTAGCTCAGGATTCGCTCCTCGGGCTTGCCTTCGATTTTGGCTACCAGGCGCTGGTAGTTCCGCGGGCCGATGTTCATGCCGGAATCGGCTACCACGATCTCGCGGCGGTGCTTGGTGCCGTCGCGGTGGCGGTCGGTGATACCGAACTTCTTCACAGGGAGGGCGCCGATGCCCAGCGAGTAGCCGAAGTGCGTGGCCACTTCCTCGAATTCCATGACGCGCTTGGGGTCGGGCTTTTCGTGGATGCGGTAGAGCGAGACGTCCCCGGAACCGGCTACCGCCTCGTTGGCCGCCAGCATGAACTCCTCTATTATGCGGTGCGCCATGTTGCGCGGGGCGCGCGTCACGCCCGTCATGGCGCCCCATTCGTCGAATTCGATGAGCGGCTCGGGCAGGTCGAAATCGATGGAACCGCGGCGCACGCGCTTGCGGTTGAGGATTAGAGCCAGCTCCCGCATCAGCTCGAAACGCGCTACCAATGGCTGGTAGCGCTCGCGCAGGGCGGCGTCGCCTTCGAGCACGCGGTGAACATCGGTGTAGGTCATGCGTTCCACGCTGCGAATCACGCCGGGGGTGAATTCCTGGGCCACAACCTCGCCCTGGTGGTCGATCTCCAGCAGCGCCGAGAGCACCAGCCGGTCGGCGTGCGGGACCAGCGAGCAGATGTCGGTCGAAAGCTGGAACGGCAGCATGGGCACGGCGCGGTCGGGAAAATAGACGCTGGTCCCGCGCAGACGGGCCTCGGCGTCGATGGGCGTCCCGGGCTGGACGTAGTGGCTGACGTCGGCGATATGCACGTCGAGCGCGTAGTTGCCGTTGGGCAAGCGGTCCACCCACACGGCGTCGTCGAAATCGCGCGCCGTTTCGCCATCGATGGTCACCACGTCCATGCCACGAAAATCGCGCCGGCCCTGGATGTCGATCTCATGCGAAATTCGCTCGGCCTGCTCGATCGCCTCGGGCGGAAAGCGGTGCGGCAGGTGGTGCTTGCGGATGACGATCTCGACATCCACGCCGAAATCGCCGGGGCGGCCGAGGATCTCGATGACCCGTCCCTCGTGGTTCTCGTAGTCCAGCAGTTCCACGTTTACAATCATGCCGTTCAGCTCGGCGACGGAAGAGACCCGCGGCGGCTCGACGCCGATGCGGTCGATGGCTTGACCGGCGGGCGGGAACTCCATGCCTTCGGGGATCTCGATCCACTGCTGAATGCGGTCGTCCTGGGGGACCACGTACTGGCCGCGGCGCCCGATGCGGAATTCGCCCACTACCGTGGGGTGGGCGCGCTTGAGCACCTTGACGATTTCCCCATCCGCGCGGCCGTCGGCTTCGATGCGCGCGATGCGCACCACCACCCGGTCGCCGTGCATGGCCGCTTTGGCGGATTCGCGCGGGATGAAGATGTCTCCCGCGATGCCCTCCCTGGGCCGGTCGGTAATCAGGAATCCGTAGCCGTCGCGGTGCATGTTGAGGCGTCCCACCGCGAATTCGCGGCTGCTGGCGGTGACGGCGTAGTGGCCGGAACGCAGCTCCAGCAGGTCGCCGCGCGCGGACAGGCGGGCCAGCGCGGTCTCCAACTCCGCGCGATCCGTGCCTTTGGCTCCCAACTCGCGAATCAACTGCTTGAAATTGGCGCGGGCGTGCGGCAATCGCGCCATGTGATCGAGCAGGGCGGCATCCGTCATGTCCCGATTTTACCTGCAACGCCCGCCGCCCACGTATCGTCAATCCCTGGGAAGACTGGAGGTGGCACGATGCGCCTTGCGCTATGGCTGTTCCCCGCCATCCTGTGGGGGGGACAGGCCCGATACGCCCGGTTGGGAGAATTCGAAGGCAAGGTGGAGGTGCAACTCCAGGCCGCCGATCGGTGGCTGCCGGCGGAACGCAACCTGCCGCTGGTGGAGTCGACGTGGGTGCGCACGGGCGCGTCCTCGCGGCTCGAAGTGGAGCTGGACGAAGGCAGCGCGTGGCGCTTGGGGCCGGATTCCCAGGGCGAGATCTCCGATTATTCCCGGCTTTCCACCGGCCAGCGGGTCACGTTGCTTTCGCTGGATCATGGCTTGGCGTATTTTACCGGCGAGCCCAGGAACAACGATTCGCTCTCGTTGGCAGTGCCGGGCGCGCAGGTAATCTTCATTCGCGGCGCGCGCATTCGCCTGGAAGCGCAGGAACGCTGGAGCATCGTCTCGGTGATCGAAGGCAAGGTGCGATATTCCTCGCCCACGGCGGAAATCGACCTGGTCGCCGGCCAGACGCTCCGCCTGGAACCGGAAAACACCGCGCGATTCTTTCTGGATCGGGAGGTGAAGGCCATGGACCCGGACCATTGGAGCGAGGCGCGCGACAAGGCCGAAGCCTCTTCCAGTTCGGCCGGGCATGTTCTGGAACAATTCGGTCTGGCGGATCTCGATGCGGCGGGCGTGTGGATCGAGACCGACGAGTTCGGCTCCGTGTGGAAGCCCAAGCCGCGGGACGGCTGGGTTCCGTTTCAGAATGGACGCTGGCGATGGTACGACGCCCTGGGCTACACCTGGGTGAGCGGCGACCCGTGGGGCTGGCTGCCCTATCACTACGGCCGCTGGGCGCACCGGGAGAAGCTCGGCTGGGTATGGGCGCCGTCGGTCTCGACGGTCTTCAAACCAGGGGAAGTCTACTGGATGCGCGGTACCGAGCTGGCCGGCTGGGGACCGCTGGCGCCGGGCGAAGCGTGGCCGCCAACCGGCCCGGAAGGCACCCAACCGCAACAGTATGCGGACGCCTACACCACCTACGCCGCCTTGGAACGGGACGCGCGGACCATCGACCCCGCGGGTTTCACTGCGCGGCCGAAGGACCCCTTGGCCGCGGCGGCATTCACCGTGGCGCTTCCGTCTCCGGCCTTCATCGCCACCCGGCTCGACGCGGTGCGGCCTATGCTGCGCGCGGGCGGCACTGCGGTGGCACCTGTAATACGCGGTGTGACCTTCCAGAATGACGTAACGACATTCACGGCCGCTCCGCCCGCGCCGGCGCCGCCAGCGAGCCAATCGCGCGTGATCGTCATTCCCGAGACCCCGGGCCCGGAGGGCGTCTCGCCGCCGCCACCCCAGGAAGCCGCAGTCGAACCGGTCCCGGTGTATGCCGGGATCGTCGTCGTGAGGCCCCCGCGGAAAGACAAAGCTCCCGCTCGGCCGGCGGTGCGGGCCAGCGTGCAGCCAACCCCTCCACCTCCCTCGCCACCGCCTCCCTCGCCACCGCGGAGGCCCATGCCGGCGCCGCCTCGGAAGAATCTCAGGGGCCAGGAGGAAATCGCGATCTACGACGAGGTGATCAAGGACGTCCAGAACGCCAATCCAGCCAAAGCGATTCTGGACCTCGACACCTGGTCGAAGAGGTTTCCCGACTCGGATCTCCAGAACAACCGGCTGTATCTGTATATGCAATCGTACAGCCGGGTCAAACCTCCTCAACCGGTCAAAGTGATGGAGTACGGCGCCCAGTTGATGTCCAAGGATCTGAAGACCGCTCTCGGCGACCCCGAGTCGATTCTGGTGGTTCTCTATCTGATGACCGTCAATATCGGGAACATCCCGAACCCTACCAGGGAAATACGGGCGATGGGCAACCGCGCGGCGCGCGAACTTCTGGATTTCGCGCCGGAATTCTTCGCGCCGGGCAGGAAACCGTCCGACACCAGCGATGCCGACTGGGTGAAGATGCGCACGGAGATGGAAGAGGTCGCCAAACAGGCGCTCGCGACCACGGCGATGCGCCGATAACGCCGAATTTTTCCGCATTGACAATGCCGCCATACGGGGTATCATTTGGATTACTCCCCCGATTGAAAACCCGAACGCATCGTGAACTCCACTGGCAACCAAATCATCCTGGAAACGGATCTCGCGGGCGTCGCGCGCCACGCTCGCGGCAAGGTTCGAGATGTCTACCAGATCGACGGCCGGCTGCTGATTGTGGCCACCGACCGCATCTCCGCTTTCGACTACATCCTGGGCACTGGCATCCCCGACAAAGGCAAGGTGCTGACGCAGCTTTCCATCTTTTGGTTCGATTTTCTGCGCAACCTCACTCCCAATCACTTTCTCACCGCGCGAGTCGAGGACTATCCGGACCCGCTTCCTCGATTTCGCGACCAACTCGAAGGCCGCTCCATGCTGGTGCAGCGCGCCAACATGATTGAGATCGAGTGCGTGGCGCGCGGCTACCTCGCGGGCTCGGGCTGGAAGGAGTACCGCGAACAGGGCACGGTGTGCGGCATCAAGCTGCCCGCCGGTCTGCTGGAAAGCGACAAGCTGCCCGAACCCATCTTCACACCCTCCACCAAGGCGCAGACCGGCCATGACGAGAACGTGCCGTTCTCCCGCGTGTGCTCGCTGGTGGGCGCGGATCTGGCCGAGCGGCTGCGCGATCTCACGCTGGCCCTCTACACGCGCGCCGCGAGCTACGCCGAGACTAAAGGCGTCATCATCGCCGATACCAAATTCGAATTCGGCTTCGTGGGCGAACAGTTGGTGCTGGGCGATGAGGCGCTCACGCCCGATTCTTCGCGTTTCTGGCCCGCCGACACGTACCAGCCCGGCGGCCCGCAATCCTCCTACGACAAACAGTTCGTTCGCGATTATCTGGAGTCGATTCGCTGGAACAAGCAGCCGCCCGCGCCCTCCCTGCCCGCGGACGTAGCGGCCAGGACTAGCGAGAAGTACCGCCAGGCCTATCGCGCGATCGCCGGTCGCGAGCTATGAACTGGCTGGACGTAGTGGTGCTGGCGATTCTCGCGGCGTCCGTGGTCCTGAGTTTCCGCAAGGGCCTGGCGCGCGAGGTGATCGGCCTGGCGTCGGTGGTTCTGGCCATCCTGCTGGGGATCTGGTTCTATGGAACGGCGGGATCGTTTCTGCTGCCCTACCTCAGTTCCCGCGGGTTGGCGAACTTCGCGGGCTTCCTGCTGGTGTTTGGCGGCGTGATGCTGGTGGGGCACTTGGTAAGCTACACAGTCGGAAAGTTTTTGAAGGTGACGGGGCTTTCGATTTTCAACCATTTGCTCGGCGCGGTTTTCGGAGGGGTGCGCGGGCTATTGATTTCGGTGGCACTGATTATGGCGATCATGGCGTTTTCCCAGGGAGACAAGCCCCCCTCATCGGTGGTAAACTCGCGCACGGCTCCTTATGTGGTGGATGCCGCGCGCGCGGTCGCGGCGCTGGCGCCGCACGAGTTGAAGGACGGCTTTCGGAAGACGTACGACCAGGTCAAGACGGCGTGGGGGAAAGCGCTCGGAGAGGGAATTCGAAAAAATGAAAGAGAGTTTTGACGGGTTGGTGGAGCATTTTCTGGCAGGGAACATACCATTGCACGAGGCTGTCGAGGTGCTGGAAAGAAGCATGATCCAGCGCGCCCTCGATCGCAGCCGGGGCAACCAGTCGGCGGCGAGCAAGCTGCTGGGTATCCATCGCAACACGCTGCAGAGGAAGATGGTGGAGTACGGCCTGGGAGAGCGCCGCAAACCCATGGCCCATGCCGGCCGCTTGCGCAAGCGGAAGATGGGCGCCGCGTAGCGATGGACCTCCTGATTTTCGATCTCGACGGCACCTTGGTCGACACCAAGCTGGATCTGGCCCAGGCCGTGAACACTACCCGCCGCCATATGGGCATGGCGCCGCTCGAAAATGAGCGGGTCTACTCCTATGTGGGCAACGGCGCGCCCTCGCTGATCCGGCAGGCGCTGGGGGACCAGGCCAGCGAAGCGGATGTCGAGGAAGCGCTCGAGTTCTTTCTCGAGTACTACCGCGAGCACTACCTGGATTACACCACCCTCTACCCCGGCGTCAAGGAATCGCTCCGCCGTTTGAGCGCGGCCGGCAAGCGCATGGCGGTGCTCACCAACAAGCCGGTGCGCATCAGCCAGTTGATCGTCGACGGCCTGGGCGTCCACGACCACTTCTTCCAGGTCTACGGCGGCAATAGTTTCGACTTCAAGAAGCCCCACCCCATCGGCGTGGAGGCCCTCCGGAAGGAGGCCGGCGTCAGCCGCGACCGCACCCTGATGGTCGGCGACAGCTCGGTGGACGTTCAAACCGCGCGCAATGCCGGCATTCCGTGCTGTGGCGTGACCTACGGGTTCCAGCCCGAATCGCTGGCCGATCCCGCGCCGGACCTGCTGGTGGATCGCATGGAAGAACTGGCCGATTGGGTGCTCAATCAAGAGGGAGGCAGCAAATGAACCATCGTCCCGGCGCCACCGTGCCGGTCACCGGCATCTACTGGTGCACCGTGTGCAAATTGCCCGAAGCGTTTACCAAGGGCCAACCCTTCCCCGAGTGCCAGAACATGTGCGGCCGCGGTTTATGGCAACTGGTGGAAGAGCAGGAGCACCTAGCCGAGCAGATCTGACCGTAAAGCTACCGGCCGCTGGTGGGCCGCTGGTGGGGCGGACCCCCTGGTCCGCGGGCGACCCCCCGGTCGCCCATCCCGCGCTTGACCATCGATACTCACAGGCGTCCTTCACCAGCCCCGCCCGCACCGGATTCCCCTCGATGTAGTTGCGGATCTTCCCGGACTCCCGCTCATGCCTCACCATGTGATCGTAGCTCTCTTCCTGCCAAAAGGGCTGGCCCGTCAATCCCAGCATCGCGTTGGCCTGCTTGGCGGTAATGCCCTTCAACGATTTCGTCAGCCTGGGCAATGCCACGCCTGGAGTGGCGAGTAAATGAACGTGGTTCGGCATGACGACGAAGGCGTGCAAGACATAATGTCCGAGGATGCTGGCGTTGTACTGGATGGCTTCCACGATCATGTCGGCAACGGCCGGTTGGCGAAGGTAGAATGCGCCGGTGCGGGTTTCGTCCAGCAGT